>Ga0160423_10004874_pt1 | contig 11001 bp, 7 predicted proteins | sample CRUFie14St8metaG_FD_108191 | JGI IMG/M metagenome (GOLD analysis project Ga0160423, IMG submission 108191) | Marine microbial communities from the Costa Rica Dome - CRUD Field 142mm St8 metaG | ecosystem: Environmental > Aquatic > Marine > Oceanic > Photic zone | place: Costa Rica: the Eastern... | reverse complement strand
CTGCCGCGACGACCTTGCCGCCCGGAATGTGGTCCTTGGCTGATTTGTCGTTGAGGATGCGGGTGAAGGCGGTGACGTGCGAGGTGTCCAGCCCGACCATCCCGATGCGAAGGTCCTTGGCCTTTGCGGTGATCGCCAGCAGTCCGGCCAGAAGGATTGCGGGTAGTCGAAAACGGTTCATGCGGGGATTTGAAACCATCGCGCCGTGAAGGCAAGGGAATACGGTTGTCCGGGCCAGTCTCCAGGGGTAGTTTTCGCGGATGCCGATTCGTTTTTCCACTGCCGTGTGTGCTGTTTTGTTGACGCTGCCGCTTGGCCGTGCGCTGGCCGACGTGGCGCCGGACCACGCCGAGAAAATGGCGGGTGGCCTCAAGCTGTTCAAAAACGGCGTGGGCCAGATGCTCAAGCAGCATTGCGTGAAATGTCACGGCGGCGAAAAGACTCGCGGCGACTTCGACCTCACGACGCGCGAGGCGCTTCTGAAGGGCGGCAGCGAGGGTGCGGCGATCGTGCCCGGTAATGCCAATGCTAGCCGGTTGTTGAAGCTGGTTTCCCACGCGGAGAAACCGTTCATGCCGGCCAAGGCGGAAAAACTGCCGCCGGCTATGGTTGAGAATATTGCAGCGTGGATCAACACCGGCGCACCGTACGACAAACCGCTGGTGGACACCAAGTTGGCGGCCGGCGAAATGCAGATCACCGACACCGATCGGCAGTACTGGGCGTTTGCGCCACTCGCAAAACCAGCCACGCCAGCGGTCGAGAATACGCGGTGGCCGGAGAATGAAATCGACCGGTTCATCCTCGCCAAGCTTGAGGAGGCCAAGCTACAGCCGAATCGCCGGGCGGAAAAACGGACGCTGTTGCGGCGTGTGTACTACGACCTGATCGGCCTGCCTCCAACCCCGGAGGAGACCGCGGTATTCCTCGCCGCTGCGGATGGTAACCCGCGCACAGCGCTGGAGAGTGTCGTCGATAGATTGCTCAACTCCCCGCATTACGGCGAACGCTGGGGCCGACACTGGCTCGACCTCGCGCGTTATGCGGACAGCTTCGGCTTTGAGCAGGACACCGACCGGCATCACGCCTACCACTACCGCGACTTTATTATCAAGGCGCTCAACAAAGACATGCCGTACAACGAATTCGTGCGGTGGCAGATCGCCGGGGACGAGATCGAGCCGGCCAACCCGCTCGCGATGATGGCCACAGGTTTTCTCGGTGCGGGGGTGTTCCCTACTCAATTGACGGAGAAGGAATTTGAGTCGGCGCGTTACGATGAACTCGATGATATGGTCAACACCGTCGGTACGGCGATGCTGGGCATGACAATCGGCTGCGCTCGCTGCCACGATCACAAATTTGACCCGATTCCCACCCGCGATTATTACCGCATGATCACCACCTTTGCGACGACGATCCGGAGCGAGATCGATGTCGACCTCAAGCCGGACGAGACTCGCCTGCGCTTGGCCAAGCGCTGGCCAAGTGGGAGCGAGACGAATTGCCGGGGCGGTTTGGCAAATGGTTCGAGAGCCGGCCGGCCAAGCTCGAGGCGGAGTTCAAGTGGGCCCTGCTCGACAACCCGGAATTCAAGTCGCTCAACGGGGCGGGGATCGAGCGGCAGGATGACGGCTCGTTTTTGTTGAAGGGCAACAACCCCAAGGATGATCGCTGGGTGGTCACGGCCAAGGCTTCATCGGCGCCGATCACCGGCGTTCGCATTGAGGCACTGACCGATCCGTCAATGAATCGAAACGGTCCCGGTCGGGGGGAAAACGGCAATTTTTCGCTGAGCGACCTGCGCGTGTTTGTGGAACCGCTGGATGGCAGCGGCAAGCGGGCGGCGGTGAAACTAGTCAACCCGCAGGCGACTCACCAGCAGAACAAAAGTGGCCTATCGGTGGCGAGTTCGATCGACGACAACAAGCGCAGCAGCGGCTGGGCGGTGGATCGCGGCGGCATCGGCAAGGCCCAGACAGCGGTGTTCGAGTTTGAGACTCCGATCACGCATCCGAGTGGCACGAAGCTGACGTTGGAACTGGATTTTTTCACCAACACAAAACACACGATCGGTCGGCCGCGCTTTGCCATCACCGGCCAGCCGAAGCCGATTTCGCTCGAGGGCAGCACGTTGTCCGGCGCGTTGGCCAAGCTGCAAAAGGCAGTCGGCGAGGTAGAGGATTTTGACAATCTGACCGAGGCCAAGCGGGAGGAATTGATGGACGCCTACCGCGTGATCGACACCGAGTGGCAGGCGCACAACGCCAAGCTGCAGGCGCACAAGGCCGCCAAGCCCAAGCCGATGTCGACCGCGAAAGTGCAGGTCAGCAGCGAGGGCTATAAACCGATCCGCCACCACGCGGACGGGCGGGGGTTCCCGCATTTTTACAGGGACGTGCATCTGCTCCAGCGCGGTGACCCGAGCCAAAAGCAGGAGAAAATGTCGCAGGGATTTTTGCGCGTGCTGACCAGTGGCAACAAAAATGAGGCGCATTGGCAACAGGCCAAGCCGGAGTGGGCGCGGACCAGTTTCCGCCGCCGGGTGCTGGCCGACTGGCTGGTCGATACCGAACACGGGGCGGGGCAGTTGCTGGCTCGAGTGATGGTCAATCGGCTTTGGCAACACCACCTCGTGCGCGGCATCGTCGGTACCCCAAGCGACTTCGGCTTGCAGGGCGAACTGCCGACGCACCACGAACTTCTCGACTGGCTGGCCGGTGAGTTGATCCAAAACGGCTGGCGGCTCAAGCCGTTGCACAAGCAGATCATCATGAGCGCGACCTATGCGCAGAGTGCCGGGTTCGCGCAGGCCAAGGCTGCGGTCGATCCCGGGAACCGGCTGCACTGGCGGCGTACCCCTCGCCGACTGGAGGCTGAGCCGATCCGCGATAGCCTGCTGGCAGTCAGCGGACTGCTGGACACCACCATGTTCGGCAAGGGCACGCTCGATCCGGGGATGAAACGGCGCAGTGTCTATTTCCAAATCAAGCGTAGCAAGCTGATCCCGACGATGCAGTTGTTTGACTCGCCGGAACCGTTGGTGGGGCAGGGGACGCGGCCCTCGACCATCATCTCCCCGCAGGCGTTGCTGTTTATGAACAACGGACAGGTACGCGAGGCGGCTTTAACGCTGGCGCTTCGGCATGAGGCTGGCTCCATTGAGAGCGCCGTGCGGGATGGATATCAAACGGTCCTCGGCCGCAACCCAACCCCGGACGAACAACAGGCCACGGTACATTTCATCGAGACACAGGAATTAACCTACCTGAAGTCCGGCCGAAAAGATGGCCGCAAACTCGCTCTGGCCGACTTCGCCCAAGTCCTCTTCGGCCTAAACGAATTCGTTTATGTGTACTAATTAGGAGTATTTCGGGAAAGTTCCAATTCATTGATTTTTTTTTGCATATTCTGGACTAATTAAGCTGATTTAAGCTGTAAACCGCCTTTTCTAAATGAGTCAAATAATCATTATAAAGTGAAATTTTTGAAAAAACATTGCATGATCATGCGTTTTAATTGTAGGTGCCCATTTATTACAATAATTTAGAGCTATTGTTATGATTTTTTTTATCTGGAATAAGAAAATTTTTACTAGAGCACGTGTTGGGAATCGTCATGCTCTTAATGCATTCACGCTTATTGAGTTATTGGTGGTCATCGCCATCATTGCCATACTCGCGGCTCTGCTCCTGCCAGCTTTAGCCAAGGCTAAGTCGCAGGCTGTCTCCACACAGTGCAAGAATAACCTTAAGCAAATGGGCTTGGCCAGTGCGCTATATGTCATGGACAATGCCGACAAGCTTCCGTTTGCTTGGGCCATCCGGCACGATGCCAACATCAACAATTTCCAAAACTTGCTTGTGTCTTACGTTCTACGGAATAAGTTCAAGGCTGGGGGAAAAACAGAGGACAGTGACTTTGCTAAGAACGTGTATCGCTGCCCGACGCGAATCTACGAGAAGCGCATTGGCGGCAATCCTTGGAAGATCAGTTATGGAATGAATCAGTACAACAACTTGGGTTTTCCCAATAATCCTAGATACCCAACTCCACCAGGGCAGCCGCCACATCCCGAAACAGCAAAGCTCACCTCTGTTCCTGAGCCGTCTGCCACGTTTTTAATCTCTGATATTTCGTATGAGTTAAATCATCCTGCAGTGACCTACCTGACCAAGAACAGCAGCGGTTGGTATCATGTAGGTTACAAGCATAACATGGAACATCCTGATGGAGCCGCGAACATCGTGTTTATGGATTCACATGTGGAATCGAGAAAGAAGAATAACATCGATGATATTGTAATGGACTTTAAGAAAAAACGTCGACGCAGATAGACAGATTTGCTTTAATTACTATAAAAAAGGACTTAAGGTACGGAAAGCTATCACAAAAAAATGAAACATATAATAAATAACAAAACAATCAGTCATTTGCTTATGATTGCGGGCGTGGCGTTCTGGTCGCTTCTGGGTGGCACTACGCTTGCGCAGGAACAGGTGCTTATTTTTCAGGACACCTTTGAGGGCTCAGAGGCGGAAACGACCGATCTTGGTTTCGAGAACGACGAAAGACAGAGCGGAGCGCTGGGCGCGACTACTTATTCCGATTCGTCAGAGGATTTGACTGTTATCAACTCGGAATGGGCTCCCGGCAAGTTGAGTCTGTTCCCTGGGCCGGCCAGCGAGTGGGTGGCGGTCTCCCCGGATCACAACTTCGCCTTCGGCAGTCCGTTTACCTTAGAGTTCGAGGTCGATGCCGGCGTCGATGACGAGGACAACGCCTCGGGCGACTGGGCTGCAATCGTGTTTGGGGCTACATCGAAAAACTCGTGGGTCATCAGTGCGGACGGCTTTGGGATTCTGTTCCGCAACAACGGCGATATCCAGGTGTTTGACGGCGGTGACAGCATCTACGGGGGTAACGGCGGTTTCGCCGACGGTATTCCGAAGGACGACCTTGAGGTTCGCATCGAGGTTGAGGTGGATAGTTTCGATGGAAAATCACCCGCCACGATCCGGATGTTTATTAATGAAGAGGCCGCTGTCATCACAGCGGACGGCGCCACTGAATACGTCAAGGCCGCTGGTTTCAGGGCCAACTTCATCACGATGCTGGGAGGTGCATTCGGCGGCAATGCATGGCAACACACCTTTGATAACCTAAAAGTTTCGGCAGCGCCTGCCATTGTCGTGTCGCCAACCCAGATTAATGCCATTGCCGGAGACACAACGGACGAAATTACTTTCTCAGTTCCGAAGTCGCTTATTCAGGCTGGTGTGGTTGAGGTCACCGCGGAAAGCCTAACTCCGGCCATCGTCGGCATTGAGGGAGCGGGAGATAATGGCAAGTTGGTGTTGTCTTTCGCCGATGCCAGCCGAACTAGTGGCAAGTTTAAGTTAAATGCGCTTCGAGGTGGAGTCGGCAGCGTACAACTCTCAAGTGACTAGGCAGGTTTTCAGGCCAAGACCATCACAGTACTTGTAGCTAGCGGATTTGGTGTCGAGGAGGTGGTTTTCTCTGACACATTTGACACGTCTTCCGAGGACTGGGATGTGAATTTTGAGAACGATGGAGGTCGCCAGGCTGGTACGGCCGGCATTCTAGATTATGTCGAGGCGGAGGCCAGTGCCGCGGGCGGTGCGGCTGATGAGTTCACGATCGTGAACCCAGATTGGGCAGAAGGCAAATTGTACATCTCAGGCCAGAATGTGTCGTCCAATTACAATTTTATCGATGGCCCGGAGTTTGAAATCTCTTTCAAAGTGCATCCAGGATCGAACAATGATTTTTACGACTCCCCAGACTGGGCTGCTATTGTGTTTGGTGCGACGGAAAAGAACAAGACTGTCAATGCATCCGACGGATTCGGTATTTTGTTCCGCAATGACGGGCGGGTCCAGGTTTTTGACGGGACAGTGGCCATATACGGAAGTCCGGAGATCGGCACATTCCCTCAAGGCGAACTGGACGTGCGAATCTCTTCCAGTTCAATCAACTTTGCCGGAGCGCCGGTCACGATTCGGATGTGGATCAACGGCGAGGAAACGCCTTTAAGCAACTCATCAATTGAGTACACCAAGCAGGCTGGTTTCCATGCAAACAATATATCCCTGCTTGGCTACGGTGCCGAGCTTGAGCACACATTCGACGATTTCAAAGTAGTAGCAGATGCGTGTGTCTCAGCCACATTGGTCAACGCCGAACTTGGGCCAGGCGAGGATGAAACCCAAATCACTGTCAAGGTGCCGGTCGGTCTGATTGAAAACGAAGGTGCGGTCGTCACACTTAGCAGCAGTAATCCAAATGTTGCTATCCCTAATGACAACACTGATGGCATAATCGAATTAACTTTTGGCAAGGGGGCGGCAAACACCAAGACTGTGGCCGTGACCGTGCTTGGCAGTGGAAAGACGGCATTTACATTGTCGGTTGACTCGGGTGTCTGCATTGGCGACCCGGTTTTCCTGACTAAGCGCTCAGCTTTTGTTATGAATCCAAGTTTTGAGGCACACCCTCCTGCCGCAGATTGGCCGCACTATGGCCCGGTCGAGGCTTGGTCCGGTGCCAGTGGTGTGAATATTGGCGGGCCGTTCAACGACAACGGCATCACGCCGGACCGCAATCAGGTAGGTTTTGCCCAGGGTTCCAGGTCGGTAACTCAGACGATCACCGGGCTGACCCCCGAAAAACAGTACTGGCTGCAATTCCACTACAATCGAAGCGCTTGCTGCGGCGATTCAAACATCGACTTGATCGTTGAAATTGATGGTGAAGAGCTTGCGCGACACAATTCGATAAAGCCTGTGGGAAATGCCGGCTATCACAGCAAGACAGTCGTTTTCACCCCGGAAAGCGACAACGCCACAGTAGTGTTACGGGGCGAGGCGGCGGGCGACGCTACGATGATCTATGACGCTGTTTCCATTGTCCAACGTGACGAGGGCAACGTCATCGTTATGAACCCAAGCTTTGAAGCGAGTGGCACACCTCCTTGGCCAGGCTACATCCAACCCAAGCTGATTGCGGGTTGGGTGGGCACCGGAAATTACGGCGTTAACTTCAACGGTCCAGGCCCGTTCGCCAATAATGGCAAGGCGGAGGATCAGGATCTGGTCGCCTTTTTGCAGGGGGGGAGTTCGCTGAGCCAGATGATTTCCGGCCTGGTGCCGGGCGAGAAATACGAAGTGCGATTTGCCTGCAACGCCCGTGGCGGAAATACGCCTACGCTTGTTGTCAAGGTCGACGACCAAGTATTGCTGGAGGAGTCAATCTCAGCCGTCGGTGAAGCTAATCCGTTCCATGCTAAAACCGTTCGATTCACGGCTTCCGCCTCCGCTGTGAACCTGTCGTTTGCTCAGACGGTGGTGGGGGACAACACGGTTATCTTCGACAATGTCACGGTGACTGGTGCTTCCTCTACGCTACCTTGTATCACTTCATCCGTTGCTGAGTTACAACTGACTGTTGGGCAGACTGGTGCTGCCGTCGCGCTCACAATCCCTGAGGAACTAATTGCCGAGGAGGACGCGGTGCTGACCGTAACGAGTTCCGACCCGTCAATCGTCAACATCCCCGGCGCTTCCGATGGTAAACTGGAACTGAAGTTTTTCAGTGACGATGGTGAACTAACCCAGTCGTTTGAGGTTGAGGCTATTGGTCGAGCCAGTGCTGCGCTGGTTTTCTCCAATGCATACGGCGTCTGCTTCAACCCGCCAGGGGTGGACGTTAACGTGAGTGGTTCTTTGGTCCAGAATCCAAGTTTTGAGGCTCATCCTCCGTCTGCCTCGTGGCCTCATTATGGCCCAGTCGGGGGATGGGATGGAGGTTTCGGTGTCAACAATGCCGATGGGCCTTTTCAGGACAATGGAGCCATCGCCGATCGTAATCAGGTTGCTTTCATTCAAGGTTCAAGGAAGCTAAAGCAGTTAGTCGGTGGCCTCGAGATAGGTCAGCAATACTGGTTGCAGTTTCACTACAATGTACGCAACTGCTGCGGTGGAACAATGGCCTTGTCCATTCAGTTTGATGGGGAGGAACTCGATTACATCACGGAAATCAGCGCAGTGGGTGTAGATGAACCGTATTATTATCATCACGTTGAGTTTACGCCAGAGTCATCATCGGGGCAGTTGGTTTTTGAGACCATCGCTGCGGGAAATGCCACGTTATTGCTGGATGGAGTGACCTTGGTCAAGCGAACCGCGGACAATGTGGCCATTGTCAACCCCGGCTTCGAAGCCAGCGGTACGCCAGCTGGCCCAGGCTATATTCAGCCTGCCTCAATTGCTGGCTGGGTAGCCACAGGCGGCTATGGTGCCAACGTCTCCGGCCCGGGGCCGTTTGCCAACAACGGCACCAACCCGGAGCAGGATCGCGTCGCCTTTCTGCAGGGGGATGCCACGCTCTCGCAAACCGTTTGGGAACTTGAGGATGGCGAGGCGTACCATCTCTCGTTTGCCTTCAACGCCCGAGGCGGCAACAAGCCCAATCTCTACGTCACCGTCAACGACGAGACTGCACTTGAGTACGAGGTTAACCCGGTGGGAGGCTCTGAGCCGTACTACACCTACGTGTACAATTTCACCGCCGACTCAGACGAGGCCGAGATCACCTTCGCGCAAACCGCTGAGGGAGATAACACGGTACTGATCGACGACGTGCGCTTGGTCAAAGGCAAGGGGGTTGAGGTCGAGCTACCCAACCCAGAGGAACCGGTCGAATCAATCCCGCTGGCGATTGGCAAAGGGCCGGACGCTTCGTTCACACTTAGCTGGTCTGCCGATCAGACTGATTGGGTGGTGGAGTATGCGGAAAATGTGACCGGCCCATGGAAGAACGCCGGTGCAGAGTCCACCGTTGAGAACGGTAGAATGGTCATCAAGGTGACACCTGCCAAAACTGGATCACGCTTTTACCGACTAGTAAATCCATGACGAATCAAACTTTCCATTTTGTTTATATTGCTTAAGTAGATTGGTTATATATTGCGTTGAATGGATTGCCATACGGAGAAGGACGTGCTGCATCATCAGTAACGAGTTAGCTTGGGTGCATTGAAAGGTACAAATTGGAATGAACTCTCAGTTTTAGGCCAAGAAAAGAGTCAATGGGGAATTATCTGGCAATCAACAGTCTGGCCATTTGTCAGTTTCTGCATGATGCAAAGGACTAAATCCAGCAACATCCTTGGCATTCACATCTGCACCTTTGGCGATGAGTAGTTCGATAATTTCACTATTACCTTTATAAGCGACCCAATGCAAAGGAGTTATACCTTCGTTCTTCGCATTCACATCCGTTCCAGCAGCCAAGTGCTGTTTGACGGCTTCGATATTTCCATCATAAGCATCATCAACAATTGAGATGTTTGGTGCTTTGGCTGTCGACGGTTCTGGTTTCGATTCTGGTGCTGGAGTAGACTGCTGCGACTCACCACACCCCACCAGCAACGTGGCTGCGATTGTGATTAGTAGTTGTTTCATTTTGCGTTCAAGTGGTGGATGGAGTTGGATGTCACCAATTAAAAAGGAGAGGAAGGTAGTTGTATAATAACAAAGCTCCTACTAATCCAATTACAAAATACCAAATAACAGCTATGTAAAAAAACGCGGTTTGTTGATCTTTATCTACTTTGTAAGAAAAATGGTCTATTGAAATTTCAATCACTTCATCTACCAGTGAATTGGCTACTTTCCTAAACCCAAAAAAAACGGCAAATAAACCTAATAGTACAAAGATTAAATTCAGTTCCCGAACGTGTTCAAGTGGTGGAGGGAGTTAGTTTAGTTGCCAGCGGCTTTCAATTCTTCAGCAGTCTTGCCGCCGTGTTTGCGCAGAAGTTCAGCTATCTCTTTTTTATTATTGTTAGGATTATTTGGATGATTAGCTGCATCAAGCAGAGTTATTTCATCATTAGTCTTTGCATTTACATCCGCACCGTTGGCGATGAGAAGTTCGGCTATTTCCTTGTGGCCTGCAAAAACTGCCTCCATCAAAGGAGTTCCCCCACTTCTATCCCTCGCATTCACATCCGCACCATTGGCGATTAGTAGTTTAACGGTTTCTTTGTGACCGCCGGCAGACGCAGGATGTAAAGGAATGCCATTAATATTATCCTGCGCATTTACATTGGCACCGTTTTTGATTAGCAGATCAACCATATCATTGTGACCTCCATAAGCCGCAGGATGCAAAGGGGCCACCCCCTTATCATCCTTCGCATTCACATTCGCACTTTTGGAAATGAGAAATTTTGCAATTTCCACTTGGCCCTGCCAAGCCGCCAAATGAAGAGCAGTCTCTCCATGCTCATCCTTCGTATTCACATGTGTGCCAGCAGCCAAGTGCTGTTTGACAGCTTTGATGTCTCCATGGAAAGCAGCTTCTTGAATTAAGATGTCTGGTGTTTTGGGTGTCGGCGGTTCTAGCCTTGTGACTTCAGTAACTGTTTCGACAGGCTTTAATTTTAAGGGGGAAAGCAGCTGTTCTGGCACTTCAGTGCCTGGGTCAACTGGTTTTGTTTCTGTTGTAGGTGTAGGCTGTAGCGGCTCACCACACCCAAGAAGCATCACGGCTGCGATTAAAATTAGTAGTTTTTTCATAAAAGGAACATGCTAACAACGACCGCAGCAAGTTTCATTAGCAGATTCTTCCTGAAGCTTAGATAAATCATCTTCAGTAAACTCATACCCGTTTTCTTTTCCCAGTGCGACCAGTTCAGGATTACTTTTGATCTTTCGCACCTGTTCCTGCAAAGCAATACTTCCTGCGACTGCTTGACGAAATTTTTCAATTGCTTCGTAATTTCCGGAATCCATAACGCGGCGACATTAACTTTTGCCGGAAAGTGCGGCCAACCTAAAACCGTAGGCGTTCAAGTGGTGGAGCGGGTTGGTTTAGTCGTCAGCGGCTTTCAATTCTACACGTAATGATACTGCTCTAAAGTAAATATGCAAAGATATGGGCGGTATCAACGATAGTAAAATAATTGATCAAATT
>Ga0160423_10004871_pt1 | contig 11006 bp, 7 predicted proteins | sample CRUFie14St8metaG_FD_108191 | JGI IMG/M metagenome (GOLD analysis project Ga0160423, IMG submission 108191) | Marine microbial communities from the Costa Rica Dome - CRUD Field 142mm St8 metaG | ecosystem: Environmental > Aquatic > Marine > Oceanic > Photic zone | place: Costa Rica: the Eastern... | reverse complement strand
ATTTGCGGGAAGTGGTCCCCGCCCGGGGCGTACTCTATGCCGCTGCACAGGCGGGAGTCTGCGGGGGGGGGTTTTGGGAGGGGGGGGGGGGCGGGTGCGGTGGTGGTCAGCCGTTTTCTTTTTTTTTTTTTTTCCTTTTTTTTTTCGCCTCTCTCGTACTTACCCGTCAACAGGACCTGGTACAGCTTGACCACGTGGATGTGGTTGAGGGTGCTCTGGAGCATGATTTCCCGCAAAACCCGGGCCTCGTCCACCAGCGACCCGCGCTTCATCATCTTCAAGGCCACCAGCCGGTCCCCAACGTCTCGCGTCTTGTCTCGCATCAGGTACAGCTCCCCCTCCGCGCCGCTTCCGAGCTTCTTGACGGCCATGAAGCGCTCGGTCGGCAGGCCGAGCTCCGAGACCTTCTCGTCCGCCTTCTCCCTTCCCAAGCACCCCCCCATGGCGCCTCTTTCACCCTCCCCTCGAGCCCCCGGGACGCCCCAGTCTCCTCCCTCGTAACGGACCTCGACGGCTGCAGGATGAGGCCGGGAGGGGGCAAAGAAATTTCCCGGAATTTCCCGGAATAAAAATCTTTCCAGAAAAAGCCGCCAGCTCACGCGAGGGTCAGGCCAAAAAGGTATCGTGTTTAGGCATCCATCGCGGGCGCTGAGAAGCTGAGAAGAGCCCCGACCGAGAGAGCGGAGTATCACCAAGCCCCTGACTCCGTCCACGGACGACCGGCACACGAGTCGCGTTAGCGGTGGTGCACATAGGTAGAGGAGAGAGAAGATGGAGTCCGCGGCGAAGAGAGCGGAGCAGCTGCGCAAGCAGTTCGACGTGAGGGACATCGTGGACACCTACTCGGTGGCCTTGCCCGAGAATGTGGAGACGGACCACGACTTTAGGGTCAGGAGGTCGATCCACAGCCCCCACAGGCTCGTGGAGGGCCTCGCCCCGCCGTTCGCCCACGTCAGAACGCTGTACGACCTGCTCGAGTCCTCCCTAACCCGTTTCGCGGACCTGCCGTACCTCGGGCAGAGGGTCGCGGACGCCAAGGGAAGCCTAGGAGGGTACTCGTGGCTCACGTTTTCCCAGGTCGGCGAGGCCAGAACCGCGATCGGCTCGGGCCTGCTCCACCTCGGGGTCAAGCCCGGAACCCACGTCGGGATCTACAGCGTGAACTGTGTCGAGTGGTCCATCACCGACCACGCGTGCCACGCCTACTCCATGGTCCCCGTGCCGCTGTACGACACCCTCGGTCCAGACTCCGTGCAGTACATCTGCACCCACGCCAACGTGGAGGCGGTGTTCTGCTCGCACAAGGTTCTGGACAACCTCCTGGCGAGCTTGGCGGACGCCAAGACCGTCAGGCTGGTGGTGGTCTTCGGCCTCGCGCAGGGCCAGGCGCTCCCCGCGAACGCCAAGGGCCTCGGCTGCGAGGTCATCAAGTTTCAGGACCTGCTCAAGCTCGGCCAGGCGAACCCCAAGTCCCACGTTCCCCCCAGGCCCGCGCAGCTGTGCAAGATCTGCTACACTTCGGGCACCACCGGAGTTCCCAAGGGCGTGATGATCACCCACAGCAACATGCTGGCCAACATCGCGGGCGCGGAGGTCGTCCCCGTCAAGCAGGGCGACGTCCACATCTCTTACCTCCCGCTGGCCCACATCTACGAGCACACCCTCTTCAACTTTCTTACGCACCACGGAGTGAGCATCGGGTTCTTCTCCGGCGACGTTCTCACCCTGCTGGACGACATCACGGAGCTCAAGCCCACCGTGTTTGTCAGCGTGCCCAGGCTGTGGAACAGGATCTACGACAAGATCAACGCCGGGATCAAGGAGAGCGGCGTGCTGACCAGGGCCATGTTCAGCGCCGCGTACGCTTCCAAGAAGGAGGCCCTGGAGAAGGGGGACCAGTCCGGGGGAAAGTTTGGAAAGTTCTGGGACTGGGTCGTGTTCAGCAAGCTCAGGGCCAAGCTCGGGGGCCAGGTGCAGTTCATGGTCAGCGGGGCCTCGCCCATCTCCCCGGACGTCATGAGCTTCCTCAGGGTCTGCTTCGCGAATGTGGTGGAGGGCTACGGCCTGTCCGAGGTCGGCATCGTCACCGTGTCCGGGTTCGACGACCCCAGCGTCGGCCACGTCGGCCCGCCCCTGTCCTGCGTGGAGATCAAGCTCGACGACATCCCCGACATGTCGTACTTCCACTCGGACCAGCCTTACCCTCGCGGGGAGATCTGCGTCAGGGGGCCCACCGTGTTCCAGGGCTACTACAACGACGAGGCGAAGACCAGGGAGGTCTTGGACGAGGACGGGTGGTTCCACACCGGGGACGTCGGGTGCTGGATCCCGGGAGGGAAGCTCAAGATCATTGACAGGAAGAAGAACCTCTTCAAGCTCGCGCAGGGCGAGTACGTGGCCCCGGAGAAGATCGAGCAGATCTGCGAGAGGTCCCCGTTCGTGTTCCAGATCTTCGTGTACGGGGACTCCCTGAGGAGCGACCTCGTGGCGATCGTGCACCCGGACCCGGACTACATCCTGCTGTGGGCCAAGGAGAGGGGACTCCCACAGGACATGGCCGCGCTCTGCCAGGACAACGGGGTCATCATGTCCGTGTTGAGGTCCATCCAGGAGCAGGGCAGGAGCTCCAAGCTCCACGGCTTTGAGCAGGTGAAGGCCATCTACCTCACCCCAGAGCCCTTCACCATCGAGGGGGGGCTGCTGACGCCCACGATGAAGCTCAAGAGGCCCCAGCTCAAGGCTCAGTTCGAGAACGCCATCGCCGCCCTGTACGCCAAGCTGGACAACAAGTGAGTGTGCATCAGTACTGATGTGCATCACTGGTATCTAAGATCGATGGAGTTCTTGGTCTCCGACTCAAAAGTCTCAAAAATATATCAATCCACTTTTTTGCCCAAAAAAAGAATTCAGATGATGTTTGCTTTTTCGCGCGGTGTACAAAACCGGTGTTAGATTTCCTTCCCATCCTCCTCTTTTCGTCGGTCCACGCGGCCTCAAGGTGCTCCCGGAAGTGAGTGTGTCCAAGCCGAGCGCTGGCGCACCCGGCGCGGTGACCGGGCTCACGGGGGGGGCGTCGTCGCCGCGAGGCGCGAGGAGGTGAGGCCCAACCTGTTGTCCTTCTACCCTGCCCGGCACGGGCGCGCGCCCCCCCGATCCGAGAGAGCGACCGAGGGGGGCGACCCGCCCTTCCCCCCCTCCGCCACACCCCCGACCCTCGAGGTCGATGTTTTTTCTCCCGCGCTGCTGCGCGCCACGACACTTCAGTGAGGACTTCTTCGCCCTCTTTCCTCTTTCTTTTAGTCTCTCGGCTCCTCGGTCACCGCTGCGCCCTCAGCCCGGTGCAACCGAGGAGAGGGGGTAGTACTCAAAGTGGCAACCTCGGGGCGACCGGCTTCCGCTCGCGGGGGTCTGCGTGATATGGTCCAAGACCCGACTGCCGCTCGCGAGGCTTAGCGCGCGTGCTCTGCGCTCGATCACAAATATCTCTTGTGGGCGGCGGAGCGCGCCCCGTGGTGAGCACGCGGCGGCCGCGTCCCCCTTGGTTCGCTATGCCAGAAGGTCCAGTGTCACTCACTAGTGTATGTGCATATCACTCTCTGGATGGAGTGCCTGGCCTTCTCTCCTCCGCCCCGCCTGCGCGACCTCTGTTGCTCACAAGTCTCAGGCAGGACTGGGCGCGGCAGACGAAGAAAAAGAAGAAGGAGAGGACGACAGACAAAACTCCAAACTTTGGTTTCTTACACGCGGCCAGGAAAACTCTGAAGGTCCACGGAGCCTCCGACTACCGAAACTCCAACGAGGAGAGGCAACAACAGATCGAGGCAGAGCGTCCCGAAAATACTGGAAGTGCTTGGTACTTGCCCAGATAGTGCAGCCAGCCACCGGTACCGCCTCGACAATCTTGACCTAACCGCTCGCGGGGGACCTGGCGGCGGGAGAGTGCGTGATGGCCTTGGCCCGACTTGGCGCTGGGGGCCCGCTTTGGCGAGCGGCTCTTGTGGACCCAGCGCCAGGATCGCTGCCCGCCTGCGCCGGCCAGGTTTTTTTCCCCCCGACGCGGCACACGGCGAGACGAGCAGCGGGCATTTAGGGATGGAGGAAACGCAGCCTGAAGGCGCGGGACTTGCCATGCTCACCCTTTCTTTTTTTGGTTCAGCTCTCAAACGAGTGGAACGGCGCGAGGTTTCTGCCACCGTCGGGCGACCGGCAGGCGGAGGGAGCGTCTAGGCGTCTCTCGTCCGTGGCCCTCTTCGGGTCAGGGCGCTAGCCCGTCACTCGAGGTCCTCGCGACCGAGGAACTACCCCAAACTAGGTTTTTCGCAACTGACGTACCGACAGGACGTTACAAAGTATGCCAGGTCAAGTCTACCAGAGGAGAGGATAGTGACGTGCCTTCAGAATCTTCACTTGTCCGTGTTAAGAAATCAAGCTCAGGGCCCGATTGCCATCTCGAGCGCGCGCTTCTCTTTGCTCTCCTTGCTGCGGTCGCCAAGGGGCCGCGCGCAAGAGGGCGAAGAGAAGTGCCGATGAGTGAGTGAGACAGTTTTGTGTTTCGTGTTCCACTGCATCGTCTTGGAAAAGGAGAGTGTTGTTGTTGTGATCACGAAACGAGAGCGAATTCTTTCCCTCCTCCTGCGAGTCTTATCCTTCCCCTGGTGTTTCTTAACACCCCCAAGAAACCTAGACATTTATCAAGGTCAAAAAAGGGCCAAACGGCGAGGAAAAAGAAGAGCTATAAAGAAGAGTATATTAACGTCTAGAGTTATTGTGGTGGTGGTAGAATTACTTGGACGCCATCCTCTTCGCGCGCTTCTTCATCATGGCCTGCGACTTGGCTCCCATGATTCCACCTCCCCACGCAATCCTCTGGCTCTCGTAGTACATGCTGTGCACGCTCTCGGTGATCTTGGAGAACTCCCTAGAGTCCTCGTTGTTCACCTCGGTGAAGCACAGGGCAGTGGCGGTCTTCTTGTGGACCACGGTGCCCAACCTGGCCTTGCCCTTGACGATGCAGTAAGGGACGTCCATCTTCTTGCAGAGGGCTGGCAGCCAGACGACGAGCTCGAGAGGGTCGACGTCGTGGGCGATGACCACGAGCTTGGCCTTCTTCTGCTCCACGAGGGAGGTGATGTGGTTGATCCCGTACTTGACGACAACAGGCTTCTTCTTGTCGACGCTTCCTCCGCTCTTGGCGGCCTCGGCCTCCTTCAGGAGCCTCTCCTTCTTGGCAGCCTTGTCCTCTGGCCTGTACTTCATGGCGAGCTTGAACACGGACTCCGCGACGTTCCTGTCCACGGTCTTGGTGAACTGGTTGATGCTAGGGGGCACCTTCAAGCGCTTGCACAGCACGCGCCTCTGCCTCTGGAGCAAGACATACTTGGGCCACTTGACGTAGCGGGTGAGGTCCTTCTTTGGTGGGAGGGAGCCTCCGATGCCGAAAGTCTTGGCCCTGGTCTCGAACAAGGGGTTCGAGTTCTTCTTCACTCCCGAAGACTTCTTCGAGGAGATGGGAGCGGCAGGGACCTTCTTCTTGGGAGCCTGCGAACGAAGAGTAAAAACAAATGAAAAGGGAGGGCGTCAGCGTCTCTTCGCGACAATCGATCAAGCCGCGGAGTCGTCGACCTCGTCGACCTCCGGCGCGGGTTTGGCGTGGGGGCGAGGGGCAGGGGAAGGGAAAGTCCCCGACCGTCCTGGGGGGTGAGGGTCGGAGGGGCTGCGACCGCGCGTCGAGAGCGGATTCGCTCCGCGCCGGACGGACGCCGCCCTCCCACCGCTCCACCTCCATCCCCCAGCCGCGCCGGACCGCGCCCCTGTTCCGTCTTCGGGCGCCTTACCATGGTTCTCGTACGGTGGTCGCTCTCTGCTAGCAGTGAACTGCTCTCGTGTGCTCGCGCCGTTCTCGATCGCAGCGGGGTCCCGGTGGCGGCGGCGGAAATCGAGACCGAGTTTTCTACAGGAAACACCAAAATTCATTTTCGTTTATTTCACATTTCGGGGACATTTCCAAATCGAAATTTCACGAGTTTAGATCTCAAAACCGTCCGGGATGGTGGCGTCGGCCAGGACGGTGACGATGCCAGAGCGGATGTACAGGCCGTCCTCCTCCAGGTTGGCCTCCTCCACCCCGGCCTTATTGAGGAGGACGGCATTCTTGCCCACGCGCGCGTTCTTGTCCACCTGCGAGAAGGAGAGCGAGAAAATAAAGGAGAGAGAGAGAAAGGAGAGCGAGGTCAGAACGCGAGAACGGCAGCAAGGAGGAGGAGACTTACGATGGTGTTCTGGATCAGGCTGCCGTCCCCGATCCCGATGGGCACCTTCCCCTCGGCCAAGAGCGATTGCCTCAGGCTCTCGGACTCGTAGTAGTCGCTCCCCATCAGCATACTGTCCCTTATGGTCACCCCACGCCCCACCCTGGACCTGCGAGAAGGAGAGCGAGGTCAGAAGCGATAAGGACAGCGAGGAGGAGGAGGAGACTTACCTGAGTCCGATGATGGCGTTCTCGACCTCGCAGTCCTCGAGGCACGCGCCGTGGGAGATGATGGCGTCCGAGACCTGGCAGTTCTGCACCTTGGCGGGGGGCAGGAACCTCGGCGAGGTGAAGATGGGGTTGAGGGCGTCGTAGAACTCGAACCTGGGCGGGTGCTGCGCGAGCGCCAGGTTGGCGTCGAAGAAGCTCTTCATGGTCCCGATGTCCTCCCAGTAGTCGTTGAACAGGTAGGCCTGGACTCTCATGTCCTCCGCGGCCTCGGGGATGATCTCGGACCCAAAGTCGTTTGCAGTGGGCATCTTCTCATTCAGCAAGTCGATCAGGACCTCCTTCTTGAAGACGTAGATGCCCATGCTCGCGATGTAGGGCTTCTCCTTGGCCTCCCCGGGGCTCAGGCCGAGGATGGTGGTGTCCACCCTCATGTCCTCCAGCGCGGCGCCCTTGGGCTTCTCCGCAAAGTCGTTGATCCTGCCGGTCGCGTCGATCTTCATCAGCCCGAAGTCAGAGGCCCTGTTCTCGTCGCAGGGGATGGCAGCCACCGTGATGTCCGCGTTCGTCTCCCTGTGCTTCTGCACGAACTTCATGTAGTCCATCCTGTACAGGTGGTCCCCGCTCAAGATCACAATGTCCTCCACCTGCCTGATCCTGACGGACTCCAGGAGCCAGGCGTACCTTTCGCGGGCGGAGAGAACGAATTGAACGAAGAACGAGGTCAGCCTCGGCTCGGCCCGCCCAACACATTATTCTAAGCCCTCCGAGCCGCGTCTCTTACCTTCGCACGGCGTCCGCGGTTCCCTGGAACCAGTCCTTCCCGCCGGGCGTTGGGGTCTGCGTGGCGGCCAGGATCTCGACAAAGCCGTCGCCCCCGAACCTGATTCCGTTGCCGAAGTTGTAAGCCCTCGTCAGGTGCCTGTTCAGGCTGGTCGAGTTGAACTGGGTCAGGATGTAGATCTTGCTGATGCCGCTGTTGATGCAGTTGCTCATGGGCACGTCGATGAGACGGTACGCCCCGCCGATCGGGACGGCGGGCTTGGCCCTCTGCTTCGTCAGCGGGTACAGCCTCGTCCCGGCGCCGCCGCCAAGGATGATGGCCAGAACCGAACGCGTGGACGCCTTGAGGGACTCCGGCTCGACCGTCGGCCTCTCGATCACAGCGACGGGCTTGACGCCCCTCTGCCTCCTTCCGGGCCTCGACCCGAGGCGGGGTCCGGAACGCGAGCTCGACAGCTTGCTCCCGAGGAACCCCATCTCGGCGCCATGCCTGGCCAGCGCGCTGGCCTGCGCAGGAAAGGATGGGAAAGAAAGGCACGCGCGTCAGGCTCCTCGACACTACCCCTGGTTTGAGTCCTTGCGGTTTGGAGACCCCCCAAGGCGACCCTGTTGGAGACGTCTCTCCCGCGGGCTTGAACACCGCCCGTCCTCGCAGCAAGACGACTCACCTGGTTGTGGGCCCGCGCCGCGCCCGACGATCTCGGGCGCGTCGCGCAGGCGGCTCTCGCCTTGCACTGCACGGTCGACTGCATCGTCAGCGCTCTCTCCTGGCGTGCTCTCTCGTCCAGTCACGCCCCCCCCGAGGATCGGCGAGCAAAATCTTACGGGGGAGGATTGGATTGAGAAATTTCCCGAACGCATTCATCAAGATCAAAGATCACACAGACGACAGTTACACAAGACAGCCTCGCCCTTCTCCTCAGCCATACATCTCGAAGTTGCTCTTCTTCTTGCCGCCCCCCCTCCCGCCGCGCCCCCCCCTCTCCTTCTTCTCGTCGTAGTAACCCCTGTAGGGCTTCTTCTTGCCGCCCTTTCTCCCCCCACCGCCGTTCTGGTTGTACGTCTCCCAAGCCTTGGACTGCGTCACAGGGTTTGGGTAGTCCACGCCAATCACGCACCCGCTGGACTCCTGCACGCTCCTGGGCATCTCCCAGGGCTTATGCACGTACTTGGTGGGCACCTTTCTCAGCTCCGGGACCCACAGCCTGACGTAGGATCCGTCCACATCGTAGTCCTTGGACTGCTTGACGATGTTGAAGCGGTTGATCCTGCCACCGGTGAGGCCGGCCGCGGAGACCCAGTTCCCCCAGTTGGAGCAAACGTCGTAGTCGAGGAGCAGGCTCTCGAAGTGGTCCGCCCCGAGCCGCCAGTCCTGCCTCAGGTCCAGCGCCAGGAAGCTCGCGACGTTCTGCCTCCCGCGGTTGGACATGAAACCGGTGTGAAGCATCTCCCTCATGTTGGCGTCCACGAGGGGGATCCCCGTCCTCCCCTCCTTCCACGCCCTGAGGTCCGCCTCGTCGCGGCTCCAGTCCACGCTCTTGCCGACGGTGCCGCCAGGCAGGAAGACCTTGCTCCCCTGCTTCTCGCAGAAGAACCTGAAGAAGTCCCTCCAGATCAGCTCGAAGATCACCCAGTACGTGGACTTGTTCTCCACTCTCTGAGCCTCGTACCTCTTGATCTCGTGGTAGATCATCCTTGGCGACAGCGAGCCGTGCGCCAGCCAGGGCGAGAACTTGGTGCTGTAGTCCCCGCCGACCATGCCGTTCCTCGTCTCAAAGTAAGTGGACAGCAGGTCGGACTCCCAGAGGTAGTACCTCAGCCTCTCCAGCGCGGCCGTTTCCCCGCCCCTGAAGTCGAGGCAGGACCTCTCGTCGGGCTTGGCGGGAAAGTCGAACCCGGGCAGGATCTCCGAGGGCGTTGGGTCGTAGGAGGCCATCCGCTGCACCACGGGGAGGGCCGCCGCGCTCCCAAGGGGCAGGCTCCCCGCGCCAGGGGTGGGCATCAGGTCCCTGACGGAGCAGTGCCTCTCGACCTTGTTCCTGAACGGTGTGAAGACGTCCGGCAGGTCCTTGAGGTTCCTGCTGAAGGGCAGGTCGGCGCGGTGGTAGAGGGTGGCGCCCCACAGGAGTTCGAGCTCGGCCCTGTCGCTCCTGGACTCGAGCGCCTGCCTCACCCTGGACTCCACCAGAATCTCCTCGCTGGTCACCTCCCTCTGGGCCAGGACCGAAGTGCCGCGCTCGCCCACGAGCTCTGCGATCACGTTCTCGGGCTTGTTCACGGCGATCAGGAGGTCGCTCCCAACGCTTCGCAGGCGTTGGCGCAGGTCAATGACCGACTCGAGGAGGAACTTCGTGCGGTGGACCCCAGTCTTCGTCTTGCTCCCGTACTCGGACTGACGGAACATGCGGGGGTCGAAGCAATACAGGGGGAGGACCTCCTTGCACTGGCCGGACGCCACGGACCTCCGGGCCTTGTCGACTATCGCGTTGTCGTGGAGCCGGAGGTCATTGCGGAACCAGAGCACCACCCTCTCGGCGCGCTGCGAGGCAGATGCCACGCCCTTGCCTAGGTTCACCATCCGAGCAGAAGGCGTCGTGTTTCGATCGGCTCGCGTAGCGATCACGCGCCCCTCTCCGCGCTCGTCGTCGATCGAGATCGTGACGAAGCCACTGTCTGTCACGGTCCGCGATCTGTGACAGACAACAACCGTTTTTCGTGGCTCAGCCTTGACAGCTGGCGAGATTTCCGACTTCACGTCCAAAATCCACAGCCACAATTCCCCAGATTCCCCAGAACCAGAATTTTGGAGAAGCGGCCACCAGCTCTTTGATACACTGATACAATATCGTTTTATTATACAAAAGTCATGTGGTGGTAGTGGTCGTCAGCCGGCCTCGGCGGTGCCGAAGCGCTTCGCCCGCTTCTCCTTCTTTCCCAGGAGCTCCGAGACCTTCCTCTGGGAATCCACGTTGGCGGAGGAGGGGCCTCCCACCTCGGTGGTGCCCAGCCGGTCAAGGGCGGAGGCAGCCCTCGCCTTCTTGGCGGAAGATGGTGCTGGTGTGCCGGAAGGGCTCCTCTTCTTGCCAAGAGAGGTCCTAAGGTCCCCCATCTTGCTGGTCTCTGGCGACCCAAGACCAGCGCTGCCCTCCGCCTGCAAGCCCTCCCTGTCGCTGATCAACTTCCTCAGCCTCTCGACAGCGTCTTGGACCTTGCCTTTCGGCCCGCGAACAGTCACACGGCAAGGGTCAGGGCCCTGATTGATGTCGACACGAACGCCTGTTGCCCTCTCGATCCTCTTCACGTTAACGCCCTTTGGACCAATAATGAGACCCACGTACACTCTGGGACAATCCATTGTCATGGACATCTCTCCACTCACCAAAGCGGCAAGGATCACCTTCCTCACCCTATCGCTTGCACGAGATACGCACTCTTTCTTGCCTTTCACGACAACCTCACAGGGATCTCGGTCCTGGTGCAAAATTTCGATTGTGGCGCCAGACTCTCTCTGAATCTCCTTCATAGTGGAACCGTGAGAGCCAATCACCACTCCAACAGCGGCTTTGGGGCATTCAACCCTCTCCACCGTGTTGGACGTTTTCTCCTTGAAACCACCAACCAGCTTGTGCACTGCCTGGCTGGCCTTGGACACGCTCTCCTTGGAGCCACAGATGACAATCTCACAAGGATCTCGGTCCTGCAGAATGTCAACCCTTGCGCCTGATTTCCTCTGAATCTCCTTCACATT
>Ga0160423_10004868_pt1 | contig 11007 bp, 13 predicted proteins | sample CRUFie14St8metaG_FD_108191 | JGI IMG/M metagenome (GOLD analysis project Ga0160423, IMG submission 108191) | Marine microbial communities from the Costa Rica Dome - CRUD Field 142mm St8 metaG | ecosystem: Environmental > Aquatic > Marine > Oceanic > Photic zone | place: Costa Rica: the Eastern... | reverse complement strand
TTGGGACACAGTCCAACGGTCAAGGGCACGAGACTGTTTTTGCTCAATTTCTTTCTGACCAAACTGGAATACCTGCTGAAAAAATCACTGTCGTACAGGGTGATAGTGATCTTATACCTAATGGTGGAGGAACAGGGGGGTCTAGGTCAGTAACAGTTCAAAATAACGCCACTTTGGCAACAGTCGAAAAGGTTATCAGGTCATTTTCGCAATATCTGGCAGAAAAAATAGAAGTTGATGTCAAAGATATTGAGTTTGATGATATTTCTTTCCGGATTAGTGGCTCTAACTTTGCCCCAAACATGCTTGAAGTAGCGAAAATGGCCTTCGATGATCAAAGGTCTGACCTGCTTACGCATTCGGCAAAAGTAACTTTAGATGCTAGATCATTTCCTAATGGAGCACATTTTGCTGAAGTGGAGATTGATCCTGAGACAGGTTTTATTCAAGTTGTGAGATATTCTGTAGTTGATGATTTTGGTAATTTAATCAACCCGATGCTCGCGGAAGGTCAAGTACACGGAGGAGTTGCGCAAGGCATAGGTCAGGCTTTATATGAGCATGTTGTGTTTGATCAAGAGGGCCAATTACTCACCGCTACCTTTATGGACTATGGGATGCCTCGTGCTGAAGATCTTCCATTTTACAAATTTGAAACAGAGTGCGTTCCATCAACGGCAAATATTATGGGCATGAAGGGTTGTGGTGAGGCCGGCACTGTTGGAGCGCTAGCGGCAGTTGCCAATGCTGCTCAAGACGCGTTATGGGATATTGGTGTTCAGCAGGTTGATATGCCTTTAACCAGTGAAAAGGTTTGGTCAATGATTAACTCGGGTAACATAGCAGCAGAATAGTAAATAAATGTATAGGATTAGATTGTGATGAATGTTTCAGATGATTATTTAAGAGATATTCTAAAGACAACTAAAACTATTGCTATGGTTGGTCTGAGTATGAATGAAACCAGGCCAAGTTATTTTGTTGGAAGATATCTCCATAAACGTGGTTATAAAATTATTCCAGTCAATGCTGGACATGGAGGTAAATATTTCTTTGGTCAATTGGTCTTGTCGAGCCTTGGTGAAATTAGAGAAACCGTTGATATGGTAGATATTTTCAGAAAACCAGAGGCAGTCCCACAAATTGTCGAAGATAGCTTAGCAAAATTGAAAGGTTTAAAAACCATTTGGATGCAAATTGGAATAAAACATGAAAGTGCTGCACAAAAGGCAAGGGATCTTGGATTAAAAGTAGTCGAGGATAGATGCCCAAAAATAGAACATCAAAGGTTGTTTGGTGAGCTTAGAAAGGCTGGTTTTGCAACTAAAATAGTTTCGTCGCGTTTATGATCTATCCTCTTTCTCCCTAAGCCCAGATTTATTTGTTCTATTCTCTAATTCTTTCATTACATCTTCAAAATTAATATTTCTGGATTTAAGCATTATCAAATAATGAAAAATAACATCAGCCGCTTCAGAGATAAGAGCCTTATTGTCACCTTTTACAGCCTCTATAATCGCTTCTACGGCTTCTTCTCCAAACTTTTCAGCACATTTTTCGGGCCCTCGCGACAGAAGTTTGGCTGTCCAACTTTCGGATGGATCAGCTTCGGCGCGCGCATTAATCGTTTTAACTAAATCTTCTAATCTCATCGCGTTAATCTGACTGGTATGCCAGCTTTGTCCATATGTTTTTTCGCTTGCTCTATAGTATAATCACCAAAATGAAATATAGAAGCTGCTAGAACGGCAGATGCGCCGCCTCTCACCACTCCATCAACTAAGTGGTCTAAATTGCCGACACCACCAGAAGCGATAACTGGGATGGTGACATTGTCAGAAATGGCCCGGGTCATATCCAAATTGAAGCCTGATTTTGTCCCGTCTTTGTCCATTGAAGTAAGCAATATTTCGCCAGCCCCTTTTTTTTCAATGAGCTGGGCAAAGTCAACTGCATCAATACCCGTCGGTTTTCTACCCCCGTGAGTGAAAAGCTCCCACTTTCCTGATGGAGCAGTCTTTGCGTCAATTGCGCAAACTATGCACTGAGATCCAAATCTATTAGCAGCTTCCGAAATAACATCTGGATTTTCAACTGCAGCAGAATTAAAGCTTACTTTATCTGCTCCCGCCAATAAAAGGTTTCTCACGTCGTCTGTCGATCTAACCCCTCCGCCTACTGTAAGCGGGATAAAACATTTTTCAGCTGATTTTTGGACCATAGAGTAAGTCGTAGCCCGGTTTTGATAAGTGGCATTAATATCTAAAAAACAAAGTTCATCTGCACCTTCTTTGTCATACCGTTCGGCTGCTTCCACTGGGTCCCCAGCGTCTTTAAGTCCAACGAAATTTATTCCTTTAACAACCCTACCATCGGCGACGTCTAAACATGGAATTATTCGGCATTTAAGCATTGAGAACCTCTAATGCCTGCTGCACAGTAAATTTCTGGTCATAAAGCGCCCTTCCCGAAATCGCACCATTTAGTTTTGCTCCGCACTCTTTTAGTGCTTTCAGGTCGTTTAGAGAGCTAACCCCGCCTGAAGCTATTATAGGAATAGAAACAGCATTGGCCATTTCGGCGGTAGCACTTAAATTTGGCCCCATCATTGCTCCATCCCTATTAATATCAGTGTAAATAATGGCCGATACTCCATCATCTTCAAATTTTTTGGCAAGTTCTGTTGCCCAAATATCTGTATCTTTGGCCCAGCCATCCGTTGCAACGCGCCCATCTCTGGCATCTATTCCAACTGCTACTTTGTCTGGATATTTGCTTGCTGCGAGCTTTACTAGAGAGGGATTTTCTACTGCCACCGTCCCTAAAATAATGCGTTCAAGGCCTTTTGATAGCCACATTTCGATTGTCTCAAGATTTCTTATGCCTCCACCCAACTGAATGGGAATATCGCACTTATTTATAATGTTCTCCACCGCTTCCGCGTTAACTGGTTTCCCTGAGAAAGCACCATTTAGATCTACTAAGTGCAACCATTGACAGCGTTGACTAACAAAGCTCAACGCTTGCTCGACAGGGCTATCATTAAATACTGTCGAATTATTCATATCCCCACGGAGCAGTCGCACTGCCTTTCCATCTTTTAGGTCAATTGCTGGGTATAAAATCATAAAATTCCTCAATTTACCAAACTGCTATTTCGCAGTTTTATTTCTAATTTGCAACGCGAGACAATAAAAGGCTTGAAACTAGGCGCGAAGATGGTCAACATCTGTAGTGTTAGGGAGGAAAATTAATGAAAACATTTTTATCGGTTGCTTTCGCTGGCTTGTTTTTAGCTTTCACGGCATCTGCAGACCCTGTATTTGGTGTGTGGAAAACTCAGCCAGGAAACGAAGGAAATTATGCTTATGTGGAAATTAAAGAGTGTGATGGAAAGATTTGTGGGGAAATGATCAAAGCTTTTGACTCTTCTGATAAAGAAGTTGCCTCCAAAAATATTGGCCGGAATATTATAATTGGGATGTCAGCTAAAAAAGGCAGTAAATACGGTGGAGGTAAGATCTGGGCCCCTGATGAGGACAAAACGTATAGATCAAAGATGAACCTCGTTGGTGATAATGATCTGAAAGTTTCTGGGTGCATAGCGATAATATGTCGTAAGCAAGACTGGACACGCGTGAAATGATAACAAGTTAGTGCTAAATTTAAGATATTTTTACGGACTCCATGAAAGAAAGTTTTCTATCATTTTTAGCCCTATATAGCCGCTTTTTTCTGGGTGGAACTGAAGTCCTACCATATTTTCCTTTCCGACAACTGCGGTAATGTCTGTTCCGTAATCCGTGTAGGCTAAGCGTTGTTCTTGCTTTTTCATCATCATCTGAAAAGAGTGTACGAAATATACATGATCACCATTTTGAATGCAGTCAAATATTGGGTGGCTACACTCTATATTTAGAGTATTCCAGCCCATATGAGGGATTTTTAAGGATTTGTCTTTAGGTTTTATTTTACGGACTTCGCCGTCAATCCAACCAAGTCCGTCAGTTTCTTGGTACTCATAACTCTTTACCGCCATCAATTGCATGCCGACACAGATACCCAAAAAAGGCCTGGATTTCTCAACCACGCTATAAACCAGGGCTTCATATGCTTCAGACGCCGTTAATTCAGATTTGCAAGAGGGAAAGGCACCATCTCCCGGAAGTACTAATCTATCAGCGGAAGAAATGATCTTTGGGTCACTTGTTACAACAACGGCGCCTAAGTTATGTGACGCTGTAATTTTTTCAAACGCTTTATGTGCGGAATGGAGGTTTCCGCTACTATAATCAATTATAGCCGTAAGCATTTATTACAGTTTACCCTTTGTCGTCGGCATGCACTTTAGATTTCGAGGATCTTTCTCAACGGCAACCCTGAGAGATTTTGCAAACGATTTAAAAGTAGCTTCTGCAATGTGGTGGCTGTTGTATCCATGTAACCCCTCAATATGAAGCGTTATCCCGCCATGAGTAGAAACAGCTTGGAAAAACTCACGTACAAGTTCGGTATCAAAGGTACCTATCTTTTCAGTTGGCATCTCAATATCGAAATATAAAAACGGTCGACTAGATAAATCTAAAGCCGATCGGATTAAAGCGTCATCCATTGGTAATAAGCACCAGCCATACCTATTAATTCCCACTTTATCACCAATGGCTTGAGCCAATGCCTGTCCAAAAGCTATACCAGTGTCTTCAACGGTATGATGGTCGTCAATATGAGTATCACCATTGGCCTCGATTTCTAAATCGATCAATGAGTGGCGTGCCAGTTGTTCCAGCATATGATCGAAAAAGCCGACACCGGTATTTATTTTGTATTTGCCCGTGCCGTCTAATTTTAAGAATACTGAGATTTCAGTTTCAGCCGTTTTTCTTTTAGTTTTTCCACTACGCATGCTTGGCTCGTTCTTTCTAAAGCATTCAATTGATTTTGATGCGGCTATACCGAACAGTTTGTTCAAGGCCAAGTCAAATTAATTATTTATAAAAAAATGTTGTTAAATTGTTACTTTTGTTTTCTTAAAGCTTATCGAGTGATACCAGCTCCAGGTCCAAGTAACATTTGTGACTTGGTATATTTAAAATTTGAGCCTTTGAAATTAATTCTTTTAATTCTATAAGCTCTTTCGAGGTCTCTATTAATTGGACAATAGATCATGGAAAATTCTTTTGTAACGGATGCAAAAAAAGTTTTGAAAACAGAGGCTGATGCTCTTGGAAAACTTAAAGATGATTTACCGATCGATTTTAGTGACCTAGTGAAAAGCATTCTCAATTTAAATGGTCGAGTAATTGTATCTGGAGTCGGAAAATCTGGCCATATTGGGAATAAAATTGCTGCAACATTAGCAAGTACGGGTACTCCGGCTTATTTTGTACATGCCACTGAGGCCAGTCATGGTGACTTGGGTATGATCACTGAGCAAGATCTCTGTCTACTTATTTCCAATTCTGGTGAAACTATTGAAATGTTTGATATATTAACTCATGCACGTCGCTTTAGTATTCCGGTTGCCACTATGTCATCAAGCTGTGAAAGCACATTAGTCAAAGCGGCAGACTTTAAATTATGTTTGCCAATGGCGGATGAGGCTTGCCCGATAGGTATGGCTCCAACAACTTCAACAACCATGATGCTGGCCCTCGGTGATGCCTTGGCGGTTGTTCTAATGGAGGCAAAAAGTTTTAACGCTGAAAATTTCAAGATTTTCCATCCGGGGGGTAAACTTGGAGCTAAATTGATGACAGTCGGCCAATTAATGCATAAAAATGATAAAATCCCCTTGGTAAATACTACAACTTCAATGAAAGAAACTTTAATAACTATGTCATCGAAAGGTTTTGGAATAGCAGTTATAGTTGACGATATTGGTTATTTGGTTGGTGTAATAACTGATGGTGATCTCCGTCGGCATATAGATGATCTTATGGAGAGAAATGCAGCAGATATTGCTAGTTTATCGCCAATTACGGTAGTTGAAAAAACTTTTGCCTTTGATGCTTTAAACTTAATGCAGGACAGAAAAATAAGTGTGCTGATTGTGACCTCCGCCGATAACAAACCTGTTGGGATCATTCATATTCAGGATTTGTTACGGGTGGGAGTTGCATGAAAACTGTTATAATAATTCCTGCTCGATATGGCTCGACGCGCTACCCAGGAAAACCGCTTGTAGAGCTTAGAACGAGTGAGGGAAAAAAATCTCTTATTCAGCTTAGTTGGGAGGCCGCTGATAAAGTTTCTGGTGTATCAGAAGTTTACGTTGCAACGGACGATAAAAGAATTGAAGAACACGCAGTTAACTTTGGTGCAAAGGTTATTCGAACGTCTTCAAAATGTAGAAACGGTACGGAGAGATGCGCAGAAGCGTTAAATAATGCACAATTGGATGCTGAAATTATTGTAAATTTTCAGGGAGATGCGCCTTTGACCCCAAGCTGGTTTGTTGAGGAAATAATTGCCGGTTTGAAGGCAGATAAGTTTACTGACATGGCCACACCAGTTCTGAGACTAGATAGAAAAAGTTATAATCTTTTTTCTGAAGACAGAAAATCTGACAGGGTAGGTGGAACCACTGTAGTCTTTGATAAAGACAATTACGCTCTTTATTTCTCGAAAGAATTAATACCTTTTTTTGAAATATCTAAAATTGGATCAGATGACCAAATACCATGCTACCACCATGTTGGTGTATATGCTTATAGAGAAAATATCTTAAGAGATTATTTGAGCTGGCCTGAAAGTGAATTAGAAAAGTTGGAGGGCTTGGAGCAATTAAGGTTTTTATTCGAGAATAAACGGGTAAAGTGTATCGAGGTAAATAGTAAAGGGCGCGTTTTTTGGGAATTAAATAATCCAAACGATGTGGAGCTAATAGAGAAAGTTTTATCCTAAGTGTCTGATGGTACTGTCATAAAAATTGGTAATATTCCGGTTGGAGGAAATAATCCGCTAACCTTTATTTTGGGTCCATGTCAGTTAGAAAGTCGTGATCATGCAATGTTTATGGCAGAAAAAATTATTCAGGTGTGTGAACCATCGTCATCAAATTTTATTTTTAAATCCAGTTTTGATAAAGCAAATAGATCTTCGATTGGATCAGCTAGGGGTGTTGGAATTGAAGAAGGTTTAAAAATTCTAGAAGAAGTGAAGTTAACTTTCAGTTGCCCCGTGATTACGGATATTCATACTGTTTCTCAATGTGCCGCCGCCTCTGAAGTGGTGGATGTTTTGCAAATCCCGGCATTTTTATCTCGGCAGACTGATTTATTAATTGCTGCTGGAGAAACTGAAAAACCAATAAACGTGAAAAAAGGACAATTTTTAGCGCCCTGGGAAATGATGAATGTCGCCGAAAAAATAGCTAGCACTGGGAATGAAAAAATATTGCTTTGTGAACGTGGGACAAGTTTTGGATATAATACATTAGTTAATGATTTTAGGGGACTGGAAATAATGGCTGAGACTGGGTATCCAGTTGTTTTTGACGCCACTCATTCTGTTCAACAGCCAGGTGGCAGAGGAAATACTTCCGGTGGAGAACGAAAATTTGTGGCTGCACTCGCTCGCGCAGCTTGTGCAGTTGGTGTTGCTGCAGTTTTTATCGAAACTCATCAAGAACCAGATAATGCACCTTGCGATGGGCCAAATATGATTGATGTGGCTGATTTGCAAAAACTGATTGAAAAGCTTCGTTTAATAGATGAATTAAGAAAGGCTATTTGATTAAATCAGAAAACCCTGTAGGGTGTTTATTGACATGAAAGAGCTTAATGAATTTGAACACAAAGGCTGGATCAAATTTGAGTGTGATAAAAGAGTAACTCGATGGGCTAACGTTGCTAATTCAAAGATTACAACAAAGTTAAAAAATAAAAAAATTTTGGAAAATAATATAACCTGTCAGGGTACTTGGTTCGTTGGTGTGGACGCTTTAGACAATAAGCCGGACGGAGCTCTAGATAAAATATCACTTAGTGGACCATTTGAAAGCTTAATGAGAAGTTCTAAAACCTGTGGCCTTCATTCTGCTCAAGTTTCGATAATTTTTGAAGGCTATCCCAAACCTAGAGATCAAGAAAGTGATAGTTCTTTTAATTTTCGATTAAAAAGAGATGCAGCTCACGTGGACGGTTTGATAGCTGACTTTCCAGGAGGACCAAGAAAGTTAAAAGAGCCACATGCCTATGTGCTTGGAATTCCCTTAAATCAAGCTCCACAAGGTGCAAGTCCTGTTGTGGTCTGGGAGGGGTCCCACCACTTAATCTCAAAGGCATTCAAAAGTTTATTTTTGGCCCGCGACCCCAAAGAATGGAAAGATTTGGACGTTCGCGAGATTTATATGCAAACAAGAAAAATAATATTTGAAAAATGTAAAAGACGCGTACTGCATGCAAATTTAGGTGAAAGTTATATGATTCACCGACTTTGCCTTCATGGAATAAGTCCTTGGGATTTTGAAATCAAAAACTTTAATGAGGGCCGAAAAATAGCTTATTTCAGGCCAGAACTTAAAAATTTAGCTGATTGGCCAAACTTATCATAATTTTGCGATACGGGCTGCTCTGCCGCCGCGACGTCTTTTTAATCTAAGCGCACGCTCTGGTAGTTCGTTAATGATTTTGTTTCTTTGTTCTGAGGGCAGACGTGACCAGGAGGAAATTTCTTCGATTGTTCTATGGCATCCAGTACACTGTCTTTCACTAGGATGAATTACGCATATTTTGATGCAAGGACTTTGAATTTCATCTCTTGTCCAGACTTCACTACTCAAACTAGTTCACTCCTTACATACACTAAAAACTCAACAATTATCTAAAATCTTTAATCGATCTAAGAACCCTTGAAGAATGTAAGCTGCTGCAACATGATCGATTACCTCTGAACGACGTTTTCTGCTCGTATCCGCCTCCAATAAAGCTTTTTCGGCTGCTACTGTTGATAATCGCTCATCCCAAAAAGTAATCGGAAGCATAGTTTTTGAAGAAAAATTTTTACCAAATGCTCTCGTTGACTGTGCTCTTGGTCCCTCACTTCCATCCATATTTTTTGGCAAGCCAATAACAACTCCGCAACAATTTTTAGTAGAGATGATCTCCAGTAATTGATCAGCATCAATTGAAAACTTTTTCCTTTTAATAGTTTTAATTGGTGTGGCGACAGAAAGGATGGTGTCGCTTACAGCAACGCCAATTGTTTTCGTTCCTAAGTCTAAGCCTATTAAGGAATTACTTGATTTGAGTTCATTTGCAAAGTCGGAAACGTGTTCGTATATCATCTGGAAATACCAATTTCGTTTGCGATATTATTAATGATATTCAGGTCAGCTGGCGAATTATTATAAATATTAGATGCTTCCGCCCATATTTTTTTTGCACGATCTGAATCACCAAGTACTGAAAGTGCCTTGATAAGTCTGGCCCATTCGTCTGATGTTCCTCCTTGAGATGCCAGACGATTTGCTAAGCTTTCAACCATGTTAGAAATCATCTCCCGTCTTTCATCGGAAGTCATCTCGTTGGAAGCCTCAATATCAGCTTTAGTAGGTCCATTTAGAGATATTGTTGTTTTGGGAGGAAGCTCATATCGATTTTTTCCTGCTCGCCATGCCACTTCCATAATTTGCTCGCGTATAAGAGGAACCCATGGCGCGTCATCTGGTCCTCTATTGAGAAGTTTCCGCCAAATTTCAAAAGATAGATCTGGCCGATCTAAATTGGCGTACATTAACCCTAAATAGTAAAGAGCTCCGCCATTATCTTCCTCTTGCGATAAAACTTTACGAAAAAGAGCTTCTGCTTCGGGCGAGACATAGCCATTTAACGATATCACCATCAACTCTGCTAATTGGTATAAATCTTCAAGTAAAACTTGGTCTCCTAATAGTTTGACGAGAGACATTTGAGCAATTGCTGCATTTTCAAAATTATTCAAACTGGCTTCAGTTCTCATAAGGTAACGCAATCCTGTTATATCATTAGGACGTTCTTGAGATATTTTTCTCAATTTAGTAATTATTTCACCCATTTCGCCCTCTGGAGTATTGATAGTTTTTACATCAGATAAAGCGTTCCAGGCTTCCTGTTGCGAAGGCCGAGTTTCTTTTAGAAGTTTAGCTGCTTCAATTCGATTTTTTTGGGAAAAATCGAAATACCCTAAGCTTCCGCGTGATGCGTAGAGACCTAACGAAAGAAAACTGGTAAAAATTCCTAAAATAAAAACAAATGTTAATCTTGAGTTAGAAGATTGAAAGCTGATTTTAAATAAAGATTGATTTTTATTTTTTAAAATGCGGCGTGAAATCTCAACTTTTAATTGTTCAGCTTCTTCGGAAACTATGGCCCCTTTCGCGATATCCTTTTCAATTTCAGACAGCTGTGATTTGTAAAATTTCAAATCCGCATTTTCTTCTCTCTGGACAGCATTTTTTTTCAGCGTTTGATAAAAAATGACACAAATAAAGGCCAAAATAATTGCGATGCTCAGCCAGAATACTATCATTATGTCTCCCTTTACATTGCTCTTTTAAACATCAAATTTAGCTAAGGTAAGCCCTTAAATCTCTGATGTTGCTAGATGTCGCAACTGAAATGATTTATGACGTACTGAGTCGTAGAGGCTAACAAACTTCGGCTAGAAATATTCAGTAATTTAGCTATTTTGGGTGAAATATAAATGAAACGTTATTCTGTTTTTGCAGTTGCGCGAGAAGCTCTTCGTTATCACCAAGGCTGGGGTCGTGCTTGGAAAAGCCCAGAGCCAAAAAAGAAATACGACGCTATCATTATAGGGGCAGGGGGTCACGGCTTGGCAACGGCCTACTATCTAGGAAAAAATCACGGACTAAAGAACGTAGCGATACTTGAAAAAGGCTGGCTTGGCGGAGGAAATACTGGCCGTAACACTACGATTATTCGGTCCAACTATTTGCAAGACGCTTCAGCTGCAATTTATGAAAAGGCTCGAAGTTTGTACGAAACCATGAGCCAAGATCTAAAC
>Ga0160423_10004867_pt1 | contig 11009 bp, 6 predicted proteins | sample CRUFie14St8metaG_FD_108191 | JGI IMG/M metagenome (GOLD analysis project Ga0160423, IMG submission 108191) | Marine microbial communities from the Costa Rica Dome - CRUD Field 142mm St8 metaG | ecosystem: Environmental > Aquatic > Marine > Oceanic > Photic zone | place: Costa Rica: the Eastern... | reverse complement strand
GCACTTTGTTTATCGGCGCAGGTACAACCTGTAATTCAAGCGAAACAATTTCATTGACTGCTATCTGAGTGTGTACTGCCCGATACCCACCTGGCTTTGGATCTAGCATGAAGTTGTCAACTTCAAGGTTCATCAATCGATCCATTTGATCAATGACTTTTGAAAGCGCCGTGCCGTCGTCAACGACTATTCTTGCGCCAATGTAATCAGGCATTGTGCTGGCTGGTCTTCGTTTTTGCGCAACCTTGGCTTGCATACCAGGGCTGTCTTTGACTCTCGCTTTGGAGAACGATGCCCCAGTGATTGCATCCGCAACGTCTGTTAAAAAACTACTCACATCGTCCATCACACGGTTGGCTTCGTTGAGTAAATCAGTTATATTATTTAAACCTTGGAGGTGCGGTTTGCCCGAAGATTCATCAAAAGAACCCATGGCTACTGATGGCGAAATATTAGCTGGGCCACTGGATATAAACGGTACTCTTTCTCGTTGGCGTGAACGATCCGACGGATCAAGCGTTGTCGAAATCTGGGATGGAAACCGGTTTATAACCAGCGACGGTTCCATCACATTAAAAGATTTCTTTCCGCCAGACTTTTGATCTTTCTGCGCTGGTGTTTCTATGGACGCTTCCATTACATCTGGTAATGGAATCAAATCTTGCTCTGCCGCTGGTGCGGGAGGCTCTTTCTGACGTAACGATCCAATGAGAAGCTGTTCCGGTGTTGGCTTGTCACCAATTAAATCTGCACCGGCACTCGTTTTGTTTGCTTCTGTTATATAATAATCAAGTCTATCTGCGACTGCTTTTGAAGACGCTGGCTTTGTGAAAGTGTCATCAGTAAAAAATGTACGCAACCATCCTCTTTGTATTTGATTCATCTCGCCAGTAAAGGCATCCGTCTGATCTACAAATTCTGCAACACTACGACCTTCATCTTTTGCTCTGCGATAAACATTTAACGCTTCCCGCAGATTATCTGTCGTATCCATGAATGGATCGATTTCGTTTCGTTCAGCGGCATTTCGCATCATCGCCCATTTCGATGCACCTTCGCGTAGAGCGTTACCCACTGATTTTCTCGTTGGGTCTGGCGATTCGAAAAAGTCTGCCACAAGTCTATCGTCTTCGTAGGCATACCGAAAAAGTGCGGCGTCTATGCGTCGGATGCCGTCGATGTTTATGCGGCCCTTCTCGTCCATGTACTGCGCACTGTCAGCTTCAGATACAACCTCACCCATGAATGCTCTACGAAAGCCATTGTTAGCCGCAGCGTTTATGTCACCGCCCTGGTACTGTGCAACAATCTCCGGTGTCATAGCATCAGCGTCAGAAGCAGCCATTTCTGTGCTGCTCATACCCAGCGTAGTACGCATGTTGCTTTCACGAACAAAGTCAGCCCTTGCGTCTGGACTTGTTGCGGTTCGATTTACGCGAACCAATACCGGATTGTTAAATCCTGTTACGTCGAATCCAGCTTCGGCGATAGCGCTTCTATAATTAGCGTATGCTTGCGGATTACCCGCAGCGGCTTTACGCAACGCTAATATTCTGCCGTTACCAGACTCAACCATGTTGTCTGTGCCAACAACCGGCGCACCGTCAGCAGACGACGGAGACTTCAAAAGAAACGCAGGGTTCAGTTCTCGTGCTATCTTATTTACTTGCTGTTCGCTTGCGGCTCTCGTTCTATCCCTTGGCTGCAATGCAGCAACATAATCTGGATTGACTTGCAAATCGTCGGTCTGTGATGGGATTAGATCACTTAACTCTTTGACTTCGTAGGTAACACCGACTTCTGTTCCCGCTGGTGTAACAATTCTGTCAGTTGGTTCTATGTCAGATATGGGCGCTTCGGGTATCTCTGGGGGTAACGCTGGTTCTTCAACAACAGGCTCCGGTTCTGGTACAGGTTCTGCCGTGACAGGTTCAGGTTCCGGTGCAGGTTCTGCTGCAACCGGTTCTGGCGTAGGTGCTGGTTCCGGCTCTACTTGTGGCTCAACAGCAGGTGCTGCTTCGGGTGCAGCTTGTGCAGTCGTGGGGAACTGTTGCGTGATTTTACCTTCGGCTGCAAACAACAGTGCCTGTTTCTGCGTCATGCGACCACTCATCTTTGCAATGATGCGATCCAGACTATCACTGAAGAAATCGAAGGCTCTGCTTACGACGTTGCGTTTTGCAGGCTTGCCGGTTTGTTTGTAAAGTTCAAGTGCATAGGCTCTAGCTTCTCTGGGCGTGATAATTGCGCCTTGTTCCTGTAATGAAGTGTTATACTGCGCAAGTAGTTTGGGATCGAGTAATCTTTTGACAGCCGGTGACAACGCATTGCGAAGTGTGCTTGCTTGTTTAAATCCGCTTGACCATGCAGCATGGGCTTTCGGATCTTGCTGTGAAAATATTGTGTCGTGAAAATGCAGCACTTCGTGAGCCATAGCTGCGCGGGGATTTTGCCGTGGGTCTATTCGTATTTCGTTGTTGCTTGCAAAGAATCCACCCTTGGCTTGACGACCACCGACTTCAAGACCTTCAGTGCTAAAGTTAATAGTTGGATCAAACTCTGCCTTGTCATTTATTTCGACAGCATCTTGCAGCGCTGCCATGTTCTGTCGTGTCTGCACCGGCGATAGATCAAGATCACGCAACTGTTTTGCAGCATCTTGTAGTTTGGGCCGTGCATCCAACTCGTTTATAAACCGGTCAAGTTCACTGGTTGGATCAACACCTTCTTCGGCAGCATCAACAATGCGAGGATCTTTTATGGTGGGCGCGGCTGGGGCAGGGGTTGCATCATCAGGTGTTTCTTGTGCAGTTTGCGGCAGATCAAACGTAGGATCTTGCTCACCGGCGGTTGCAGCAGCATCGCGTCGGGAAGCAAGATAGCCCACTCCAACTTCAACCGGTGTTCCCAGCAAGGTTTCTAACGCAACCTCAAGTGCTATATCACCGCGACTTGTAATTCTACCTTCTGATAACAACTGCGCACTTGCTTCACCACCCGCTGCTGTAGCGGCTTGCAATCCAATTTCACCGCCGACACCAGCTACTCGGCCAGCACCCACACGAGTCGCAAGACCAAACACTTTTCCTGCTAGTCCCATGGAAAGCGCTTCAAAGGCAGCAATTGGCACACCGCGCTTCACAGCCTTGTCTCTTGCCAACGCCATAAATTCTGGATCTTGTAGTTTTTCTACAACTTGCTCTTTTGTCTCAGCACCGCTTGCACGAAGTTGTTCAGCCATAACATTGCCGTACTCAATGCCAAATGTTGGAAGAGCCATGCCAGTGCCAAGACCAACGGCTGTACCAGCAGGGCCGGTTGTCGAACCAACAATACCCCCAACAATAGAAGTTGGTATGGACACTGCCATTTGCGGAATGTTCTCTAGAGCAAGCACACCGGCTGCGCGAGGATTAGTAATGAACTCACCTAGCGTTTCGAAAAAGCCCTCTGCCTCGTTTATCTCTTGTAGTTGCGCTTGTGTCTCAGGAGAATATGTTGGCCGCTCTTGTTCAAGTAAACTCTCTGCTAAATCTTCGTCGTCTAATACGCCAAGCTCACGACCAACAACGCTGCCAGCAACACCCAAACGAGCAAGGCCAGATGAAAAGGCTTTAGATACATCTCCACTTTCCTCTTCCTCTAAATTCACCGTAGGTTCTTTATCAGAAAAAAAATTTCGTTGTATTGCAGCAGTCATATCCTCACGGCTCATACCGTCAGGAAACTCAACTGTTCCTATGTTTGGAATTTCAACAAGCTGAACCATTGTCAGCCCTATTCGATTACGCCGGTTTCGGGATTAAATTTCAGTCGTGTATTACTGCCACCACCACCGCCGCCGCCTCCTTCAATAGAAGAAATTACGCCTCGTGTAACACCAGGCAAAAATTCATCAAGAGCACTAGATAAAACTTGCAACCCACTCAACGCTCTTTTGACCTCGGCTTGGTAGATCTGTGTTTTTTCAGCTTCTGTTTTTCCTATAACATCGATCTTATCTATATCAATGAGTTCTAATGCTGCCCGAATGTACTCCCGTTTTGTTGTTTCCTCTTGTATTTTGAGAGCGTCACCTTCACCTTGCGCTTTGGCGTCATAGTACTTAGCCGTAGATTCTTGCACTTTAATTTTCTGTTCGAGCAATCTGCCTTCTGCATCTTTTTGTTTGTCTGTAGGCAGTTTCTTAAATTCAATCTTAAGCATTTCTGAATTTTTGCGGATGGTTTCTGCAAGACTATCAGCACGGATTTGGTTTTGGTTTTCGAGCACTTTGATTCGATCTTGCGCTATACCCAACTCTTGAGCACGATTAAGCTGGTTTTGAGACGCTTTGAAGTTTTGCTCCATCTTCATTATCGACTGCTTGTATGCACGGTCTTCTTGAATAAGTTCGCGTTTTTCTTTTCTGTTAAGATGGTTGAGTCCACCTTGTGCAAGCGATCCAAGGAACGTAGCACCTGGCTTGGAAGCTGCCGCAGAGATCTCAAGGCCAAGCCGTACAAGATCCATGTCTGGATCGAACTTAAATGACTCGTCCTTTTCCGTATCTACAGCTTGATCGATACCGGCATCTAATTCTGCGTCTATGCCTAGATCCAGGGGTTCTTCCTCCATTCTTCTAGGATTAGGTCTTGGAAGCGGGGCAGGCATTCTGCCGATAGCATCTGGTGGCCTTGTACCTGTAGCGCTTGTGACAGGTCGTACTGCGCTTCGCATTCCCATCATGCCTTCTGAAGGATCAACATTTGGCATACGCTGTCTCGGCATTCCTCCAGCAAACGGATCTTGAGCCATTCCATAGGATTGATCACTGATGTTTTGGTCAACAAAGAAACGTCGGCCCATACCACCCATTTCTGCTGGGCCAGCGGGTGCAGGTGATAATCTCGTAGCAGCCTCTGCTCTAGGTATGAAATTCATACTTGGCCCTTGTCGCACACTCGATATACCTCTGCCGCCACCAGTGCGTCTAGGTAACATTTCCCTGCCAAGCATACTTGCTATTTCGTATGGAGACATACCGCCTCGACGCATGTTGTCAGATTCCATACCTGCATCGAAAGGCACTGACGCAATCCCTCTTTGCATGGGTAAGTTATTAGAAGGTGGACGAGGGAACACACGACGGTTGCGATTAAACCTGTCGTATAAGTTTCCTAAAAAACTTTGAACGCTCTGACGAGATCTCATACCATCACCTCTTTGTCATGCTTATCAATGATGCGATCCATCCACTTCCGAATGAGTGATTTGATGCGCGGTTTGTTACGCAGCCATTTCGCAAAGTCTTCGCCGTGCTGCATATAGAGGCTTCTAAACCAACGTGGTGAAGCATGTAGCAACCATTTGCGGAAGAGCACCCATCTCACGTTTTCTTCGCCGTAGACTTCTCGTGCAACCCAACAGAACAATGAACCGATGCCAGCTACATTAGCCGCAAAACCAGGGCCACCGGATAATGCACCCAACCCAGCAATCCCAAGGCCAGCGATTTGCCCAAGCGTTGACGGCCCAGGTGAAGTCGTTGTCTGTCCGGTGAACACCGCTGGATTAAAAGGTGCTTGTTGTATCGCGCTTTGTAGAAATCCAAGCTGTGCATACGGATATGCTGTTTGCGCTTGGAAGTCGCCGTAAGCGAGATCAAGTCCTTGTTGTCCGAAGGCTTGCTGCTGTGCGCCTTGCGCTTGCAGTGCAGCCGCATCTCTAAATAACTGTTGCTGTTGCTGTTGACCAAGACCGGCGGCTACTTGTGCAGACGATAGCATGCGGCCCTGATCTGCTTGGAAGGTAGCACGGTTCATCGCAGCCGCTGCTCTATCGGCTTGCTCTTGTGCAATGTCGCCACGCAACCCAGCTTCTACGTCGGCCTGTCTTGCTGACAGCGCTCTACCGAAACCTCTGTCTCGTATGTCTGCACCCACTCTGCCAACTGCGCGATTGTAACGTTCCGCTGCTAGTGCATCCTGTAATCCATGACGGCTACCACCAAACGCTCCGGCTCTTGTTGCTGCGCCTTGTCGTGCTAACCCTTGCCGTTGAAACTCTTCCTGCATATCTGCAAGAGTCGCGTCAACAACATCGTCTTCATAAATGCTCCGATAGGGCGCTAGGTTTTCAGCCGTCAGCGTATCGATGCCTATATTTTGATTAGCGGTAAATGGTGTGCCGCCCATGTCAGCAAAACTTCGCCCAGCCTGCGTGGCTCTTGCTGTAGCTGCTTCAAGTGCAGGATCGCCAATACCTACGTTGCGTCTGATGAGATCGAATGACGCAACCTGATCTGGTGTCAGTTGTTGCAGTCTTGGCTCTGTGTAAAGAGGGAAGTCTACCCTCTGCCGGTATATGTCTCGCGCAGTATCATACAGTTCAGACGCAGCCGCTGTCTGTCTCTTGTAAAAGTTCTCAAGCCACTCTGGAACTTCTGGCGCACTTACTGTTGTTTGTGTGTTTCCGCAGCACATAAATACAATCCACCGATTCGCGTAAAGCCTTGCGATTCAAAAAATTTGTCTTTGGCTTGAACTCTATCGCCGCTGCTTATGCCAAGCATAAGAGGGAGATGGAGGCTGCGAGCATATGCCTTCAACTCGGTGGTTAGCAGCTTTGCTGCTCTACTTCGTCTTGCGCGAGGACTGACATAAAATACGCCCTCGTTGATGTACTCACTATGGCTAAACCAAAATGCCGTTGGCTTTGCCATAGTCACCCCAACAACTTTTCCGTCGCGCTTTGCGACAAAGATTTTGCCACGGTGATAATGATCTCCAATATACTCGATAGTCTTTTTAACGTCTACTGGAGGAAAGTAATTTTCGTACTCAGTATGAAACTCGTCAACTAAAACTCTTGCAATCGGCACAACGTCTTCAGCCGTTGCTTCTTCTATTTTTACTGCATCGCTCAAACCGATACCCCTAGATCAACTGGGCTTGTTGTATTCGAGGAAGGAGCAACAGTATCATCAGTCAATCCTAGAATATCATCGACATTTAGTTCTGCTGGTATTGTGCCGATTTCGTTTGGATAAAAGTCAAACTCGCCGCCGACAGTTCCGTATACGCCACCGACTTCGCGTATTGCTCCTGGTGTGTTTGCTGGTACATAGCGTTTGACCATGTTGCCTTGATCATCAGCTTCCAAGATGTAGAAGCGCACACCAACACCTTGGTCAGCTAGAATGTCAGGGATGTTTTCCGGTGTGATTGTTGCGATACCGCTATAATCTGCCGGAGTAAACGTATCGCCAGCTACTCTTGGAGAAAATGATTGGCCGGTTGGGGCTGATGGTAGATCAACAATAGCCGGTATGCCTTGATCTGGCCCTGGCATTGTTAAGTTAGGAGGCACAACCATATCATCATCAGAAGCTGCTGCGCCAAGTCTGCCCTCTGCTTGTCCAAAGTCTATAAAGTGTCGATAAAGTCTGTCCGGTGCTGATCCGTAGACAGACACAACATCAGGATTGTTTGCAGCATAAAATGCCGGATCGAAACTTTCCGGCGGTGCAACGATTTGTGATGGATCAGTCAATCGTCCAACGTCGGGGCTTCCAGAGAAATCTGTCTCGCCGACACCAAACTGAAGATAATGACGCAACAGATCTCTTGGATTAGTTCCCACTGCGGCAGCAACATTTGGATTGCGCTCTGCATAAAAGTCAGCAAACGCTTGTGGGTCTTCCTCAAAACGTCGGATGGTATCAACAGTCGGTTCCGCAGCCGTTGCTTTTGTTGCGGCCCTGCCTTCTTGTTCTCCAAAAGCATCATAGTGCGCTTGTGCATATTCATTCATCGCAGCAGTAAAATCAGCACCAGGAGCGATACCTGCTGCTCTGGTTGCTTGTTGCGCTGCTGCCATGACATCTGGATTTACTGACAAGTAGTACAGCGGATCAACCGGTGCAAACTCCGGCAAACCAGTCATTGGATTGGTTGTGCCTCTACCGCCCATGCGCATCAACTGCATAGCTTCTTGCGGGTTAATGTGTGCAAGTATCGTATCGCCGTCGCGTCCAAGCCGTTGCATCTTCTGTGCAACTGACATTATTCCGTTGCCCATCATGTTCTTAAACTCCCGATGCCGCTACCCATGCCAACCGGTCTGCCACGACGAATGTTGATGAACTGCTGTTTGTCAGCTTCCATGAGTTGCGCTGGTGTCGGCGGTACGCCAAACCTGCCTTCGAAGCGCTGCTGGAATGTGTCGAGTGTACCGAAGTTGTCCAGTATGGTTTGTGCGTCACTTTCGGAATAACCTGCGCCTAACAGCTTTGCTTTTTCGCTAAACTGCTCTGGGGCTGGTTCTTCTTCAGTACTTGGCGCTTCACTGTCATCCGGCACAAAGTTTTCGTTACCCAACCCTTGCTCTGCCATTTCGACATCCGCTGCTGTTTCAGTCGGCGCTGGCCCTGCTGCATCAACCAAAGATTGTATGCCAGACATCAACCCGCTATCTCTTGCAAAATCTGCAATCGCTTGTGTAGGGCCGGAAAGCGGGTCACCTGCTTTTGTGCCAAGCGCCATATCAACCAGAGTCGGTCTGCCAGTCAGTGCATTCACGGTGTTACCTATTCCGGTAGCTAAACCAAAACCTGGCACAGCTAGACCGGCGAGTGTTCCGGCCACACCAACAGCTTGAGATATGCCTGGGTTTTGCATTTGAAACCCACGTTCTGTCAAAGCGTTTAAATCAAGTTGCGACATAGTTGGGTTTTGAGAATGTCTGGCGTTTGCTACCGCATCTACAAATCCAACCTTGTCTGGGGCTGTTGCAAGTGCTGACAAACTTTTTTCATTGTTGAATAACCCATAAGTCCTCGCCTGTGCAATTTCCGCATTTGTCATATCTTTCGTCGCTTTGTCGTAAAGAGCAGCATAATTCATTGGAGACTCAACTCCGGCTATATTACCCATCGCAGCCATAGCCGCTTCCTCTTCTGGGGTTGCTCCTAAATCTGCATCCGCTGGGCCTTGGCCAGGATCGTTTACACCGCTAGGAGCACCCACGCCAGCCGCTGGGCCTGGATCGTCATCATCTGTTGGATCTGTAGGATCGTCAAAGCCAGGTAGTCCTGTCATGGGGTTCATCTGACCTTGTGGAAGTATGCCCATCTCCTGCGCCATGCCGATTGTTTCTGGCGACATATGGGCCATCATTGTATCGCCGCCTTGACCAGCAGCCGACAGCATCTCACCAGCCATGCCTGACATAGCTGTGGTCTGGATGTCTGATTTGATTTGGTTCAACTGTTCTGGCGACAATCGACCTTTGAACACAATGGACATACGCTCCATTGCTTTGTTCATATCGCCGCTTGCTTTACCGTGTCCGTCGAGAGAAGTAATACCGTGCATTAGAGATGCCTACCGCCAAGTGTTCTTTGCAATGTGAATGAAGGTGTGTGTTTTACGTGAAACGTATTCCAACCGTCTCCGTCGTATCCTTCATACACCCCCTTAGTTTTATTGAAAATTATTGCGCCGACATCTACGTTTGGCAGTAGGTCGCGTTCATTCGAAGTATACTCTTTTACGGTCTTGCCGTCTAGGATGCGGATGCGTCTGCTTTGCTCATCGCTGTCGTTTTGTGCGACTTCTGCAAAACTTCTGGCCCATGCAACCATGTTGATAGGATTAACATCGGGGAAGCGACTCATCTGAAGCCTCCTGCCGTTAGATCCATTCGCAGGTCACCTAAACGCCAATCATCGCCGACACCATCAGTTGAGATCTGCAATGATATTTGCCGCCCTTGCACACGATAATCTAGCTTGCTGGTGCTTGCTGTAACTTGCCGTGCCGACTCTGTTGTTTCAGTTGAGTTTGGAAATCGTTTATGTTTAATCGAAAAGTTTACCGAAGAGCCATCACCCAACACTAAGTCAGGTATGATACGACGCAGTTCTGTCACACGTTCACCGTCGCCTATATCTAATGGGCCACTGGTGATAGAACTTTCAAACACACCGCCATCTGCGTCCACACCGTTTTCATGTGAGAACACAATGCCGGTTTTACTTATCATGTGAGGCTTGTCAAAAACACCTCTGTCAATACCAGCAACTCTATCGAATGTACCTATCGACCAAGTGTTGTTTTGATAATTATATATGACATACCTATCGCATTCTTCGCTGTCATGTGGGTAAAGCCACCAAACTTCACCAAAAGCGCTGTTAGCAAAAGCGTAAACCTTTTCCATTTGCGAGACTGACATATTGTCAAAGATGTGGTCTTGGACGGAGCAGGGAAGTACTTGCGGCTCACCACCGTTGTAGACATAGAACTGTCTGTTGTTGCTCATCCAGTAACAACGACTGTCCACAACCGCAAATCCATTGGGGCCAATCAAACCACATGATGTACCAGCTAGTTGAAACTCGTAGACAAAATCAATGTCACCGATATTCCTTGCTGTATACAACGCTGTGTCACTAAAGATCAAGTTGACTAATCGCGTTGACGTACCGGCAATCAAACGGTTGCCTTCGGAGAGCACCGTGTCACCCGCAAGGTTAGTCGCCGTAGTAATATAGACTTCTGAATTTTCCTGATCAGAGAACATGACACGCATTGGATTGAAAGTGCCAGTTGTACCGGCTGCATCCATATTAGTACCTAGTAGGAACACATGACGATTTGGATCGACAAACATCGCGCCGATTTCGGATGGCGCTATTGTTTCACCTTCACTGTTTGTCAGTATCTGCGTAGCGCGGCTGGCAACATCTAGCGGCCATTTAAACAATCCTTGGAAGCGCGGCACAAATAGCAGATCCTCACCAAACTGCGCTGACGATACAGTACGCAACAGTAAACCAGTTGCTGATCTTGCAGTGCTCCATGTGCCTTCATCCCACGTTCCGGTTGACCAACCCAAACCGGCAACACCATCAGCCCTGCCGGTTGTTGCTTCATAGCTAAATGTAACTGAAGACCCGCCGCCGGTTGTTGTGCTTGTTGCAGCAGACGACGCAGTGATGACATAGGTGTTTGCATTTGTAACAG
>Ga0160423_10004866_pt1 | contig 11011 bp, 13 predicted proteins | sample CRUFie14St8metaG_FD_108191 | JGI IMG/M metagenome (GOLD analysis project Ga0160423, IMG submission 108191) | Marine microbial communities from the Costa Rica Dome - CRUD Field 142mm St8 metaG | ecosystem: Environmental > Aquatic > Marine > Oceanic > Photic zone | place: Costa Rica: the Eastern... | reverse complement strand
CCTGTAGGTCCTGTAGGTCCTGTAGGTCCCGTAGGTCCTGTTGGCCCTGTTGGCCCTGTAATTCCTGTTCCTGAGCCTCCGCAGCAATTGGACCTACCTACAACTAAGGCATCACGAGGAGAGGTTCCCCAAGCCGCATCTTCACCAGAACAATGCTCTGCTTCATAACTATCGTATACAAAACAATTCTCTGGTTCTACTAGAACAGGATCTCCAACTAAAAAATAAGCAGAATATTGTCTAGGATTTGGGCCATTGTCACAATTAGGATTTGGATGTTCCTGGCCATCACTAGAACCAGAGCCATCTGTATCTTCGCAATCACACCTAGGTTCATATGCAGCATCAAAATAAATTCTTTGAAACCTTACTGGTGTACCTCTTCTTTTATCATAAGGCCATTGTGATTCACCACAACCCGCGCTATAATAAAGGTGGTCAGTATCTAAAGTAAGTAGATTATCCCCTGGTTTTCCTTCTGAGGTGTAGTGTGCGACATTAACAGAGAAGTGAGCAAGCTCTTTTTCCCCTATGTCTGTAAACTGATCTCCTCTGCCAAAATTTATGTAAGGAGCAAGAATCTGCTTCTCAACATCGAGATCTTGTTCATTATATATTAAAAATGTAGGATTTTGGGACATTTAGGATTAAGTGTACAGTACATATTATATACACTTGTAATGCCCTCTGCAAAAATTATTTAATCTATATCATTAGATGATTAAGATTTAACTACTTTTAATAAAATTCTAGCTTCTTTTGCTGGGATGTCTGAAAACGAACTCCATTCCTTTGCAAGGTCGTTTCTGTAAAGGTTTTTTGACCAAAATTCTCTTAGTTTTTCTTTAAATTCCTCAAAGGTTGCACAGTTTAAATTTTTTACCACTGCTGTTTCTAACATTGAATTTGGAGATAAGTTTGTGCTAGAAGTTTTGTTTTCTATATTTTGGCCTATTTGAGTTCCGTCAGACTTATCGATTTCATCATCTCCTACGATATGTACATTAAGGAAATTTCTCACCGCTCTAACAAAAGCTCTATTACAAGCAATTGTTTCTAGGAATTTAGTTGCAAAACTACTTGTATTGTTAAAGGTTGCGTTTGCCATATCTTCATAAAAGCACATTTTGCCTGTCTCGTAATTTGGAATGAAAGAAACGCAGCATTTTACTGCTACATGATCTGGTTCGCACTTTACTGTTTCAAAATTAACCGAATCAAAACCCCTTAATCTTGTGAGTTCTTTAATGCCACTAAGTTTAATTAGAAGTTGATTATCTCTTAGTCCTTCGATTGATTTTGGAACTGGTTTTTTGTACATTTCAAAGTGAGATTTATTTGGAAAAAGATGCTCTTCTTTTATCATTGCTCTCCAGTTTACCGAACCGTCTTCATTGAAGACATATTGCACGTTTTTTAGTAAACCATGTTCGTCTCTTTGGTAATGTTTTGGTCCAAAGCTATTGTCTACTCCTGAAGGTCCTTCAGGGCCTTTTTCTCCTACTGGGCCTACGATTCCTTCTTCTTCTTTTTCTTTACTCTTGCTCATGGTTTATATTTAATAATTTAAAATGTTCTAACTCCTGCCAAAAATCGTCATTATCTATAATTTTTTCTAGCTTTCGTGGATTTAACTCTTGCTTTTTTTTCATTGCTGCTAGGCTTGTGTAGTTTTTTCTTTCTGATATTATTATTTTTGAACTTTTATAGTACGTATTCTCGCATATTTTCGAGCAAATGTCAAGATCTTTTTTTCTGGTAATGCTTTCTAAAGAGATTTTTTCATCTATAAACTTAAGTCTTATTTTTTGTATGGATTCTTGGTTTTTAGAAAAAAGATTGGTGCTCTTACAAAGTTTTTTGGCTTGAGCGATTTCCTTTTCGGTGGTATTCTCGCTTACTTCTAGATTTATTTGTATTAAATTTTTATTTAAGAGCTCTGGGGGTAAATCTATTTTGGGTATATTTGTGCAAATTAAGTTTACTTTATTATTTATAATTAGCTTTTCAATGTTTTCTTTATTAAAATGAAAGTCGGCTCTTATGTTTATGTTTTCGTTTTTAAGTTTTAGGCAGTCTGGATCAAAATTGGGAACTATTTCCAAAGTTTTTGATTTAAATAGGTCTCCACAATAAAAAGGAGAAACTTTCTCAAAGGGATTTGATGTATTTAGAAAAGATAAGCCATGCTTGGAAACTTCTTCGGCATAGCAGTCTTTTTCTAGGTCAATAAATTTGCCTGTATGCCAGTAGGGATTATCTAGCTGTATGTGTTTTTTATTTATAATTCCTATCGTAGGTACTTTTAGGGTTCTCGCAGAATCTAGGGAATATCTTGAGTTTGAAATTAATAATTTTGAGTTTTTAATTAAAAAATTGAATTGGGATAAGCTTAATCCTTGGTATTTTGGTATTCCATATATATCTTTGTCTTTGCTAGACATTTTTATTTGAATAATTTTTATAGAATTTTTGCTTGTTATTCCTGAGAGGTAGCTTACTACTTCATCCATGTATTCGTAGTCGCCCTCTATTTCTGAATTTTCTATAATAATATAATCCTTCAAGTCGGAAGGAAAAAAGGAGATTGATATGTGGGGCTCTGATGGAATTACCCCGCAGTCTAATGATTGTTTATATATTGGGTTCATTTTTTATTAAGTTGCAAATTTTATCATTCTTATTGTGATATATATTTTTAAACTTAGACTCCTTTGAAAAAACGTAGCATATGTGTACGTATTTTTCTTCCATTTTATTGACGCTGTTGCAGTCTTCGAAGAAATTTATTTTTTTGTATATATAAGGGTTTCCTTTGCATACATCAAAGTTTGCAGGATGGGTTATTAATATAATTTTTTTATCAGGATATAGATCTTGAATGCCTTTTAAGGATGGCGTCATTGATAGTGTGTCGTATTTATTTCCTTCTACCACTACTGCTATAATTTCTTTTTTGTCTAACTCTTTTATTTCATCTATAAAGCTTGTTTTGGATTCTTTAATTGATTTTTCTTTTAGTGCTATATTTTTTAAATGATTTAGTATTGATTCTTTTGTTTCTCCTTGGCTTATTTTGTTTTGCCAGAGTTTTAAGACCTCATCATTGTTTTTTAGATTTATTGAAAACATATTTTTGTATAAATCTTTTATCCAATATTTTAAGTCAGTTATTTCTGGCGGTATATATTCTGGGTTAATATCTGAAGTAGAAAATTTAAAGTCGTAATTTGGTTTTTCCATGGAGTCTATTATCTTTTCTAGTTTTTTGCCAACAGATTCAGTTGAGTAATTATCTAAAATAAACTTTCTCGCTTTTTTTCCTAGTTCGTCTTTTTGTTGTTGCTTCATGGTTGACACTTTAAGCAACTGATCGCATATAGATTGAGGGCATGTGCTAGCTTTAATGAATTGCGTTCCTGGTTCTCTATATTCTGACCACTTTAATGGGAATCCGCCACTTTCTTTTTTGTTCATATCTTCTCCGCAGCTATAATCTGTTGATAGTGTTATTTTTTCACAAAGCTTTGCCTCTTGGATTGGTATTTCTTGACCTCCAGAGGTAAATGGGTGACAATATACATCCATAAAATTGTAAATTTCATTTAATTGCTGTTCTGTTGGCCCATTATTTACGGCTATTGTCTTCATTCCGTTTTTCTTTTTACATACAGGGCAGTCTATTTGAGAACCTTGAAAATTTAAAATCTTATAACTAGAGCATTCTTTGCAAAAATAGGTAGTCAGTATGTCTTTTGGATCAATATTTTTTTCTTTTATTAAACTGTTTATGTCCCAGCCTTCGTGCCACCCAGTATGCAGCAGCAGTTTTGGCGATTTGATATTACTCTTTTCTTTAAAAAGCTTAAATCCATCAAGTAGGTTGGGTACAGATTTTCTTAATTGATTTCTAAAGACAAAGCCTATTACAAAGTCATCTTTAGACATAGCGTGCTGAGTTCTCATTAAGTCTGAAAGTTGCTTTGGTATTTTAAAAAAATTAGTAGAATCTATTGCCCCGTGTAGACAGTCTACATGACTTAAGCCTTGTTTTTGACATTCTTTTTTTGCAAAGTTTGCCCAAGTGTAGTAGTGCTTGGTTTTTCTTGCTATGTTTGTAGACTCTTTTAAAAGCGGCAGGCTGTCAAGAGTTGTCCATAGCATGCAATTAATTTTATTCCACCAAGGTTTTTGAGAGATTTTTATAAATGCCCATATGTCTTCCGCTCCTATATATATGTCAGGCTTTTCTTGTTTTATTACTTCGTCGATCTTGAGTAATCCATAAGACATTTCTCTGCCAGATAATTCTTCTTCATTGTTTTTAATGATTATGTCATCTTCGTCTGGGCCAGAACCTATACATTTCCATGGGGTAGTTTTTAGGCTTTCGTCGCTCCATTTGTATGCGTTTGCAAACTCTACTATTTCGTATTTGCCTGTAGAGCATAGGTATGCGAGTATATTTTTGCAGTTTTTTCCGAAACCGCTTAACTGTCTAGAGTGACAACTATGAAAGAGGATCTTTTTTTTAGAACGGAGCTTCTTCTCTCTCATTTTGAGAGTCTTCTTTCTTTTGAAAGTTAGTTAACTGTTTTTCGAACCTTTCTTTAATTAATTTCTGTAGGAAGAATTTTAGATATTGATTAATTACCTCTGCCTCGCCAGGTTCAACTCCTATACCAAACATCTGGTTTCCGTTTCTTGTAAAGCTGAGTGAAAATGCTGGAATAGTCACCCATTTTTCTTCCCATTCTCCGTCTTTGTTTTTTTGAGATTTTTTTGTTTTTTTGTCCCAAGGAGCGAATTTTATTACAGTTTTATCTTCTCCGAAGCTGTGGAATGTGTTGTACTCTCTTCTGTTTTTGATTGCACTAATAACCTCTCCGCATTCAAATTCATTAAATTTTACTGTAATATTTTTTTCTGGATCTCCTGCGTTTTTAGAGAAATATCCTTGTTTTTTTTCTGAGTCCCAAGAATGTTGTTTAATTGATTTTACGTATAAAGCTGGTTCTTTCGATTTGTTATCTATACCCACCTGAAAGCTGAATCCGCATCCCGTATTTTTAGAGTTTGGTTTATAAAAAGATAAGCTCATGCGGATTATATGCATGACAGTTGAGAAGTCTAGTTTTTTTGTGTATAATATAAGGAATGAATTTAATACAAATCAAGCAAATCGATGGCCTTCAGGATACTCTTAATTCTCTCGCTGCAAGCGTTTACGATTTAGATCAAGATTTTCAAGCTGACCTTGATAGTTATAATAATTTTTGGAGTCAATTATACTGGGATACATCTCATATACAAATAAATTCTGCAGGAACTTCTGTTGAAGGTAGTGATAATATAGCTTTGAATGTTTCTAATGGAGGTTTAAAAGTTTATTCTGAATCTTTTTTTGATGGAGGTATTAATGCTTCAAGTGTTTCTTCAGGAGGAAATATTAGTGGGCAAAGTATGTCTGCAGGAACTTCTATAGAGTGTAACGGAGATATAAATATAGAAGGAGATCTTAATGCAACTTCATCAGTTGGCCAAATAAAGTTTTTGTCAGAGGGTGGAAACGTAAAAGAACTTAAAAATATCTTTCAGCCATCTTATAGTGGAGTTACTTCGGCCGCAGTTACCCTGTCGGAAAATAATTATATCGTCGGAGTTAAGACTTCAACAATAGGAGCTCATTCTTCTCTTGTACTACCTGTACCTACTTCGTCTGCACAGCTTGTTGTTAAAGATGAGCAAAATTCTGCTGCTTCATATAACATAAACATTTCTCCGCCTGTGGCGGTTAATATTGATGGTTCAGAATTTGCAGTATCTATCACTGGAAATAACGGATATGCTAGTTTTTATTCAGATGGAACTGACTGGTACTCCTATAATACGAGTGGGGTTTAATTAATCAAACTTTACTTTTACGTGTTTATTTTCAAAAGTTTTTGTTGTTGATAATGTTGGGTCTTTAAGTCCCCCTCTTGCTTTACTGTATTCTTTTTGTTTTTTTTCTTTTATAGGGTCAATTCCACCATTTTCCTTTGCTCTCATGTCTGAAAGTTCTTGAGAACGATCCATCATGTCTCCAATTGTACCTTTACTGTTTCCAGTTTGGTTTACAAAAGCGTTAGAATCCCATGGATCAACTATTTTTTGAGATGATATTTCTGGAGAAGTGAATTGCCTTTCCCATTTTATGCCATTATGCTCGTAAATGTGCTCATCATTCATACCTTGAAAGACTTCTATATACTGCTCTTTAGATGGATGTTTGTATATGTAGATTGGCATTACTCTATCTTACCCTTTTTTTTATTATATTCATATCTTTTTTTATATACAGAATTATAAAGTTCTCTATCTTTACTACTTCTTAAATCTATTTTTTTATCTTTTACTGATGCAGATGCGCTTGTAAAAACTCGTTTCCATTTTACTCCTTTATTATCTGTATATTCATGAGGTTCATGCATTGACTGCTCTATCTCAATGATTTTTCCGCTATGAGGTTCTTCAAATAAATATATGGGCATTATTTGTCGAGTTCAAATTTTTTGTCCCAGTCTACAGTTCCGTCTTTGTTTATATAAGGCGGTGCTGGGATATCTTCATTTGAGCATTTAGATAGTGTTACAAATAAAATTGCTGATGGAATCAAGATTGCGAGAGGTATCCAAGCAAAATTTTTCTTAATCCATTGCCACTTATCTTTTGGCTCTGGCTTTGGGTCAGGATAGGGGTGTGGTATGTCTGGCTCTGGCTCAGGGGCTGGTTGAGGCTCTTCAGGCTCAGGCGTTGGCTCAGGCTCTTCAGGCTCAGGTTTGGGATCAGGAGTTGGTTTAGGCTCTTCAGGCTCAGGCGTTGGCTCAGGTTCGGGTTTAGGTTTTTCTTCGTCGCTTTCTCCTGAGAGTAATTTTAATACGTCTACGACCCCAAAGCCCCACGAGTCATCTTTTCCTATAGCTCCTTTGTCGTTTGTGCATCTTAATAGGTGACTTCTTATTTCTTCAATAGTTTTGCAATTATTATACCTTCCGAGTTTTTCCATTTTTCTATGCTTTGATAGCATTAATGCTATAACTCCTGCAATAAATGGGCAAGCCATTGAAGTTCCGTTTAGTTTTGCATAGCTGTTGTTTAAAAATGTGCTGTATATTGAGACTCCTGGAGCTGACCAGTCTACTTCTGGACCTTTGGATGAAAATCCAGCGATGTTTCCATTCTTATCATAAGCTCCTACTGAGATAGTCTCTTTATATGCTCCTGGAAAATTAACTCCTAAATCGCCTGAGTTTCCTGCAGCACAAACAAGGGGTACATTTGCTTTATATAATTCTTTTACAACTGATTCAATTCTTGGGTCTGACCTAAAGCTACCCAATGACATTGAAACTATATCGGGTTTAATTTCTAGAGCATAATTTAATGCGGCCAGCAGGTTATTTGATGAACCTCTTCCGTTTTTATCTAATACTTTTACTGATATTAAATTTGATTTTGGTGCAACCCCAACCATCCCTTTGTTGTTGTTTCTTGCGCAAATAATTCCTGCACAATGAGTGTGGTGCCCATTTAGATCATAAATACTTTCTCCGTCTACAAAATTTTTATCAAGAGGGTTTTCCGTAGGATATGTTTCTATAGTTATATCTCCAATAGTTTCTGATTTAAGTATATCTGTTATATCTTCATGTTGAGGTTTTCCTGTATCTATAACCATTATGGTTATACCTTCTCCTTCTGAATGTATCCATGCGTCAGGAATCTTGGATTGAATTAATCCCCATCCTATAGTCTGTTTGACTGTATTTTTGTTATATAAATCAAAAACTTCTTCGATTTCAAAAGGTGGTAATGTCTGCTCATTCATTATAATTAATATATGTTAGATAGAATATTATTTACACAGTTTTTGTATGAGAATTTATCTTTTAATTCTTTACCTTTTGTGTTTTCTTTGTTATATAAGGTTTCTGCTTTTTTTGTAGCAGACACAAAGTCTTCTTCTGAGAAGGTATGTATATTTCCTTGGTTAAATTCTTGGCCTTCGTTGAAAAATATTCCATCGTATGCAGGTTCTTTTCCGTTTGATTCTACCAAGACGCTGTTTTCTTCGGTTGCCCAATCTTTGTGGGATGTTGCATTTAAGACACAACTCCACTTTCCTAAGCAGGTAGAGTTAAATGCTGGTAGATTCCAACCTTCTCCGCCGCTTAAGCCTGTTAAATCTATATCAATCGCGTTCATGAAATCATTAACCTCGGAGTTGCTCCGCATGAAGGGAATAAAGTTTATGTTTTCGTAATATTTATGATTTAAAGTTTCGCCAATCATTCTGTTTACGTCTTCCTGATTCATGAACTTGTTGCTTATTGCACAGCTTAATTCATAGTTAGGTTTGTTTCCGTAATACTTTGCCCATAACTTTAAAATTCTTAGTGTATGTTTTCTCTTTTCTAGTTTTCCCATTAATCCAAAATGGGTGGTATTTTTTAGATACTCTTTCTTTGTTTCGAAAAAATCTTGATCATAACCTAGTGGTACAGATGTTACATTTGACGCTCCAGCGTTTTTAAAATGATTCTCTGCATCTTTACTACTAAAAATAACTTTATCATGAGAAGCACAAACCTTAAGCTCTGAAAATGTTGGCGAGTCTAACTCATAGAATGAATATAAGAAACTTTTTGAAGAAAATCTTGCGATTGAATTATGTAGATGCCAGATCTGTAGTGTGGGAGTATTTTTTTCTATAATCTTATACCTTTCCTTGATTCCTGCAGTTATCCATGTTGAAAAATTTGAGGATAATTTATCAAAGACGGATAGATCCGCAGAATCTTGGTGTGGAAAAATAGCTACATCAAAATTTTCTTTATATAACTCTCTTAGGATATTGACTGAAACATTACCAAGACTGGTTGTATTTAATGGTAGTCTGGCTATAATTTTATTCATATTAAAAAGGTATGTTTGCTAGCTCTTCATCCTCTTCTGTTAAATCTTTGTCTTCTTTTTGTTCGGGCTTTTTTTGTTCTGAGTTTAAGAATGTTACTATATCTGCTTTGCAGAAAATTTTATTTTTCTTTGTTCCGTCTTTTGCTGTCCAGCTATTTAATTGCAATCTTCCTTCTACAAAAATTTTTCTGCCTTTAACTAGATACTTTGAGCAGTTTTCTGCTACAGCATCCCAGACTTGAATATCTATAAATAAAGGATTTTTGTCATTTTTATTTAAGTTTATAGCAACGGATAGTGCGCCAACTTTCTTGCCTCCATCAAGAGTTTTTATCTCTGGATCTCTTGTAAGGTTCCCTATTCCTAAAAATTTATTTAACATTACCTATTTACCTTTTGTTGAATTTTTTTAACTGCAGTATTATGTATATTTATACAACCTTGTATACTCATGTTGAGTTCATCGCTAATTTTTCTCCATGGCATAACTTTATTACCCTCTCCTTTAATATATCTCATTTTAAATATTTTTTTAACACGCTCATCGGGATACTCGTCAATAACATTTAATACCTTTTTATATATTTCTTCCTCGATTGATTTAACGATTGGATTAAACTGAGGTTCGATATCGAATTGTTGGTCAGAAGAAGAGAAAGTGCTTTTTGATTTTGCTTTATTATAAGTATTTAAGCATAACCATTTAGCTTCATTCCCTAAATGGGTGCTAAATTTAGCGCCTCTCGATTCGTCATACTTCATTAAGGCTTTATAAATATGGTATTCCTTTTCTTCGATTAAGTCTTTTCTGTCACAATATGGACTGTTGACTGGAACAAAATGGTTTACCATTTCTATGAAAATACCACTATGACGATTAATTATTTCCGTCATAGCCCGTGAAGCGTTTTTCTTATTAGACTTTACTATATCTATTAAGACTTGATCACTTTCTTCTTTTAACATGATAATTCTTTTAAAGCTTTTGTTACTTTTGATGATAGTTTTGATAGGTTTTTATCCCCGACATGCTCCCATTTAATAAAAACATCAGCACTTTTTCTCATTATTGGGTCATTTTTTCTTTCTTCTGCATTAGGGGGCTTAATCCCTTCTTGCTCTACATATACTATTTTACCCCCTTCTTCCTTAATCCAGTCCACCTCGTTTTGGTATCGGACATCTGTAATAACTAGAGGAATTTTTGTCGTTCTTGATAAATCGAGCATTGGTTTAACTCTATTTACCCAAACGTCTTTGTTCATTTTCCTCATTAAATTAGTACCATATGCCACCAATAAAGGTCTTATTAAGACTTTTTCTTCTGGTATTTCTGTATAAGCTGAAATACCAGCCCTCTTTACTAATAACTGATGAACGTCAGCTTTTACTGCGTCTGCAAAACCTCCTTTCATGAGCTTCTTATCATATTTAGATAAGGTTTTTGCTGCGATAGCGCAAAACGTATCTTTTCCGCTTCTTGCTAGTCCAGTTACTCCTATAATTTCTGGTAGTTTAACTTCTGATATTTTCATTTATCTAGTATTTCTGTTAACATTCTTGCTGTATCATGAAAACCCGCATTAGACATAACTCTCGAGCAAGATGTAAGCTCTATGTATTGGTCTAAGTCAAAGTCTTCCATTATATCTGTAAGACAAATAGACTGCACTACTCCCGAAACCTTTAAGTCTTTTCCTTTTGTCTTAATCATTGACTCAAAACCTTTTGTAGATGCTTCTTCTGAATTCTTGCCCTCCGATATTGTTGTCCAATCTGCACATGAGATTATATATACTTTGTTTTTCATATTTCCACAATAATACCTTATTTAATCAATTTAGTCAAGGTTATATTTTTTTCTTTTGAGACCTATTGCTTGCAATAGGTCTGTTTTTCTTAAATTATTAATTCTACAGTATATGTTTATTGTGATGGTAAATTTTTACTATGCAGTTAGTAAATTTTTACTTGCCAAGATCTATATCCTATGCTATTCTTTAAAAATGCCATTGAAATTTATTCAAGTTCCCAGTATAATCGTCGAGGATAT
>Ga0160423_10004863_pt1 | contig 11014 bp, 11 predicted proteins | sample CRUFie14St8metaG_FD_108191 | JGI IMG/M metagenome (GOLD analysis project Ga0160423, IMG submission 108191) | Marine microbial communities from the Costa Rica Dome - CRUD Field 142mm St8 metaG | ecosystem: Environmental > Aquatic > Marine > Oceanic > Photic zone | place: Costa Rica: the Eastern... | reverse complement strand
GATAAGATTAATGGAAAAGTAGTAGTTGTGGCTGATTACGGTGCATTTATAGAAATACAACCCGGTGTTGAAGCATTGCTGCATGTTTCTGAAATGTCTTGGTCAACTCATTTACGCAGTGCTGGAGATTTCTTAACTGTAGGTCAAGAAATAGAAGCTCAGGTTTTAACCCTAGATAGAGAAGAGCGAAAAATGAGCTTAGGTATGAAGCAATTACAACCAGATCCATGGGCTGAAATTGCTAAAAAGTATCCTGTAGGATCTCAACACAAAGTAACTGTTCGTAATTTTACCAACTTTGGAATATTTGTTGAGTTAGAGGAGGGTGTAGATGGATTGATCCACATCTCTGATTTATCTTGGACTAAAAAAGTAAAACACCCATCTGACTTTACTAAAGTAGGAGAAGCTATTGAAGCTCAAGTATTAGAGTTAGACATGGAAGAGCGTAAATTAAGCTTAGGGGTAAAGCAATTAGAGGATAATCCATGGGATGGTTACGAATCAATTTTCGGTGAAGGAGCAGAGTTTGAAGTAGAAATAGTAAATATATCTAAAAATGGAGCTACTATAGTTTTACCTCATGGTGTTGAGGCATTTGCCCCAGGTCGTCATTTAGTAAAAGAAGATGGATCCAAGGCAGCGGCTGGAGAAACATTACCTTTTCGCGTAATTGAGTTTCAGAAGGAAGCTCAAAAAATTGTTGTTTCTCATACTGTAATTCATAAAGAGGTGTTAGAGGCAGAAAAGAAATCCACTGCCAAATCTGTGAAAAAAGTACAAAAGGCACAACAAAAGAGTACTTTAGGAGATATGGACGAGTTGGTCGCTTTGAAAAAAAGTATGTCGAAAAATGAAAAAAAAGCCAAATAGTTTCATAAAAAAAGCCCTTCTGTGAAGGGCTTTTTTTATGACTAAGTTTAAAATAAAAACAAAACTCTATATTTGTACGTATTAAATGAGCAAGCCAAAAAGCATACTCAACAAAGAGCAACTCAATATTACCATCCATCGCTTGTGCCACCAATTGATGGAAAATCATAATAATTTTTCTAACACTGTTATTATAGGATTGCAACCAAGGGGTGTCTTGTTAGCAGATCGATTACAGAAATGCTTAAATGAAATTCATTCAGATTTTAAGGTAGCCTTAGGAAGTTTAGATATCACTTTTTATAGAGATGATTTTAGAAGAAGAGAAGATCCATTATTGCCAAGTAGTACTCAGCTAAATGTGTCTTTAGAAGATAAAAAAGTGGTTTTGGTAGACGATGTATTATTTACGGGCAGAACTGTAAGAGCAGCGCTAGATGCAATACTTGATTTTGGTAGACCAAGTTCGGTAGAATTATTGGTGCTAATTGATAGAAGGTTAAGTAGGCATCTGCCTATACAGCCTGACTATGTGGGTCATACAGTAGATGCAGTAGCTGAAGAGCGTGTGAAAGTAGAATGGCATGATAACGAAAGAGTAATATTGGAAGCATAAATGAAGACATTAAGTGTTGATCATCTTTTAGGAATCAAAAATCTTCAAAAAGAAGATATAAAACTCATTTTTCAAACAGCAGATAATTTTAAAGAAGTTATCAACCGACCAATTAAGAAAGTTCCTTCATTAAGAGATATTACTATTGCCAATCTCTTCTTTGAAAGTTCAACTAGAACAAGACTTTCATTTGAGCTTGCAGAAAAGCGTCTTTCTGCTGACACTCTTAATTTTTCAGCTTCTTCTTCATCATTAAAGAAAGGAGAATCATTGATAGATACAGTTAATAATATCTTAGCAATGAAGGTAGATATGGTGGTTATACGACATCCAAAGCCTGGAGCTGCAGAATTTTTATCTAAAAACATAGATGCCAAAATTGTAAATGCAGGAGATGGATCACATGAACACCCTACACAAGCCTTACTAGATGCTTTCTCGATTAGAGAAAGATTAGGAGATGTTGTAGGTAAAAAGATAGTCGTCGTAGGTGATATACTGCACTCCAGAGTTGCTTTGTCAAATATATTCTGTCTACAAAAGTTAGGAGCAGAAGTTAAGGTTTGCGGACCATCTACCCTAATACCTAAGTATATTCATACGTTAGGAGTTTCTTATGAACCAGATTTAAGGAAAGCCCTAGAGTGGTGTGATGTAGCTAATATGCTTCGAATACAGTTAGAAAGACAAGATATAAAGTTTTTCCCATCCCTTCGGGAATATAGTATGATGTATGGGGTGGATAAAGCTCTTTTGGATTCTCTAAATAAAGAAATAACCATTATGCATCCAGGACCTATAAATAGAGGGGTAGAGATTACAAGCGATGTAGCGGATTCAAAACAAGCTATCATCTTAGATCAAGTTGAAAATGGTGTGGCTATAAGAATGGCTGTACTTTATTTACTTGCTGGAAAAATAGAAAAGTAATGCAATTTCAGATTGAAAAACAAAAAGAATCTTTAATAGTAACTCTTAAAGATTTGGCTGTTGATTTATCTTTTATCTCATCGGAATTAGATCATAAGCATCGTCATTTAATTTTAAATTTATCAGAATTTTCAGAAGTTTCCGAAGAAAACCTCAAAAACTTTACTAATTTTGGAAATCAAGTTGTTGGTAAAAACTCATTTATTATAATCTTTCAAATGGAATTTTCAGAATATTTTCCGATTGTTCCTACTCTTGAAGAAGCATTTGATACGATTGAATTGGATGAGATTGAACGACAACTAGAATTATAAAACTAATCAAAACTATTTTTTATGAAACGAATTTTATTTTTTGCTCTTGTGGCATTTTCTTTACAAACATTTGCACAAAATACACCTTGTGTACCAGATGCTACGAATCAAGATTCTTTATTTGGTTTATGGCCAGACACTATACAAAACCTACCATCTGCAGTAGAAGGGGTTTATTATGAGTCATATGTTCAATTAAAAACACCTGATGTCGCTTCAGAAGTACCAGATGTACCAATACAATTTGCTTCTTTAGGTATTGATAGTATTGGTTTGGTAGAAGCATTAGGTTTGCCATCAGGTATTCAAATGACATGTGATGAACCTTCTTGTGTTTATCCTGGAAATTCAATAGGATGTATAAATATATTTGGAACAACAAATGCTGTAGGTGTACATGATTTAGAGTTCAAAGTTGATGGTTGGGTAACAGCACCAATTATTGGCGTTGTTTCTATGTCTGTAGCTGTAGGAGATTATGTTTATTTAACAGGATATAAGTTAGTTGTTAACGGATCGGGTTCTGATGTAAAGCTTATCCATTCTAATACTTTTGAAGTACTACAGAATACTCCTAACCCTTTTACAGGAATTACTAGTATTTCTTATAATTTGATGCAGCAAAGAAATGTATCATTTTCGGTTTATAATTTAATGGGTGCCAAAGTAATGGAGCAGCAATATTTTGCTAATGCTGGTACAAATACAATTGAATTGTCTGCAAATGATTTAGAATCTGGCATTTACTTTTATACATTATCAAATGGAGAAGAGATTGTTACAAAACGTATGATAGTAGCTAGTAAGTAATGCCTTTTAGAGTTACCATACTGGGAAGTAACTCTGCGATACCTACAACAAAAAGAAAACCTACCGCTCAGTTACTAAATGTAACTGAGCGGTTTTTGTTGATTGATTGTGGTGAAGGTACGCAGATGCAGTTGCGTCAGTACAAAATAAAGATACAACGCATCAGTCATGTGTTCATATCGCATTTACATGGTGATCATTACTTTGGATTGATAGGTTTGATATCTACAATGCATTTAATGGGAAGGGAAAAAGAATTGCATATTTATGCCGACCCTCAATTAAAAGAGATTATTATGATACAGCTTGATGCTTCTAAAACTGAACTGGCTTATCCTTTGTTTTTTCATCCATTGAACTATCAGGCTACTAACTTATTATATGAAGATGAAAAGATTCAAGTTAAATCATTTCCTTTGAAACATTCGATAAATTGCTGTGGGTTTTTAGTAGAGGAAAAACAATTGGAACGTCGAATGATAAGTGAGGCTATTATGGAACATAATATACCTATAAATTGTATACCAGCAATTAAGGCTGGTGGTGACTTCAAGAAGTCGGATGGTACAATAATTTCACATTGGGAATTAACGAAATCCGCCCATCGAGCACGTTCTTATGCTTTTTGTTCGGACACTGCTTATTGCAAATCTATTGTTCCAATAGTAAAAGAAGTTGATTTATTGTATCATGAGGCTACTTTTAAGAATGATTTAGAGGACAGAGCTGCTTATACTTTTCATTCTACAACAGGACAGGCTGCAGAAATAGCTAGGAATGCAAATGTTAAGCGATTAGTAATAGGACACTATTCACAACGCTATCATGATTTAAGTACTTTATTAGACGAAGTACAAGAAGTATTTCCAAATTCTGAGCTAGCAGAAGAGGGTAAAGTATTTGAAATTCCGAGAACTTATGTTGTTAATAGCTGATAGTGGATCGACAAAGACGCATTGGCGTTTCTTAGATGGTGATCGTATTGAGCAGTATGAAACTGTTGGTCTAAACCCTTATTTTAGTGATGAGGGGATAATAAAATCGGTAATAAAACCTATAGTGAAAAGATACCCTAATGTTAAAGATGTGTATTTTTATGGTGCAGGCTGTACAGAAAGCTCTGCAGGGCAAATGTTTTTGCGAGCTCAGTTACAGAATTTTTTTGCTTCAGCAAATGTAGGTGTATACAGCGATTTGTTGGGTGCTGCCCGTGCTTGCTTTGGAGGCTCTAGTGGCTTGATTGGTATACTAGGAACTGGTTCTAATACTGCTTATTATGATGGTGCTTCTTTGCAGCAAAAAGTTCCTAGTCTTGGATATTTATTAGGAGATGAAGGTAGTGGTGTGTATTTAGGTAGGTTACTGCTTTCAGCTGGTTTGCGTGGTGAACTTCCAACTGATTTGTTGAGAAAGCTGAAGCTAGATAAGGAGCTAATATTTGAGAGATTATATGAGAATTCTTCACCTAATAGATTTTTGGCTTCTTTTGGTCCTTTTTTGTTTCGAAACAAAATGGTTCCTGAAGTGTCCGCTATTTTGCAGGAGAGTTTTGGTTTATATATAGATCGATATGTGAGTGTGTACGGTGAAGGTCAAACATTATCAGTAGTAGGATCTATTGGTTTTTACTTTCGAACAGAATTGCAAGAAGCTTTGCGTTCTAGAGGACATTTTTTAGGACGGGTATTGGAGCATCCAATTGCAGCATTGAGTTTATATCATCTTGCTGAATAATTTGTTATTTTTGGAAGTATGATCTTTAGAGCACTTCTTTTTTCTTTTTTATTCCCTTTGGGTATTTATGCTCAGTGCAGCTATAGTCTACAAGCACAGGGAAATGTGCAATTGGGTAGTAGTGAATTGGTATGTAACGGTTTATTAACACAGATACATGTTAATAATATATTAGGTGTAGGTCCATATGTCTGTAGTTTACAAGATAGTGCCAGTGGTCAGGTTTTACAAGTAGACACAGTGATAGCTATCTTTCATCATTTTTCACCTGTAGGAGCAGGGGTTTATATGATAACAGTTACAGATTCAGCAGGTAGTTGCACGGATTATATTACCATTACTCAACCCGATAGTTTATATGCTATAGTGAATATACAGGAAGAAAGTTATTGTTTGCAAAATGGTGCTATTTTTGCGTATCCACAAGGAGGTTTTTCTCCTTATACAATGACATTGTCAGGTGTTTTGTCGCCGCCATTTGAAAATTTAGCTGGAGGTTTGTATTCGTTGCAGTTAGAAGATGCAAATGGTTGTTCTTTTGATTTAGATTCCTTATTGCTTCCATCGGTGAGTGATCTATCAGCTACCCTTGATCTTAATACCATGACAGTAAGTTATTTTGGTGGTGTATCTCCCATTGGTGTTATATGGCCGAATGGAGAGACAGGTGACACTTTGCAATCGGTACTGTGTCCGGGTGAATATGAGGTTTTAGTGGATGATGCGAGCTTTTGTCCTCCTGTAGTATTGAGCTTTAGTATAAATCAGTTCTCTGTAGAACTTGATCCTACTTTAGCTGGTTTAACATCTGTGAGTGGAGGAACACCACCTTATACCTATGCTTGGAATACAGGTGATACCACTTCTGTGGTGACTGGGCTTTGTGCTGGTGATTATATAGTTGAGGTCTTTGATATTGGTGGTTGTAGTGAAGAATATACTTTCACTATTGACAGTATTACTGCAGACTTAATTGAGCAGGAAAGTTTATTGGATAATGTTCAAGGAGGTACAGCTCCTTATACTTACACTTGGTATACCGATGGTTATTTATTACCGGAAACTACAAATCAGTTATTCGGTTTATGTTCTGGATATCATGAGGTAATGGTGACAGATGCGCAATCATGTAGTGTTATTTATGGTTGGGAAGTTTTACCTTTAGGAAGTGGTTTGCTTTGGGATGACGTTGATTGTACACAAAAGGATTTCTCCGGTGAGGTCAGTGTAATTCCTAGTGGCGGCACTGCTCCTTACACTGCTAGTTGGAATGGTGGTGAAGCTGAGCTATTCGATATAAAGCCTGGATTACATCTTCTGACGATAACAGATTATCAAGGTTGTGTGTTAATGGATAGTATTTTCTTTTCTGAGCTGGAGTCGGAGTGTATTTATAATGTGATATCTAGTACTGTAGAGGATGGTGTGAATGATATATGGCGTATAGAGTCAGCTTTTCTTTATCCTAATAGTAAAGTAAGTGTGTATAATAGATGGGGTAAGTGTGTTTTTAGGTCGGAGGGGTATACTGACCCTTTTTCGGGTAAAGATACTAGTGGAAGATTATTACAACCAGGTGTTTATTTTTATGCAATTCAACTAAGAGATGGTGTAGACCCACTGCGTGGTAGCTTGACGATATATTAGTTTTTTTGAATTCTATCAAGCGCTTCTTTTGCATTATCACACCAGTGTACGTTATCATATTTTTTTAGCCAAGTGAGTTGTCTTTTAGCGTATCTACGTGTGTTTTGTTTGATAAGTTCTACGGCTCTTTCTAAAGTGTTTTCCCCATTAAAGTGAGTAAAAAGTTCTCTGTACCCTACTGTTTGTAATGCGTTTAGGTGTTGGTGTGGGAGTAATGCTTTTACCTCTTCTAGCAATCCCTCTCGCATCATTTTGTCTACCCGTTCGTTGATACGTTGGTATAGTTTCTCTCTTGGCATTTGTAAGCCTATATATTTTATGTTGAATGGGCGTTTGTTTGTACTTTGTTGTCGTAAGGAGGTAAATGTATTTTGACTTTCAAGGCATACTTCAAGGCATCGAAGCAGTCTGTGTGGGTTTTTTGTATCGACTATTTGGTAGTATTCGGGATCGTGTTTTTGTACTTCTTGTTGTAGCCAAGCGAGCCCTTTTTTGTTGTAGTTTATTCTTATTTTCTCTCTTAGCTCTGGTTTAATATTTGGGAAATTATCGAGCCCTTTGCAGACTGCATCTATGTATAATCCACTTCCACCTACTAGTACTACTTGTTGTTTAGTTTGGAATAATTCTTCTAACTTTTTTAGAGATTCTTTTTCGAAAGTACCTACACTATATTCTTGATGAATACTTATATGTTGTATAAAGTGGTGTGGAATACTGTTTAACTCTTCTATGCTTGGAACAGCTGTTCCAATGCGCATTTCTTGATAGAATTGACGGGAATCGCAAGATATAATTTCTGTGTTAAGCTTTTGGGCTATTTGTATTCCAAGAGTTGTTTTACCGATGGCTGTTTGACCTAATACTACCCAAAGTGTGTTAGTACTCATTAAGTTCGTCAAATTGTTCAAATTCGTTTAAATCTTCTAATTCATCACCAAAGGGATCATGTTTTTTTTGCTCTATTGAAACAAACTGTAAATTTGGTACTTCGTCGGGCATTTCTCCAAAGGAAAGTACTGTTGCAGGCAGTTCTTTTTGAGTACTTGTTTCTAAGAGCTCCTCTATCTCTATCATGAAGCGCCACATTGTAAGGAAGTCTTGTATGTAGAGCAATCGGCTGTCCTCCTTATTGAAAATTGCTGAGATAGTAATATCTTTCATTTCGTGACTACCTTCTTGCATGCTGAGCAATGGTATTTCTTCTCCTTGTTCCCACTCTTCGTTAGTTAGATAGAATGCTGCCATTTCCTCTGGGTTGAGCTTGAATGCGCTAACAATGGCATGGTTTAATTGTTCGAGGGTATCTTCTGAGCTAATATGTATGTCTCGGAAGATGTCGTTAGTGTGATCAAGGATAATGCGTAAATGTGCTATCATGGTAGTTGGTTTATGGCTTTAAGCTGTTTTTTTGATGCAATTTTTAGTAAAAATTGATATGCTTCTTGTCGGTTGTTTTTAATTTTTCCGTCTAATATAGCGTCTTTGATGGCGGTTTTCAAATCGCCAATAATCTTGCAAGGTTTAAGTTGAAAGATATGCATGATTTCTTTTCCTGAAATAGGAGGCTGCATATTACGTATTTGGTCTCGTTCTTCCACATCTTTTAGTTTTTGCCTTACAAGCTGGAAATTTTTGAGGTATTGCTTTACCTTTTCTGGGTTTTTGGATGTAATATCTGCTTCGCAAAGCGTCATGAGGTCTTCTATATCTTCCCCTGCATCAAATAGAAGTCTCCTAAGCGCAGAATCAGTAACAACTTCTTGTGCAAGCACTATGGGACGTAGGTGCAGTTTAACGAGTTTTTGTACATACTTCATTTTTTCGTTGAGGGGTAACTTGAGTTTTCGAAATATTTCAGGTATCATTTTACAGCCTAGAAATTCGTGTCCGTGAAAGGTCCAACCTTGCTTTTTATCGAATCGTTTAGTGTCTGGCTTAGCGATATCATGTAGTATAGCGGACCATCGAAGCCACAAGTCTTTTGTGTTTTTGCAAATATTGTCAAGAACTTCTAGGGTGTGGTAAAAGTTATCTTTATGCCCTTTGTTGTTGATGACTTCTATTCCATGTAATTCTACCATTTTAGGAAAAAACTGGTGTAGTAGCTTGGTGTTAAATAGTATTTTAAAACCTATGGAAGGTTTTTCAGTTAAAATAATTTTATTGAGCTCATCAGTAATGCGTTCCTGTGAAATGATGTTAAGTCTCTCTGAATTATCTTTGATTGCTTGTAGGGAATTATCTTCAATGAAAAATTCTAGCTTTGTGGCAAAGCGTACAGCACGCATCATGCGTAATGGGTCATCAGAGTAGGTTATTTTGGGCTCTAGTGGTGTGCGGATGATTTTGTTTTGTAAATCTTTCATCCCATTAAAGGGGTCCAAGAGTCTTCCATATTGCTCTTTGTTGAGCTGTATGGCCATGGCATTGATTGTAAAATCTCTTCTATTCTGATCATCTTGCAATGTTCCGTCCTCAACAATTGGTTTTCGACTGTCTGATCGATAGGATTCTTTGCGTGCTCCTACAAACTCAAGTTCTAGAGCTTGGATTTTAATCGTAGCAGTTCCAAAGTTTTTAAAGACTTGCACTTTGGGTTGTTCTGGCAGTAGTTCGGCTACTTTTTCTGCTAATTTGATTCCGCTTCCTAAACAAACAAAATCTATGTCTTTAGTTTCTTTGCGCTTCAGGATGAGGTCGCGTACGAATCCTCCAATCACATATGTTTCGACTCCAAGTTGGTCGGCTGCCTTAGTGATAGTTTTAAAGACAGGGTGTTTGAGCTCTTTTGCCAGGTTCACTTAACGGATGATTTTTATTTCGCCATTTTTTTTGAGCAAGATGATGGAAGAAGGTGTGTTCTTGCTTTTATCTTGCTGGCGCAAATTTACCACATAATCTACGCCACTCAAAATAGATGATTCAATATCATTAAATGACTGAGGAGTTGGAGTTCCACTGGTATTAGCTGAGGTGGAAATGAGCGGTTTTCCGAGTCTTTGCACAAGTTGTTGGCAAAAATTATCTTTTGGTAATCGGATTGCACAAGATCCGTCTTCAGCAATGGCATTGTGCGCAACACCTTTTACTTCTTGATAAATAATGGTTAGTGGTTTATCAGCAGCATCAATTAAATCCCAAGCTAGATCGGGCATATCTATAACTGTTCTTTCGAGCATTACTTCGGAAGCAACTAAGGTTATAAGTGCTTTGGAGTCAGCTCTATTTTTTAAGTCATACACTTTTTTGACTGACTCTGGATTACTAGCATCACAACCAATTCCCCAAACGGTATCAGTAGGGTAAAGGATAAGTCCTCCTTCTCTTAATACACTTAGCGCTTGTTGTATTTCTTCTCTCATCCTTGTCTTCTTAACTTCCATAATTTTGAATAGCGTAAAAATACAGCATAAGCTTGTATACTGGCAATGGTAATGCCGGTAAAACCATCAAGTATGCCGAGCTGTAAAAAGTAGTGTTTTATAAAGCGAGCAATAGGCTTGATTAGGAAGTGATATGGAGTAAGAACTCCAGTTTTATGTTGGTAATCTTTGCTTTGCCAATCGGCATATCTTCTTATTTTAAAAAGGTAGTCTTGCATATTGACAAAGGTGTTGTGGTGTATTTTGTTTTTTAAGAATCCGATTTTTCCTTGTGTGGTAATTTCGGCATGCACATGCTTGTCTTCGTATCGGCATTCATCTCTTTTGAAAAGACGAATAACCTTGTCATCTTGCCATCCACTGAAGCGTACTTTTTTACCCATGAAGTAATTTTGACGATAAATCCAGAAGCCACTTTCTATTGGTCGGCTTGATAAGATGTTTTTTATTTCTTGTTCTAATGCAGGAGTGATTCGCTCATCTGCATCCAGTAATAATATCCACTCATAGTTGGCTTGTGGTATTGCCCAGTTTTTTTGAGAAGCGGAGTTTTGGTACTCTCGCTGTATGATTTTGGTGGCTAGTGGTTTGGCTAGTTCTATTGTTTTATCGATAGAGAATGAATCCACTACTATTATTTCATCTGCAAATGAAAGAGATTGTATAGCTTCCACAATATTGTGTTCCTCATTTCCTGTTGGTAT
>Ga0160423_10004862_pt1 | contig 11016 bp, 13 predicted proteins | sample CRUFie14St8metaG_FD_108191 | JGI IMG/M metagenome (GOLD analysis project Ga0160423, IMG submission 108191) | Marine microbial communities from the Costa Rica Dome - CRUD Field 142mm St8 metaG | ecosystem: Environmental > Aquatic > Marine > Oceanic > Photic zone | place: Costa Rica: the Eastern... | reverse complement strand
GGCATTGCGTCTAGTGTAAATCTGGCAATTACCTCTGAAACTCTACCAGCACCTTTAGTCACGACAATGAAATTAATAATCATTAAAATTGTGAAAATTATAAATCCAACAAAATAGTTACCTGAAATAACGAAATCACCGAATGACTCAATTACTTGTCCTGCAGCGTCAGTACCGTTATGTCCTTCTACTAGAACCACTCGCGTAGATGCTACATTTAATGCTAGTCTCAGCAAAGTTGCTAGCAACAGAACTGAAGGAAACGCAGAGAAGTCCATCGGTCTACCCATACTTATGGTGATCATTACTATAATTAACGCTGTAATGATATTAAAAGTAAATAATAGATCCAGCAACATTGGTGGCAATGGCACGATAAACATTGCCATAATTAATAAAACTAAAGCTGGAATGCCTAGAGTAGGTAATTCGATATTACTTTTTAAGGATTTTAGTGTTGCTTCTAACATTTCTCAATAAATTCAGTACTTTAAATATAATTTTTTAAATAATATATCTACATGCAATTGTTATACCAACTTAAAAATATTTTATTTTGGATAAAGTTGACATGTTTTTTGCTTAACATGTTTATTTATCTTAATTTAGTATGACTTCAATTAATAATATAAAAATTTCAAGCAATAATAGTGCAATTGACGGTTTAGAAGCCAAAAAAAATGACTCGGGCTTCAAAAGCATCTTCAATTCATTGGAAATTAGTGATTTAAACATCAAAGAAGATCCAAAAAATATTGAGAATAATTCAAAAGACGACAAGAAAAAAAGTAATTTAAATGAAGAAAATCAGTTAACTTTGGAAAATAAAGATGAAAAGAGCAATAAAAAAGGGGAAAAATTCAGCGAAAAGCCAGAAAAAGAAAATGATGTCAAAAAATTGACGAAAAAGGAAGAAGAAAGTGATATTATAAATATTGATGACTCCTCATTAAATCAAACCAAAAACATAAAAATACTTACAAATTTTGAATACTTGAACTCAAAAGAACTTGAAAAAAATAAAATTAGTATTGATGAAAAAAACAAGTTAAAAATTTTTCCTGTTGAAAAAAATAAATCCAAAACTTTTTCATTTGATTTTCAATTAGTAAATGAGGAGACAACTAAAGAGAAAAAAAATAGCGAGAAACTTGGTGTTAATATCGATTCTTCAATTTTGAAAAATAAATTTGCAAATCAACAAGAAAAAAATAATTTTTCATTTGAACAAAAAAACAAAATAGAAACAAGTAATGTTAAAGAGCTAAACGAATTTTTCACAGATAAGGATTTTCAAGATTTTAAAAATTTAGTTTCAAATAAAGAAAAATTAATAAGCACAAATAACAGTTTAGAACAGAATTTAAACAGAGATTTTATTAAAAAAACAAACATATCAAAACCTTCACCTATAAATATTGATATTAAAAAAATTGATATTAAAAAATTTGAGTCAGACCAAAAGTTTGATAATCAATACAGTGAACTTTTGGATGATTTTGATTCAGTTGAAGAGGAAGTTCAACATACTGATTTAGATAATTCAAAGACGATTCGTGAGCAATTAATCAAAAAAAATGAAATATCTCAGAATTTAATTCAAAGATTTAGCGAATTTTTAGGTTCTAGAATTATTAACCAAATAAATGCAGGTAGATGGGAAACAAATATAGTCCTAAGACCAGAAAGATTGGGCAAACTTAATGTCAAAATAAATTTAGATAAGGGAGAATTCAAAGCCAATTTTTCAACTTCAAATTCTGTAAGTAGGGATATTTTAATTGAAACGATACCTAAATTAAAATTAAATCTTGAAAATTCTGGTATGAATGTTGCGTCAGTAAATGTGGAAGTATTTAACTCCTCAGATAAAAACCAAGGAAATCAAAAAAATTATATTTATAACCAAGAATCAAATAAAAACAATCAAATTAATTCAGAAGATGAAGTTAAGGACATGGTTAATGTTCAAAAAATTAATTTTAGTGTCGATGGAATTGATATTGTAATATAGTTATTGAAAGGATAATTTATGGCTGAAGAAGAAGTAGAACAAGAAGGTGGGAAAAAAGGCGGTATTGTAAAAATTATTATATTTGCTGTTATAGGTATTCTTGTTCTTGCTTTAACAGTATTTGCTACTTTATTTTTATCCGGGTTCTTTGAGGATGATCCTGCTGATCAAGTAGAACAAACTTTGGATGAGCTAGAAAAACAAGCTGAAAAGAAAGAATCAGAATCAAATTCCAGCAAACCTGAAGAATCAAATTCTGATGATGAGGGTGCTGAAAATGTTGAGTGTGAAGAGGGAGAAGATTGTCCAGAAGAGGATGGTCCACCGAAAAGGGTTTCCAGAGAAATACCTACTGGAGGTGCTGGATATGTTCAAACTTATCATGAATTGACAAGGCCATTTATTGCAAATCTTTCAAATTCCAAAAAGGTTATGCAAATTACAATTGCTGTAATGACTCAGTATGAGGCCCAAGTGACTGAAAATGTTGATAAACACGAATTTGCCATAAGGTCAGTTGTTTTAGATATAATGCGCCAAGTTACAGATAGTGATATAACTCAACCTGATTTTAGAGTCGAATTGGCTGAAAGGGTGAGACTTGGAATTAATTCAGTTTTAGAAAGGTGGGAGAATTTTGGTGGTATTGAAGAAGTTTATTTTACTGAGTTTGTTATTCAATAATTTATGAGCGAACAAGAAAATATTTTAACTCCAGAGGAAATTGATGCCATTACAGAAGGTGTTAAAGATGGTTCTATTGATGTAGATTCTGGTTTTAATACTCAAGCTAAAGTTGTAAAGCATGATTTGGCTCACGAAGATAGTACTTTGGGTGTCAACATATCCGCCTTGGATATGATTAATGAAAGATTTATGCGTTTATTTAGACTTGGATTAGTTGAAACTTTAAGAACGAGTCCCAAGATGAATGTAACCAGGGCTCAAATACTTACTTTTGGTGAGTATCTTCAAGGTTTAAATCCTCCTCTTTCCGTTAATGTCATTAGAATGAACCCATTAAGAGGGTTTTCTATGTTGTTAATAGACCCTTCAGTAATTTTTAGTTGTTTGGATAATTTTTTTGGTGGTTTTGGTAAAGGTGTTGGTGAATTACCACCTGGACGGTTATTTACACCAACAGAAACAAGAATCATAAATATAATTCTTGATATTTCTTTTAAATCGCTTACTGAAGCTTGGAATCCATTAATGTCTATCGAATTCGAAAAAGTAAGCTCAGAGATAAATCCTCAATTTGCTCAAATTGCAGCAGAGAATGACTTAGTAATCCACGCAAGATTCGAAACAGACAGTGGAAAAGGCGCTAAAGGTTTTTTAGATATTGTTTATCCTTATTCTGCTTTGAAACCAATTAGGGATCTTCTAAGAAGCGGAACGCAAACTGCAGATGGGAATGAAGAATCTGACAAACAATGGAGAACTGAATTAACATCTGCTATTCACGATACATCACTACAGATGAGTACCATATTAGGAGACACCACATTAAGTTTAAAGAATTTTAAAAATCTAACAGAAGGTGATCTACTTTATTTTAATAAGCCTGATCAAGCAACAGTTTATATAAACGATATCCCTACATTTAAAGTTGATGTTGGTTCTCAAGGACCTAATTCAGCTGTAAAAATTAAGGAGTTCATTAATCCTGAAAATGGAAAAGATTTAGAAGGAAAAAAAGATGAGTGAAACAAACGAAACAAACGAAACTAATCAAGCTGAAAATACTCCTGAAACAGTTCAAGAGGACAATGTAGAGCAAAATCAAAGCATTGAAAAAAATAAAATCAATGAGGAAGTTTTAGAAACTATTCCGGTGACATTATCGGTTGAGGTCGGTAGATCAAATTTAAAGTTAAGGGATTTATTGAAACTTACTCAAGGAAGTGTAGTAGAATTAGATAGAATAGCTGGTGAACCTTTAGACTTGTTAGTAAATAACACCGTTGTTGCACAAGGAGAGGTTGTTCTTGTAAATGATAGGTATGGTATTAGATTGACCAAAGTTGTTCCTGCCACGGATAGAATGAAAAATGTTTAAGCTTTTAAGATTGTACTTATGCTCAATGACCAAGGAAATTTTGATGTTCTAGTTTATATACTTTCTGTTGCATTTATATTTGTTCTGTTGGGATTGGTCCTATATTTGATAAAAAAATTTATTCCCAACTCAGGTTATTTCTCTAATTCACAAAACCTTAAGATTATTCAATCCATTTCTATTGGTGTTAGACAAAAGCTGATATTAGTTCAGTTTTTCAACAAAAAAATACTTCTATCTTCTACCCCCAGTTCTATAAGAAAAATAGAGACCTTTTCTGATGATTTTACAACTGTTGAAGATAATAAGATTGAATCAAATGATCAAGTTTAGAAATTTAGAGTCTTTTAGATTTTGTAAATTCTTTTTACTGATAGTTTTCTTATTACTGCCACTTTCAAGTTTTTCACAAGGACTTCCTGTTGTAACTTTGAACACAGTCGAAGGACAAACGCAATATAGTCTGACCTTGCAGTTACTTGCATTGATGGCAATATTAACTATTCTACCTACACTACTTCTAATGATGACTTCATTTGTGAGAATTATCATTGTATTGTCATTATTGAGACAAGCATTAGGAACTGCCCAAACCCCCCCTAATCAAGTGCTTATTGGTTTAGCACTTTTTTTAAGTATATTTATTATGTCACCAATATTACAAAAATCCTATGAGTCTGGTGTTGCGCCTTATATTGACGGCAAGTTAGAGTTCCAGCAAGCCTTAGATGAAGTAAAGTCACCAATAGTTGATTTTATGATTTTGCAAACAAGAGAAAATGATATTGCTATGTTTGCTGAAATTGCGAGAATAGATGAGATTGAATCTCCTGAACAGATACCTCTAAGAGTTCTGATCCCTGCTTTTTTAACTTCTGAATTAAGAAGTGCATTCACAATTGGCTTTTTAATTTATATTCCTTTTGTTGTTATTGACCTGGTTGTGGCTAGTGTTTTAATGTCAATGGGTATGATGATGTTATCTCCAATGATGATTTCCATGCCTTTTAAATTAATGCTTTTTGTTTTAGTTGATGGTTGGAGCCTTATTATGAGTTCTCTTGCATCAACCTTTGCTATAGGAGGATAAATGTTAGACAGTTCTTATGTTATTGATATTGCAAGAGAGGCTGTTTGGATAACGGTTTTAGTTTCTGCACCATTGTTATTATTGGGCCTTTTTGTCGGTATCATCATTGGTGTAATTCAAGCGGCCACTCAAATAAACGAAATGACATTGAGTTTTATTCCAAAACTTATGGCATTAGCATTTGCAATTTTTGTATTTGGAAGTTGGCAAATAGGAACACTAGTTGATTATTTTAGACAAATTTTTGACATTATTCCGACCTTATTTATTTGAGTATTTATGACTCTTCTTACATCAGAAATTGTGGATTTTTTTTATACATTTTTATGGCCGATGGTAAGAATTTCTGCTTTTTTACTTGTTGCTCCAATATTCTCAATAAGTGTTGTGAACATTCGAATTAGAATTGTCATTGCTTTTTTTCTAACTCTTACTGTATATCCTTTACATCAATGGCAAAATATTAATCCATTATCTAGTTTTGGATTAAGTGCTTTTTTTTCTGAGGCAATAATTGGAGTACTTATGGGTTTGATTGCTCAAGTTGTGGTTGCTGCAGTAGTTGTAGCAGGTCAATCCATTGCAAACGCAGTTGGTCTTGGAATGGCTAATATGATGGATCCAAATTTGGGTAATGTGCCAGTAATATCTCAATTCTTTATAATAATTTCCACACTTGTGTTTCTTATAAATTCTGGCCATCTAATTTTGACTGGTTTGCTATTAGAAACGTTCAATTATTTTCCTGTTGGATTTAGTCTAAATGTTGGTGATCTTTATGGTAAGTTTATTCCATGGTCTTCAATGATTTTTCTGGGTGCACTTTTGATAGCTATTCCTGTAATAGTTGCGATGTTATTTCTTAATATTGGCGTTGGTATAATAACAAGAGCCGCTCCCTCATTGAATATTTTTGCAATAGGTTTTCCAGCATTTCTTTTTGGCGGATTTCTTTTTTTATTGATTTCTATTCCTGTTATAACTAATAGGATTGAATGGATATGGTTGCGAAGTTTTATTATAATTAGAAATATTTATGGTATTAGTTAATAATTATGGCCGAACAAGATAACAGTACTGAAGAAAAATCAGAAGAACCTAGTGCGAAAAAAATTGATAAAGCCAGAGAAGATGGTAATTTACCTCGATCAAAAGAACTATCAGCTGCTTTAATTACAATTGCCTCAGTATCCATGTTGTTTTTTATGGGTGGCTGGTTCATGAATAACATAGTTAATATCTTTAAAAACTCATTTGAATTCGATAGAAAACTCGTTTTTGCTGATTTAAATATTGCTTCAGTTTTTATTGAGATATTGGGAAAAGCATTACTATACATGTCTCCGATATTCGTTCTTACATTTGTAGTTGCCATTTTTAGTACAACTTTAACAGGTGGTTTGAATTTTACATGGAACGCTATGGTTCCAAAATTCTCAAAACTTAATCCTCTAAGTGGTTTAAAGAGAATATTTGGTTTGCAGTCACTTGTCGAATTATCTAAAACTTTGCTAAAGTTTTTTTTAGTTGCCTCAATTATGACGTTTCTTGTCATAAAATATACAGATAGAATTACTAAATTAGGTGCAATGTCAATTGAGTCGGCCCTTGCCTCAGCTGGTAATATGATTGGTTTTGCTATATTGATCATCTCCTTGTCATTATTAATAATTGCTGCTATTGATGTTCCTTACGTTCTATATGACTATTACAAAAAGCTAAAGATGACAAAAAAAGAAGTCAAAGACGAAATGAAAGATACTGAGGGAAGGCCTGAGGTAAAGTCCCACATTAGAAAAAGACAACGTGAAATGGCCTCTGCAAGGATGATAGAGAAAGTAAAAGATGCTGATGTGGTCATTACAAACCCTGAACATTTTTCTGTTGCAATTGCATATGAACCTTCAGGAGAAAATGCCCCTATTGTTGTCGCAAAAGGAATAGATCATCTAGCTTTAAGGATTAGAGAAAAAGCTGACAATAATTCTATTTTTTTATTTGAAGCACCTGTTTTGTCAAGGGCTCTTTATTTTACAACCGATGTCAACCAGCAAATACCCGAACAATTATATGTTGCTGTGGCTCAAGTTATAGCCTATGTTTATAATTTGAATGCGGTCGATAAAATTTCATCAACTCCAGAGAAACCTTTTCCACAAGTACCACCTGAACTTACATTTGACTCCTTTGGAAATGTCTCAAATTAACTAACTTAATTATATGTCATTTGAACTTTTTAAAGACGATTTACTTTATTTAACAAAACAACATCAAGATGATTTCTATTCTTTTTTCAAAAAATTCCTTCAATCAAATTCAAATCTAATATTTTGTTCAACTAATCCTGCCATAGCTAACTATTATTCAAAATTTTTTGAAGAGAAAATATCAAATTTTCAAAACATAAAAGTTGAAAAATTTTTTCCTAATGATTCTGAAACCGTAATAAATAAATTCAACAGTATTTTAAAAGAGGTTTCAATTGAAGATTCCAAACAAATTAACAAAGAGAGCACCAGAAAAATATTTATAATTCCTGATTTGGAATCAATAAATCCTTATGAACTTCAACTTTTATCAAGAATAATCAATGATTTTCCAGCCTCAAATGTAAATTTCATATCATTTGTAAAAGATATAGAAAACAATAAGAGAAACAATTTCATTGATTTAGTCAGAAAAAATACCTTTAATTGGCAAATTCCATATCCAGATGCTAATTCAATAACAATTCTAAAAAAATATTGTTTTGATAATAATATTTCAGATAAATATTTAAATACATTAAAAGCTCTTGGAATAGCTATTTCAGTTGAAGAAAGTGAAGAGGATCTACTCGGAAAAGAATTAGATAAGCTTGGCTATATTTCTTCAGAAGAACAGAAAACAACTGAAATTAATGTCACACAGAGAAAACCTCGATATAGAAAGATTACTGCCTATCTTTTATTTATCTCAATAATCCTATTATTTTCAATGGCACTTGTACTTTTCTTTTATAAAGACGACTATTCTGTTGATACTAAAGTTTCTCAATTAGATGTTTTAGATGAACAAAGTAGGGAGGTTATAATATCTGATTTGGAAATAAATGACGAGAACGTTGAGACGAATCTGACAGAAAAAATCAACACTTCAACTGAACAAAAAGAAAAAACCATTACTGAAACCAAAGAAGTGGTTGATGAGACGAAATTATTTCGTGATAATTCTTTAAAAGCATCATTTGATTGGTTAAATATTCAAAATTCTGGTCATTGGCTTATTCAACTATCATCATTTGATACTTTTAATAAAGCTCTTTTATTTTCTGAAAAATTTAAAGATATTGAATGTAGAATAGTTGAGTATTCACACCCAAAAAAAAATATACCTTATTACGCTGTTATTTTGGGGTCTTTCGTTTCGCTAGATGCTGCAAAAGATTTTACTAAAGGCAAAATATATAATGTCGATCCTTTTTACAGAACTGTTAAATCATTAAAAATATATATTGAATAACTTGCATGGCTGAAATCTATAAAGAAAAAGGTAAAGTAGAAGGAAAAGAAGAAGAAAGTGACGTCTTCAAGCCTGGCTTTGAAAACAAAGCTTTGGTTCCAAATGTCGAAGTCGACGAAAATATAGCAAAAATCAAAAATATTGATCTTGATTTAAAAGATATAGATTTTGATTCTAATGGTGACAATATAAAAAAATCATTAGAAAGACCTAAACCAAATCTTGTTAATCCTGCTGATGTTGATATTGAGAATCACAGAATTGATTGGAATAAAGGTTTATTGGAAAGATTAAAAAAAATCAAAGGTCAAACAACTTATATTGGTGATGATTTAAAACTATTAAATAAAAGATTAAAATAATAAAAAACATAAAGAGGTCAAGCTGTCATGAGTGAAGAAAAAACTGATACAAGTGATAATATCGAAGAGTCTAACGCAAATAGTGAAACAGAAAATAGTAATGAAGGTTCTTCTGAAATAGTAAAAGCAACCCAAGCTCAAGCAAAGCAATTTTCTGAATCAATTAAAAATAGTTTAGAATCACTTGTTTCTGTGGTTTTAGATTCTGCAGAAGTTGCAAATAAATCTGCAGAAGTATCCTCTAATTCGACAAGGTCCTTGTTACGAGGAGTTGATCGATTAAATAATGCACATTCTAAAGGCTCAAAGCAATCACTATTTGTACTTTTTATTTGTGGTTTTCTTCTTACGTTAGCTTTGTCGTTTTATACGGTTATGGGAGTCAAACTCCAGGAGAAAATCTCACAAGTCGATGCAATGTTACTTGCTATTGGAAAAAGAGTTTTAGATATGGATTCTGGCGTTGAAGCTTTAAATAATATGCGAGATGCAGTTGATAAGTTTTCCTTGGATCAGATTACATTAAAGGAATCTGTTGAGGATACAAAAAAGTCCTTAAAAAACGAAATTCAGCAATCCTTTTCAAAATCATATGATAAAACTGACAACATTCCTCAGCTTACAGCCATGGAGGTTGAAACAAAAAACAAAGCTTTAGATGATAAAATCTTGATTATTGATAAAAAAATTAATAGCCAAGAAAACTTAATTAAAAACCAGGAAAACCTTATTAATTCTCAGAGCGCAACAATTAATTCTCTCAATAGTGAAATTGATAATCTAACTTCTCAAATGGGCAAACTCGAAAAGTCAATTTTACAAATGAATAAAATTAGCCAGGAAGTTGAAGCAATGGTTTTTTTGCAAAAGCAAAGATACTTAGAAGTTTTGTCTGAGATAAGTGATAATCAAAGAGAAGCAATAAAAGTTAGCGTAGAGAATAAAAGTGAGGATGTTAAACAAAAAACTCAAGAAATTTTTTATAATGAAAAAGATATTTCAAAAAAAATTAAAAATTAACCTAAGGACAAAATAATTTGTTTTCTGAAATTTTAACTTGGTTTATTTTCTCTGGGGCATGTTGCTTGATTTTGCTCTTGATTCTATTAATGGATAGGCTGCAGATTTTATCAAAGTATCTTGTTTTTGGTGTTCCAAAAAGTGTTGTTCCTTTACCAGAAAATCAGCTCACTATTAAAAGACCCAAAGGTGTTAAACCTGTTGTAATCAAAGATGATTCTGCATCTAAAGTTAAACCAACAGGTATTGAGGCAGTTGCTGGCATACCCAAGAAAAAAGAAAGTTCAAAGATACTTGAAGGTAGGGCTTTATATATGCTCTTATCTGGAAAAGCAAAAACTAACAGAAGTAAAGATCAAATCGAAATAATAAGAAAAGAATACGAAAAGTTTTTTGTTCAACATCTTAAAGATATTTTTGAAAAAGCTGTAATTGATGGCAGAGCCAAAGAAGAAAATATTCCAGAAAATTCAAAGACGATAGATATGGGGGCAGGTACAGTTTTCAGCTGGCTTCCACTAGTGGAAGTTGAAGAACTCTACGAACTTGGTAGAACAGCTCCAAATGATCGAACTGATGGTTTTTTGTTAGTAAGAAAAAAATTAGAAGCACTGCTTTCAAAATTGTTTCAGTCAATTGAGCTTGAAGGTGCAAGAGGTCTTAAACTATCATCAGATCTTCTAAATACTGTTATTGTTGAAAAAGCTGATGGTAAGCCAAAAAAGGATTCCATGAATGGTGAAGTTATGGATTTACTTGATAATTCTAATAGTTATGATGATAAAGTTACAGTTGTAAGAATGTTGGGAAATTCTGATACTCAAAAAATTGCTCAGGTTGTCAAAAGTATGTTAAATGAGTAATTAACTAATATGATTTTTTTAAAGACATCAATTATTTCTTTATTATTTTTATCTAATTTGCTTTTAAGCGAAGACCATACTTGGAAATATCTATCCAAGACCAG
>Ga0160423_10004861_pt1 | contig 11016 bp, 3 predicted proteins | sample CRUFie14St8metaG_FD_108191 | JGI IMG/M metagenome (GOLD analysis project Ga0160423, IMG submission 108191) | Marine microbial communities from the Costa Rica Dome - CRUD Field 142mm St8 metaG | ecosystem: Environmental > Aquatic > Marine > Oceanic > Photic zone | place: Costa Rica: the Eastern... | reverse complement strand
TCATGGATGTAGGTTTCCCGCTTGGTGGGATTGCCGGGGTAGTGTTCCTTCTTTTCGTTTCGCCAAATGTAGTCTGGATAAAAGCGGTGGGCGCGTGATTGATTGAGGTAGCCGAAAAAGAAATCGAATCCCTGTTTGTTGGGGATGCCAGGAGAGCCCGCTTCGCCGAGGCCCCACTTGCCAACGCATCCGGTGGCGTATCCAGCTTTCTTGAGAACTTCAGCGACGGTAACGTCTTCCGGTTTGAGATGTGCTTTGGAGTTCCCGCGAATGCGTGTCCGCCCCGTATGTTGACCGGTCATGAGACAAGAGCGCGTCGGAGCACAAACAGTGCTACCGGAGTAGTGATTGAAAAACTGGATTCCTTCCTTCGCCATCTGGTCGATGCGAGGGGTCTTCATGATCTTTTGGCCGTAACAACCGAAATCATTGATGCCGAGATCGTCGGCAAGAATGTAGATGATATTGGGTTTGTCTGCGGCCGAGGCTGCGAGGGAGGCGGTCAGGGAAATAAGAGCCAGAAGTTTTTTCATGGTGATTGATTGGGCTCCCACTAGAGAGGTTTGGGAGAGAGGGTGCAAAGATATTCTCCCGGTTGTTCGTCTTGCCTAATAGTACGGCTAATTCAACTTCCTCGAAAGCAATCGGCCTGAATTAATTGAGCAAATTATCCAGTGGTCCGGTGCTATCGGCGAATTTCTCCATACCGGTTTCCATCAATTGCGCTTGTGACAACCAGAGGTTTGCCAGAGGAGTATTTTCGGGACAGTTGATGACTCCGCCTGTCTTGATTTTTCCGTTAGCGGATCCTGCCACCCGATCATGAGCTCGTTGAGAAAGCTTGCCTAAAAGGCCCCAATCTGAACATTACCAAAGCGAAGCGCGTATGTCCTGTTTTATCATTTCAGGCATCAGTCCTCTGGCAGGTAGCAGGGGGTTGGATATGCGCCCAATGGTTGAACTAATAGTTTATAGGAAACGGCAATGATAACGGGATCGACCATCTATCGGCTGCTTGGTATAGAGGCGTTCCTCCTAATACTTGGGCTTGGGCATTTGTCTGGAACTGAAATTACGTCTGACGTGCGATGGACCCTCTCAGACAGCCCTGTCTCGGTGAACGAGAAAGTCATTATCCGCCCGGGCGCGACCCTGGTTATCGATGCAGGGGTCACGGTAATGCTGGCCGAAGATGCGGCGCTTTTGGTTGAGGGATCGCTGCTCGCTCAGGGTTCATCCTCTCAACCCATCGTGTTCACGCGCGCAACTGGGTCGAGCGGCTGGCCGGGGATTGAATTTTCCGGGGCCCGGGTTTGGAACGCGTTCTCAAGCAGGAGTGTTTTCGATTTTTGCCGTTTCGAGCATATCTCAAACGAGGTCGCCCTTCAGGCTTGGGAGGTTGACTTGGAGTTTTTAAATTGCGTGTTTGAAACCATCACGAACACGGTGATTCGCTGCCACGATGGAAAAATTCGGCTTGCTGATTCCTTATTCCGGAATTGTGGTGAAGGGGTCAACGCGGTGCGATGCGACGCGGATATTTCGCGCAATCGCTTTTACCACATTCGCAACGGCGCAGATGCCATCGACGTAGACTTGGAATACAGCGGGGAGGGCTTGAAGGCCGCCAACATTTCGCAGAACATTATTGAGTATTGTTCCGGCGACGGAATCGACCTGGGGAGTAGCGCGGCGCGTATTTCCGGGAATCTGATCCGGCGCTGTGCAGATAAAGGGATCTCGTTGGGTGAAGGTTCCAATGCTCGGGTCGAGAACAACGTGGTGCTGCATTGCCCGATCGGAATCGCGGTGAAAGATCGTTCAGCTCCGGTGATGGCGAATAATAGCGTCGCAAGTTGCACGGTTGGCGTCAGTGTCTACGAAAAGGAGATTGGCATGGGCGGGGCGCGTGGGCACTGGGTGAACGGCATCATTTGGGATTGCGACGAAAGCATCCGGCTAGACCTCCTGTCTTTTCTGGATGTGAGATATTCGGTGATCGGTGGTGCCGAAGTTTGGCCCGGTGAGGGTAATACCAATGCGGATCCCCAATTCGTAGATTTGAATACCGATAACGTTTTGCTTCAACTGGGCTCGCCCGCCCTAAACGCGGGCACGTCCCGTCTCGCCCCTGCGGTCGATTACCACGGAGTCGCCCGCTCTGCCACGCCCACCTCTGGTGCGTTCGAAGATGTGGCTACCGGTTACGATAGCGACGGAGACGGTCAGGTGGACGCGGCCGATGGCTTGCCCTTTAACTCGCTCAATGTAGCGGACCTGCCGGCGGAATCATCGGTGATCATCAATGAAATCATGTATCGTCCCGACAACGATGCCATCGCCCTGGAATATCTAGAATTGTATAACCGGGGTGACTCTGCAGTCGATCTTACGGGTTGGCAGTTGGTGGATGAAACTCTGTTCGACTTCCCGGTTGGGACGACGATCCTACCTGGTTCGTTTTTAGTGGTGGCAGCAAACCCAAGCTTGATCGAGTCCGCTTACGGTCTTTCGGACGTCCTGGGGCCCTGGTCGGGCGATTTGGGCGACGAGTATGCTGTGGTTCGCCTGGTCGATGGGAACAGCGGCGACGTGGACACGGTGGAATACCGGAACGCGGACGGCTGGCCCTTGGGGGCGGATGGTTCCGGATCGTCCTTGGAGTTGATCGACGTAAACGGCGACAACAATATTGGATCTCACTGGGCTGAAAGTGTGGAACGGGGCGGGACTCCCGGACGAAAAAACGCTGTGGCGGAAGGATCCGTCGTGATCAACGAGTTTCTGGCGTCCTCGGATCTCGGAACAGCGGACTGGATTGAGCTCTACAATCGCGGTGACACGGAGCGGGATATTTCCGGGTGGTATTTGACGGACAACGCAGCGACGTTGACGGAATGGATCATCCCTCCGGACACGGTCCTACAACCCGGCGAGGCGTATTTTTTCGATTCGCTCAATTTCGGGATATCGGCAGAAGGCGAGGAACTTTTCCTGACCCGTCCCGACGGATCCACGGTGGAGAGTCGGGTCGCGTTCGGCGCCCAGAATGCTGATGTGACGCGGGGCCGTTATCCGGACGGCTCACCATTTTGGAGCTACTATCCCGCCAATGGCACACCGGGGCAATCAAACGGCCCACCGACGACCTCAACTGTCGTTATTACCGAAATCATGTATCATCCTGCAGGCGATAATGACGCGGAAGAATTTGTTGAACTGTATAATGCGGGCACCGAAGTGGTGGATTTGTCCGGGTGGAATATTGACGGCGGCATACGCTACCAGTTCCCAGGGGATGCGACCCTCGCCCCGGGTTCTTACTTGGTGGTGGCAAATGATCCAGACTCGGTGAATTCAAAGTATGCCTTGGATGATTCGCTGGGGCCTTTTGACTCGCGTCGGCTTTCCAATCGGGGCGAAAACCTGAATCTGCACGACGTGCTCGGGAATGTGGTGGACGCGGTCTTTTACCGGGATCGTGGACGGTGGCCACGATCGGCGGACGGGGAAGGTGCTTCGCTCGAGCTGAGATCGCCGACGATGGACAATGCTCTCCCGGAGGCCTGGACGGCGGGCAGCGTTGTCTCGGAAGGATCGCCTGGGGCCGCCAACGGTTCGGAAACGAATGCCACCGCCATCATTTTTTCTGTGGGGCACTATCCAGTAACACCGACTTCCGCTGAGGCGGTCACCATCCGTGCCAGGGTATCGAACGGGGGGCGCCCGGTTCACCTGCGTTGGAAGGAAGATGCCGACGCAGTGTATCAAACGATTACCATGACGCCGGTTTCGGGCGCGTATCTGGTCGCAGTAATACCGCCGCAGACCGACCGGAATTTGATCGAATATTATATCGAGGCGGAAGGCGATGCCGGTAACCTCGCTACTTGGCCGCCGGGTGCGCCGGTCTTTCAGTTGGCCTCGGGAGGACAGGTTCCTTTCACACTGCGCTATCTCTGTCTGGACTCTCCCGCGCCGAGCGGCGTGCAATCGTATCGCTTGCTTGTTCCCGATGAGACGCTGGACGAATTGCAGGCACGCGAGCTCTCGAGCGACGAATTGCTGCCCATCACGATGACCCATGGCGACGAGGTCTTTCCTTTTGCCAGGTATCGATACCGGGGCACGCTTAAGCGGCAGTGGTCGGTCAAGTCATACCGGATCGACCTTAAGCACGATCATCCGTTTGCGGGCGAAGACCGTTTGAATTTTAACGGCAAGCGACCCGGCCCGGAGTGGCTGGCCACGGAATACGTGAAGGAATCAGGCTTCGCCGTCCCGGAGCTTCAGGCCATTCGTTTGCACGTAAATCATCGAGACCAAGGACCATATCTATTGGCAGAGCGGATCGGGGGTGACTATCTGGAAAGAAATTACCGCGGCGCGTCCACCGGGACTTTTTACGAAAGTTGGGGGGAAGGAGACACGGGGAATGTTTCTCCTGAAGTTCTGGGGGTGCTCGATGTGGTTCGTAACACGAACCAGCTGGACTACGGTGCGGCGGTGCGACAGGTCATCGAACCGGAACAGTGGCTGAGCTGGGCTGTCTCGATGGTCTTGCTTGGAAACAACGAAACGATCCTCGGCGGCATTAGTGGCAACCACGCCGTTTATCTGCATCCGGACTCCGGTCTTCTGAGGCTAGAGCCGCTCGATCTTGATGCGACGTGGGAACCGGCGAGTCTCGTCATGCCGGTTCACGTTGACACTCCGCTGCCGCGCCCCGAGTGGCCCCCGGGGCTGGAAGCGCTGGACTCCTTGATGCGCACTCCGTATTACCAAAGACGTTATTACCAAATTTTGGCCGATGAACTGGACGGGTGGTTTCTCACTTCCAGACTGACGGATGCTATTAACGACCACTTCAACTTAATTGACCCCAGCGGACTGAGCGCGCCGGATCAGGGATCGCCGGCGACCATCAGCGGTTATCTCAATTTACGTCGTGACGTCGTGGACCAGCAGATCAGAGGCCTCGTGAATGCCACCGCGAGCTTCGCTCCGAAACCACTCACCCCCGAAATCGGAGGGATCTACTGGCAGCCGTTTCCCGAGGTGGAGCTTTCAGGCGTCGTCGTGCCCGACACCCATCTCGTTCTGGTCAACCAGAGCACCGCCGGAGTGTCGCTGGATTCGACCAAGGGAAGTTGGAGCTATCGCACCACCCTGTCGCAGGGCGACGCCATCCTGAACCTAGCGGCCCAGCCTCTGAGCAACCGTGCGTATCAGACGCCGGAACAGGTCCTTACCTTGCGCTACGACGGCAACGACGACGACGGGGACGGCCTGCCCAACAGTTGGGAAACGTATTACGGGCTGGATCCGAACGACGATGGCAGCGTCGATCCCTACCAGGGAGCTGCCGGTGACCTGGACGGCGACGGAACGACCAACCTCGAGGAGTATGAGGCAAGATCCCATCCCACGCTGTCCCTTCCACTCCGACCGAACGTCACCGTGCTTCCGCCTGATGGGATCAGGTTGACCTGGTTGTCCGCACCGGGTGCGATCTACCAGGTGCAATTCAGCGACAGTCTGGTCGGCAACTGGACCGACCTTGGTCTCCCATTGGCAGGTAATGGAACCAATTTGTCTACCATCTTTTCCACCCCTCCTGCACCGCGGAAATTCTTTCGTATTACGGCGATTGTGGAGTAGGGTTCTAACAGCATCATGAAAAACACACCTTTGTCCATTTTTGCTGCCTCGAGTTGGGTAATTACAGCCGCGGCCCAGGCTGCTGACCTTTATGTGAGTCCCGATGGAAATCATACGCCGCCGTTCGCGAACTGGGCTCAGGCCGCCATGAACATTCAGGCTGCAGTGGACGCTGCCTCGGAAGGTGACACCATCTATCTCGCTGACCATACCTATTTACTGAAGGAAACCATCACCGTGGATAAAGCCATCACCATTAAGGGCTTCAGCGGCCCGGATGGTTGCGTAATAGATGGACGGAACAATGTTCGCTGTTTTGATATCAATGATGCGAACCTCGTCGACTTGACGATTCAACATGGTTTCGTACAAGGGGGATTTCTTGGTAATCCCGAGAGGAGATACGGCGGGGGAGTGTACGCCAGAAATTGTGTGATCAGCAACTGCGTCTTTCGGGAAAACGGGGGCAATCAGGGGCTTCACGGAATTCTGCCTGCCGGCGCCGCGCTGGCCGCCCGAGACAGCAGTGTCGTGAGCGATTGCATCTTTTACGACAACAACAAAGGAGGCGATGGTTTCTCGGATCCTTCTACGGTCCATGTCGGCAATGGAAGTTTGATCGAGCGGTGCATCATCCGAAACAATGTCACCTCAGTAGGGGCCTTGGACTGCGATTACTCAACGGTCGTGCAATGCCAGATATACAGTAATCAATACAGAGGTGTCACCATGGTCGGGGGAACCATGCGTGATTGCCAAATCTTCGACAATGAGGGATCCCCGAGAGTGGTCGCCATTACCGTCGGAAGCGCGGTCACGCCGAGCAATCAGGGTGGAGGAGTGCATATCAGCGAAGGGAGTGTCGTCACGCGGTGTCTCATTCAAAACAACGGTAGCCGAATCGGGGGTGGCGCCTACATCGAAAACGGGACGTTGAGAAACTGCCTAGTCTTGAATAATCTCAGCCACTACGACGCAGTGAATCCTCCGGGATACTTTGGCGTGCCATCGGATGGCGGTGGGGCCTATATTCAAGGACGGGGAAGCCTGGAAAACTGCACTGTGCTTGGTAATCTTGCATCTCACACCACCGGGGGTGTTTTCTGGAAGTCCTCATTCGACCCTGTGGACGAGACCGTCATTCGCAACAATATCCTTTACTCTAACAGCGGGTTCAATTTGCCCGCGGAAGCCTTTGTCGTCACCCTAGAGCACAACTGCATTCAGGACTGGAACAGGTTGACGAACGGCAACATTAGTAGCGATCCCCAGATCGAGGAGGATTACCGTCTGATGGAATCTTCCCCGTGCCGGAACACTGGAGGCAATCAAGCCTGGATGACTGGAAGCGGCGATTACGCCGGCATCTCGCGCGTCATCAACGGCGACGTAGACATGGGTGCCTTGGAGTTTGTGGCGCCCCTTGTCATCACGCAGATTCAATATGCTGATGAACAGGTCACTCTAAATTGGACTTCATCCCCCGGCGCCGCCTATCAGCTCGAGGGAACCGACGACCTTTCCGCGAATTCATGGGAAAAGGTTGGCGCCGCAGTGACCGCAACCGGAACAGTCTCATCACAGACCGAAGCCGTCGTCCCCCGACTTCGCAGTTTCTATCGATATAGTCATGTTCTCTTCGAGTAATCCCTCTCGAAGAGCAGGCGGGCCAGGCCCTGCTGATTCGCCGAATCTTGTTTCGCTGCACCGAATCGGGAAAGTGCAGCGACTGCTTTTCCTAATCAAACAATCTTTTGTCTCATTAAAGGCAACCCTGTGAAAACAGGGTGTGTTACTGCCTTCCATGCCCGAAATGAAAGATTCAGATTTGCACAACGAGGTCGTTTGCCTGTTGGCAAAGAGTGAGGAAGCATACGGGTTTTTTACCAGCGATACTGACCTCTCGACCGGATGTGGATGATACGATTACCGCCTGTATTACTTCACACACATGAGGTGCCCGGAGGTGCGGATTAGTAGCTTCCCGTCAAAGGGAACCGGGGTGGCTAGGATTTGCTCTCCCATGTCATTCTCTCCGAGGAGCTCGAATTTGTCACCGATACGGGCTGAAAAGACGACTCCGTCTTCCCGAGGTGCGTAGAGGATTCCTCCAGCAATCACAGGAGAAGCGTAGTAGGGAATAAGTGACTTTGGAAGTTTGGCCGTCCAATGCGGCTGTCCGGTTTCAGGGTCGAGGCAGACCACCTCTCCCTTGTGGCGAAGAAGGTAGACCTTTTCTTCGTATTCGATTGGGCTCGAAACGAAGACGCCGAAGTCTTTGGTATCCCAGACTCGATGAGTTTTCGTGACGTCGCCTTTTCCGCCGAGGCGAACTGCGTGAACCTCAGCCTGCTTCCGGTCGTCCCGACCGACTGGAACTAATGCTATTTCTCCTGCGACCACGGGGGTTGCGATTGGTGGCCAAAGTTTTTTACCCTTTGGATTGAATCCGCCGCAAGACCAGAGCAGGGAACCGTCCTCAACCGCATAGGCGGTCAGGTGGTCGGAGCACCAAATGAGAAAGGCGTCCTTGTCGCCATGACGAATCGGAATTGGCGTGGTATAGCCCTGGTCATTCTCAGCGGGGACCTTGTAGTTACGCTTCTGTTTCCAGCGAATCTTTCCAGTCTTCTTATCGAATCCGGCGACCCATGAGTCACCCGAGTGAAGGCGGGGAAGTATCACGAGGTCGCCCATGAGGATGGGAGAGCTTCCTTGGTCCCAGTATAGATCCTGCCGACCGAACTCTTCGGCGAGGTTTCGTTCCCAGCGGACCTTCCCGTCCATTTCGAGAGCCGCGAAGGTGCCGCTTTTGAAGTAAACGAAGACGCCTTTTCCATCGGTGATCGGCGAGGCGTTGCTGCTGGTGCCGAGCTTCATGTGCTTGGCTTTGGTTTCGGCACCGAATTTGGTTTTCCAAATTTGTTTTCCGTCAAGATCAAATGCCAGCGCGGTATCGACGCCTTCATCGGGTGCAGTGAGAAAGATGCGGTCTTTCCAAACGACAGGACAGGAGGCTCCTTTCCCGGGAAGGGCGACTTTCCAGGCGACCTTATCGGCACTCCATTTGGTCGGGTAGTTTTCACCGGATCGGCTCCCATTGTGTGAAGGACCTCGCCAAGAAGGCCAGTCCTCTGCACGGAGAGGGGATGAGGTGGAAGACAATAGAACGGCGGCAGCGAAGGAAGTGGAGGTAATAAACACGTGCATGTTTGTGTTTACCACAATCGGAGGTAATGTCTTTCCGCTTTCTTGCAGAAGAAGACGTTCTCTAAATCAATGAGCCTTGAATTTCAGGGTAGGCCCGACGGGTAAACGGAAAGCGGCGTAATCTTCGTGCATGTCAGCGAAGGCTGGAATCGACTCTGAATGAAGGTCCCGGACCAAAACAGCGCGTATCACTTCAGAATCTCGATGCACCACTGGGGGCAGTCCGTCGAACGAACTTGGATCATGAAAATGGTCTCCGTCTCCAGCCGCAGTGGTCATGGTGAGGCGATAGATCTGACCTGTTCGTAAGGGCACGGCTTCGGGTAAAGAGAAGTAGCGGAACTCGTTTTCGAGTGTGCCTTGCGAACCCTCAGGAACATCAAGTTTCGCAAGCAATTTGGCTTCACCCGACGCATCGAGTTTTTCCAAACGGATCACATGGGGCGCCGACAAACCGCTCTTTGTTTTATTGTTGCCCAAGGAGGGCTGATCTCGATCAAACTCGGTTGGCACATTTCGGGCCGGCCTCGCGGGAGAGTCCTTGATCTGGTCGTCCCATATCCCCAGATGGCTTGCGATTCGATCGGTCTTGAGTCGAAACTCGAAGCCAATTTTTCCATCGATATCATTGCGGAGATTGTGCCAGCCGTCATCGATAATAAGGGCGTCGCTGTCTTTGGGATTCAATTCCCGGCTGTGCCCTCGATTGTGAATTCTCAGTAACTCTGCGGCCAGCTTTTCAGCCCGATCAGAGTGAGCTTCAGTGATATCGCTCCCTTGCTCGTAGAGATTGGATTCGAGATCGTAGTAGGCTTTTGGAATCGAGGCGCCTCGCTGGCCTCGAGAAATGGAAGGCATCGCCAGTCCACCATCGACAAGGAGTTTCTCATGACCTTTCCGAATCGCTAAAACATCATTCGACCAAGGTGTTCCGAGGTGACAGAAAAAGACGCGGGCCCGAGTGTCAGGGTTTTTTGTTTCCTCCGTCCAATAGGCTAGTGAATCGAGACTGTCGTGAGCCTCACTCGCAGTGAGAGAATGGCCTGCCACATTCGCTAAAGTCGCGTAAAGATCCGTGAGCGAACAGACATTGCGGTTGATCTTTCCTCCCTCGATATGGCCTTCCCAATAGACGATCATGGGAACTCGAATTCCGCCTTCCCAGATTTTTGCCTTTTTACTGCGAAGTCCGCCGCTCTCCTGATTAGTCCCGAGGTTGTCGCCAACGTTGGGTCCATTGTCGCTGGTGAAAATGATCAAGGTATTCTCGATGAGCTTGTGGCCCGGCCAGCGGGGGTCGTCGGCTCCGCGGAGTGTTTTGATGAGTTCGCCAAAAGCGGTGTCGTTTTCCAGTATCATGTCCTCGCGATCTCCCGCAGGTGCTCCGTCTGAATAGCGGCTTTTTCCTTTGATTCGGATGCCGGCGATTCGATCGGGAACCGCATAATCGCCGCCAGGATATCTTTGGTAGTGATTGGCGTTTGGGACGTAGTAGAGAAAGAAGGGTTTCGATGCCTTGGACTGCCGTTCGATGAATGCCAGCACCTCCCGCAGGTAGTCGGGTCCAAGTTTCGAGAGGTCCCAGTCCGGAGCAGCAAGGACCCGTCCTGCCCGGCTTTTCATTCCTATTCGCTGCATTTTAGAACGATCGGTAAAGGTCCATCGATCGTTTCGAAAATAGATCCTCGGCTCGAGATCGAGGGGATCCTCGGTGTTGCCAGTCACCCCGAAATACTCGTCGAACCCGTGATGGGTCGGACCATCGAGAAAGGGCTTGGTATAATCTACATCACCGAAGTCATACTCGTCAGCGGCTTTGCCATGGCCGTCATCGAAGGACATGCCGACGTGATATTTTCCGATTCCTGCAGTGGTATAGCCATTACTCTGTAACATACCGGGAAGTGTCGGGCAGTCGCGATGGATCATCGGCGTGTTTGGTCCGTGCGGCAACCATCCTTGGTATTTTAAATAAGCCCGATGAGCGTATCTGCCGGTGAGTAGGGAGTATCGGGTCGAACTGCACATCGAGGCCGGCGCATGGGCATCGGTGAATAAAACCGCCTGCCTTGCGAAGTCTTCAAGATTCGGAGTCCGCAAAGTCCTTGCGATGGGCTTTGCATTTGGTCCGAGTGACTTACCGAG
>Ga0160423_10004860_pt1 | contig 11017 bp, 10 predicted proteins | sample CRUFie14St8metaG_FD_108191 | JGI IMG/M metagenome (GOLD analysis project Ga0160423, IMG submission 108191) | Marine microbial communities from the Costa Rica Dome - CRUD Field 142mm St8 metaG | ecosystem: Environmental > Aquatic > Marine > Oceanic > Photic zone | place: Costa Rica: the Eastern... | reverse complement strand
TAGGTTCGTGGCATTCCTTAGTGAAGTTACAAAAAAACCCTGAGCATGGGCTTACTCTTTATATCGAAGGTGAACATCCAAGAACAGAAAAGCCCTGGGGTTTTTTCGAAGTATTGTTGGAAACAGAATTTTCAAAAGTTAAAATTTTATCAATAAATCCAAATCAAATGCTATCAATGCAAATGCACAGATACAGATCCGAAACATGGTACATCACCCAAGGGAAAGCTACAGTAACTATAGGTGATAAAGTAGTTGATTTATTTCCAGGTGAATCTATTTCAATTGATGCAAATGAAAAGCATAGAGTACAAAACTTTGGAGCCGAGGTTTTAGAATTAATAGAGGTACAATCGGGATCTTACTTTGGTGAGGATGACATTATTCGATTTGAGGATATTTATGGTAGAAAAGATTTTCACTGAATCTCCTCACGTCATCCCTTATTCTGAAAAGGAGATAAAGGCCTTTATTAGAGAAATGCCCAATTCTCCTGGTGTTTACAGATTTTTAAATAAATCTATGAATCCGCTTTATATCGGTAAAGCAAAATCCCTTAATAAAAGACTTGCATCGTATTTCCGTGTTTCTAGATCCAAAAAAATCAATAACCTTATTGAAGAAGCTAGTTTTATTGAACTTTCACTGACAAATACTGAATTGGAATCACTATTGCACGAGCAGTATTTAATTAAAAATTTTAAGCCTAAATTTAATGTTCAGTTTAAGGATGATAAAGGATATCCATGGATAAAAGTTGAAACACGTAGTGCATTTCCTTCTGCTAAATCTTTCTTGGGAAAGAAACAAGACGACGGTAAATTTTTCGGTCCTTTTCCAAATTCTTACGCCGTAAGAGATGCGCTGAAGTTGATACAAAAAACTTTTAAACTTAGAAACTGCTCTGATTCTTATTTCAACAATAGGAGCAGGCCATGTCTTCAGCATGAGATTGGTAGATGCTCTGCACCATGCGTAGGATTGATAAACGAAGAAGACTATAAAAATGAAGTCAGGGGTGCTGACCTTCTGCTTTCAGGCAGATCGGAAGATCTCGTTAAAGAATTTTATGACATGATGGACGACTTTGCTTCAAAAAGGCAATATGAAAAAGCTGCGGTTTACAGAGATAGAATATCAGCACTAAGAGATATTCAAAGAACGCAAAGTATCGCAGGTTTTAAAAAGAATAGGGATGCTATTTATTTATCCGACTCAAAGGGGAAGACTAAAATAGGGGTAAGCAGTGTAAATGGAGGTTGGGTTACTGGACATCAGAACTTTTTTCCTGAAGGAGGAATCGAAGAAGATAAGACTTTGGAAAGTTTCATAAGTCGTCATTATCTTTCAAAAAGGAACTGTCCCTCTATTTTGGTTGTGGGTCAGGAGCTCAAAAATAAGAATCTCATTGAAAAGGCCCTAAGTAAATTTCATGAAAGAAGAATATCCATTGTGACCAGACCTTCTAAAAAGGATAAAGGCCTATTAGAAATTTGTAAAACCAATACTGAATTTACTCTCAAAAAGGACATTACAGATCCAAATATGGATTACAAGCTAGATGAATTAAAGAAAGAATTAAAGATAAAAGAAATCGAGACGATTGAATCCTATGATATCAGTCATCACTCAGGAGATCATGCCGTAGCTGGATGTGTAGTTTATACTCAATCTGGTAAGACTAAAAAACTCTATAGAACCTATAATATAAGTAAGAAAAATTCAGGCAACGATATAGGCTCAATGCTCGAGTTAATTGAAAGAAGGTTTTCCCACAACAAAAATAAGATTCCAAGTTTGATTATCATTGACGGAGGAAGAGTACATTTAATGCAGGTGCAAAAAAAAATGAATGAGTTAGGATTTTCTTCTTTGAATATTATATCTATCTCCAAAGGAATAAGAAGAAAGGCATCATTTGACTCTATACACTTACCTGGGGGTGAATCCAGGATAGTTAAAGAAGGCTCAGTATTTCACAATTTTATTCAAGAAATAAGAAACGAAACACACAGATACGCCATATCTGCACAAAAAAATAAGAGTACAAAATACTCTCTAGGCTCATCAATTGATAAGTTATCTGGAGTAGGGGATTCAAGAAAAAAACTTTTATTAAGGTATTTTGGGTCGTTAGAGCAGATAAAACGTGCAAGTATTGATGATCTATCTGAAGTTTCTGGTATTGGTAGAGTGACGGCAAAGTCAATCTATAAGCAGTTGCATAATTAGTTTCGATGGCTAATTACCTAACAATCTCAAGAATATTTCTTATATTCCCTGTTCTCATGTTTTCTTCACCCCAGCCTGATCCAAATAACTGGATTGCCCTCGTTTTATTTGTTTTTGCAGGTATTACAGATCATTTAGATGGTTATATTGCCAGAAAAACAGGCTCTACAAGTAGTTTGGGGGCTTTACTAGATTTAGTGGCTGATAAGCTATTGATAATAATTTCAATCTCTTATTTCGTCTCTCATGCAAGTAGTATTTTATTGATCATACCTTCTTTAATTATAATCATAAGAGAAATTGTAATTTCATCTTTGAGACAAATTTTAGCTGAAAAAAAAGGGGAGAATCCCATTAAGGTAACTATCATTGCTAAAGGCAAGACCACATTGCAAATCTTCGCCTTGTCTTTTTTGATAATTTCACCAAATTTTGGCCAACCTTTCCTCTTTCTAACTATTTTTTTATTTTGGCTGGCGGCTTACGCTTCCTTGTATAGTTTATATGGATACTTAAAATCTTATGGAGATTTTATTAAATAGATTGTCTATTGGTTTTAGATATTTAGAATACACTCAAGGCTGAGTAGCAAAGTGGTTATGCAGCGGATTGCAAATCCGTCTACGCCGGTTCGATTCCGACCTCAGCCTCTTTTTAATAATATTTAAAAGTAATAAGAATTAGTGAAAATGCCCGGGTGGTGGAATTGGTAGACACAAGGGACTTAAAATCCCTCGAAGGAAACTTCGTGCCGGTTCGAGTCCGGCCCCGGGCACCAAAGTTTTTGAAGCTTAAAAAAAATGTATAAAAGATTTTTTGATATTTTATTTTCAGTCGTTTTTTTAATCCTATTTTCACCCTTATTACTGTTTATTTACTTTTTTGTAATCATTTTTTTAGGCCATCCCGCCTTATTCTTACAAGAAAGACCCGGACTCAATGGTAAATTATTTAAGATTGTTAAGTTTAGGACCATGTTAGACAGGTTTGATAAGGATGGAATACCATTAGAGGATAAGGATAGAATGAATACTTTTGGAAGGATTCTTAGGAATAGCAGCCTTGATGAACTTCCAGAGCTTTTTAACATACTGAAAGGAGACATGAGTTTCGTAGGCCCTAGACCGCTTTTGATTGATTATCTGCCGCTTTATAACGAGGAGCAAGCAAGAAGACACGAAGTCAAACCAGGTTTAACGGGTTGTGCACAAATAAATGGTAGAAATGATTCTAGTTGGGAGGATCGGTTTAGGTTAGATTTGTGGTACGTAGAAAATCATTCTTTTTTAGTTGATCTATCAATAATTTTCAAAACTGTGAAAAAGGTTTTATTCCAAGAGGGAATCAGCGCACAGGGAGAGGCTACAATGTCAGCATTTAAGGGGAACAATAAATGAAAAAATTTTTCCTTATCAATCTATTATTTAATCAAAATTAATGAAAAGACAAATTTCTTACCTATTACCAGGCTGGCCAAATTATTCTAAAGAGGAAGTACAATCTGTATCAAGGGTATTATCTTCTAATAAGGTAAATTACTGGACAGGTAATGAGTGTAAAAATTTTGAGAGAGAATTTTCAGAATGGTCAGGTGCAAAATTCTCAATTGCAGTTGCGAATGGAACTGTAGCACTTGATCTCGCTTTGGTATCTCTAGGTATAGGTAAGAATGATGAAGTGATTGTTACGCCTAGGTCTTTCATTGCTTCAGCTTCCTCAGTAGTAAATCTAAAGGCGAAACCTATTTTTGCAGATGTAGATCCGTTTACAGGCAATGTTACTGCAGAACACATAGAGAAGAAAATTTCCAACAAAACAAAAGCAATAATTTGTGTTCATTTAGGAGGTCTCCCATGTGAGATGGATGAAATCATATCTCTTGCTAAAAGGCACGATATTAATGTCATTGAAGATTGTGCACAGGCTCATGGCGCAACTTATAAAGGTAAAAGTGTTGGAACTATAGGGGATGTAGGTGCGTGGTCTTTTTGCCAAGACAAAATAATGTCCACTGGTGGTGAGGGTGGTATGCTTACTACAAATAATAAAAAACTATGGAATAAGATGTGGTCTTACAAAGATCATGGAAAAAACTATGATTTAATTATGAAACCTACGTCAAAAAAAGGCTTCAGGTGGTTGCATGATTCTTTTGGCACAAATTATAGAATGACTGAAATGCAAGCAGCCATAGGAAGGATTCAGCTTAAGAAGATGAACAATTGGACAAAATTGAGAATTAGAAATGCTGAGAAAATAATCAAAACACTCGAGAAATTCCCAAAATTATTAAATGTTGTTGAAACTCCCGTCTACATGACACACGGGTACTATCGGGTCTACACTAGCATAAATATCAACCACCTGAAAAAATCCTGGTCAGTAGATAAAATCATTGAACAAATCAATCTTAAAGGAGTTCCTTGTTTTTCTGGATCTTGTCCCGAAATATACAAGGAAAAGGCATTTTCAAGTGCTAATTTGTCTCCGAAGAATAGATTGCCAAATGCTAAATTTTTAGGTGAAACTTCTATTGCTTTTCTTTGTCATCCTAATCTTACCCTGAGAGATTTAAATTTTATGACAGATAGTATTCAGGATGTATTGGAAGAAGCATCATGTGATCAAGTATCAATGTGAATTGGAATATAAACGTTGAAAAATCTACTTTTAAAGCAATCAAGAGGTAAAAAGAAAGTTATCGCTGCAGTCGTAGATTTTTGTATATTTTTTTTTAGTTTCTATGTATCGGCCCTCATATCTCAATCCAGTCTCTATTCTCAAGAAAATTTCCTACTTTATGCATTTCTCTCATCTTTAATTTTTATTTTTGTTTTCTATTTGACTGGGATTTATAAGTCTGTTTTAAGATTTATAGACTTAACTCTAATTTACCTTGTTTTATATTCAATATTTATATCAACAATAGTTCTGATAATTTTAATCTTTACTTTTTATTATTCGGGCTACTTGATATCTCTTCCGTCATTAAATTTGGGTCTTTTAATATTATTGAATAGCACAACATTAATTATTTGCATAAGGGTAATTGCAAACAAACTACTCTCGGACGGAACTTCTTTGAATAAAATTGTAATATATGGAGCAGGATCGGCCGGTATGCAACTTGCGGGTGCGCTTAGAGTTAGTAGTGAGATTGAGCCCATAGCTTTTGTTGACTCAAATAAATCTTTGCACAATACATATATTGCTGGAATAAAAGTTCTGCACCCCAAGAAACTGAGAAAGTTAGTAAAAAGAAATAGAATAGATGAGGTCCTGATTGCTATTCCTTCGGCATCTAAAACTACACTAAGAAATTTGTTAGAAGAAATAGAGAATTACTCTGTGAAAGTTAGGATACTGCCAGGCTTAGCGGAGTTGGCTCAAGGTAAAGTGCTTGTTTCTGAACTCAAGGAGGTAAATGTTCCTGATCTTCTTGGCAGGTTAGAAATTGAGGCAAATCAAGGTCTTATTAATAAAAACATTGAATCTAAAGTTGTAATGGTAACTGGAGCGGGTGGTTCTATAGGCTCAGAAATATCAAGACAGGTATTTTGTAATAATCCTTTGATGATAATTCTTTTGGACGCTAACGAGTATGCTCTTTATTCAATTAAAAAAGAGCTGGAAAGTTCAAAAAAAGAAGTTGAAGTAATAACAGTTTTAGCAAATGTTACAAATAGAAAAAGGATGACAGAAGTTTGCAGAACGTTCAATGTTGATACAGTCTATCATGCTGCAGCTTATAAGCATGTTCCGTTAGTGGAAGAGAATCCTTTCGAAGCAGTTACAAATAATATATACGGAACAAAAGTTTGTGTTGAAGCAGCTATAGAATCTGAAGTTGAGACATTCGTACTTATTTCAACTGATAAAGCTGTGAGGCCAACTAATATTATGGGTGCTACAAAGCGATTCTCAGAACTGATATTGCAATCATTATCCTCAAGCACTTCAACTAGAATGATAATGGTTAGATTTGGCAATGTTATAGGATCATCTGGGTCAGCTATTCCTCTTTTTCAACAACAAATAAAAGATGGAGGGCCTGTAACAGTAACTCATCCAGAAGTTATAAGATATTTTATGTCTATTCCAGAAGCTGCTGAATTGGTCATTCAGGCTGGGGCAATGGGACAGGGTGGGGATGTTTTTGTATTGGATATGGGTGAACCGGTTAAGATATATGAATTAGCAAAGAAATTAATAAAGTTAAGTGGTATGGAGGTTAAAGATAGAGATAATCCAGATGGAGATATTGAAATTATCTTTACTGGTCTACGACCAGGAGAAAAACTATATGAGGAACTTTTGATAGGTGGAAATGTAAGTACCACCGAACATAAGCAAATATTGCGTGCCGAAGAGGAATTTTTATCTTCTGAAGAACTGGAAAAATACCTGAATCTTTTGGAAAAAGCTGAGGAAGAAGTCGATTTTGTAGCTTTGAGAACCATACTGAAGGATGTAGTCGCAGGTTATACACCTGAAGACGAGATAGTTGACGTAGTTTATCTTAAAAAAAATTAATCAAAATAAAGTAATTTGTTCACTTTCGTAGACTCAATCAATGATCTAGCCTACCTAAATGAAGAGCTATCTCAAAAGCCTTATCTAGGAGTAGATACGGAATTTAGAAGAACAACTAAAGATAATATGAGATTAGCTTTACTTCAGGTGAACGATGGCGATGAAATTTACCTTATTGATACAATCCTTATAGATGATCCAGGCTGTAATGTAGATTTTTTATTTTCTCCATCGGTAACTAAGATATTTCACTCCTGCAAAGAGGATCTTGAAGCAGTTTATGCTTGGACAAAAAAAGAGATGGTAAACATTTTTGATACTCAGATTGCAAATTCTTTTTTAGATGGAGATTTCTCAATAGGATACCAAGGCTTGGTAGAACAAGAGATGGAGATTGTTTTAAATAAAAATGAAACTAGATCAAATTGGATCCGAAGACCTCTTTCTGATTCACAACTAAAATATGCAGCATTAGATGTAGAGTATTTAATTTACCTATACGAAGTCCAGACAGAGGAATTAAGAAAAACGGCTAAACTAGAATGGCATGATCAAGAAATGAAAAGATTAATAGAAGCCACATTCAATCCCACATTTTATGATGATTTAGAAAGAACCATTACTAAAGCAGAAGAAGCAGATCTTTTGCTGAGATTCAATAAAGCAGTAGAAATGATTTCAAGAAGAGAAAAGATTAATCCAACTTTATTTTTTTCGAAGAAAGCTCAAAAGGATTTTCTGAGGTTGGTTTTTAAAGTAGGCATAGAATACGCCTGTAGGGAGATTACAGCATGGAGAAGTCAGTTGATTAAAAGAGAGATCTTAACTCTTTTGCGATAAGTATGTATTGGTCTATTTATATATTAAGTTCACTCTTTTTATGCTCGATCATCGCTAATATCAATAAAAACTATTTCTCGGAGCTCTTTTTCTTATTTCTTGTATTCTTCGTAACACCTTCAACGATAGAACTATCAAATTCGGACTATGCTCCTTCTCTATTTACCTTCTTTTTTAATCTATTGTTGGAACAAAACTTTTCTATCAGACCCTTGAGGCCATTAGTTATAACTATTCCTGCAAGCCTAGTTGTTATATGTTTATTTAGAATCTTTAAAAGAAAATTCTTTTAGCTTCCAAATTTATTAGATCAAGAATCCCAATTGCATTGCTTCCTTTTTGCATTCCAGCAGATTCACCTGGATTGAAATATAAAACACCATTCTTTGTAATATTTTCATAGCGGTGAGTATGACCGTACAATACAACTTTTGTCTTTTTATTTTCTGATAAGAATTGTTCTATATTATCGGGTTCATGAAAAATAGCTATTTCTCTATTCACTAAGGTTAATCTTCTAGGCGGCTCCTGAAATTGAAATTTATTTTTTTGTACTACTTTTTCAAGGCCTGATTCACTCCTATCATTGTTGCCATATACACCAATTAGTTCAGAATTGAGCTTAGAAAATTGCTCCAGTGATTCAGAATTAGCTATGTCACCTGTGTGAATAACAAAAGGTACTTTTTCATCATTAAATAGATTAATGATTATTCCAATGTTCTTTAGGTTGTTGTGCGTATCGCTAACAACGCCAATTTTCATTAAAAAAACTAGACTTTTTCAAGTATGTGAATACCGCAGGCACTTCCCAGGCCTATAACATGCGTCAAACCAATTTTGGCATTCTCTACTTGCCTTTCTCCTGCCTCACCTCTTAGGTGAGTACAAACTTCATAAATATTAGCTATACCAGTCGCACCTAATGGATGACCTTTAGAGAGAAGTCCTCCAGAAACATTAACAGGTATTCTTCCACCTAGTTCAACTTCCCCTTCATCAATCAACCTTCCAGCTTCTCCATCTTCACATAAACCTAGATTTTCATAGTGAAGCATCTCAGCAGTTGCAAAACAGTCGTGAAGTTCTACAAGATCTATGTCACTAGAATCAAGACCAGCCATTTCATATGCTTCAGCAGCAGCTTTCCTAGTACAAGAATTTACATCTGGCATAACCAGATCTCTTTCTTGGTAAGGATCACTGGTCATAACTGAGGCTTTTATTCTTACTGCTCTTTGCATGCCAAGTTCTTTAGCTTTTTTTTCTGATACTAATACCGCAGCTGCAGCTCCATCGACGTTTACAGAGCACATTAATTTTGTATTGGGGTAAGAAATCATTTCAGCATTCATTACCTCATCCAAGGGCGTTTCAATTTGATACCTCGCCTTAGGATTCATTGTTGAATGATGATGATTTTTAACTGAAATTTTTGCAAATTGCTCGAAAGTAGTTCCATACTGTCTTGAGTGCTCCATGCCCGCTTCAGCAAAAACAGCAGGCATTGTTCCAGAACCCAATAAACCCTCTTTTGGGATTCCTGCACCACCACCAGCTCCGCCCAAGAGACCAGTTCCCATCTGCTCTACACCTACTGCAAGAACTACATCATAAAGTCCTGCTTTAATGGAAGTCCACGCTTCTCTAAAGGCTGTTGCTCCTGTTGCACAGGCATTTGAACAGTTTACAACAGGGATTCCAGTTTGACCTATTTCTTGAAGAATACGTTGACCAACCATTGCATTTGCTTGACCCAAGTTACCGCAGTAGAAGGCTTCCATATTTCCAATATTTAATCCTGCATCATCCAAAGCTAACAAAGCAGCCTCTGCCCCAAGGTCAGGTACTGTCCTTTCAGGAAACCTGCCAAATTTAATCATATCCACACCTAAAACATATACATCACTCATAAATTTCTCCTTTATGAAATTGGTTTAAAGAAATAACTTATATAACTATTTCCATCTTTATCTTTTCTGCCCAGAGCATCACCAAACACAACTTCTACAGGCATATCAAAATCTATTTTTTCTGGATCAGGATCACAATCTATTAGATTACCTTTCACTGTTCCTCCACCCTCTAAATCAACGATTGCCGAAATATAAGGCACTTCAATTCCGGGGAAAGATCTAAAAACTATTGAATAAGAATAAAGCTTTCCTTTATTGCTTAATTTAACTGCACTTAGAGTTCCTCTTGCAAAACATTTGGAGCAAACATTCCTTTTTCCTAAAAAAATTGAATCGCAACCTTCACATTTGTAACCCTCTAAATAAGGTTCTTCACCTTCAGGCAATTTTAGATAATCAACTACAGGTAAACTCATTTTTCCCCCTTAATATAGTTTCTAGTTTTATATATTATTGAGTCAATTACAATAGCTGGGTTATGAGTTTTTGGAAAGCAGGAATAGGCGGTATGATTGGGTTTACCATTGGAGGCCCGATAGGTGGTATTTTAGGTGCCATAATTGGTTCCAAGCTCTCAGATAAAAATCAAATACAACCCAGTAGCAATCAAAAAAGCCAAGCAGCTTTTTTTACAGCGCTTTTCGCATGTTTTGCAAAGATTGCTAAAGCAGATGGAAGAGTATCAAGAGAAGAGGTGGATAAAGTTGATCATTTCATAAAGTCAAGATTTAAATTTCCACCTCAACAACGTGCCTTTGCTATTGAAATATTCAATCTTGCCAAAGATGATCAGAATTCTTTTGAAGATTATGCCCTTCAATTAACTACTTTATTATCTTCTGATCCCTCTCCACTGACAATGTTTTATGAACTTTTATTCGAGTTGTCCATGGCGGACGGCTATTTGGATCCATCAGAAGAAAAACTTCTATTTCAAGCAATAAAAATATTCAACTTAGATCCTGATTTGATGAGTATTAATAAGAAAAAATTTGGGGCTGATGTTGCAGATGCGTATGCGACATTAGGAGTAGACCACAGCATGTCTTTCAATGATATAAAAAAAGCATATCAAAGAAAGAGAAAGGAGTTTCATCCTGATACACTAGTATCTAAAGGATTACCTGAAGAATTATTGGATAAAGCTAAAGAGAAATTTATAGAAATTCAATCTGCCTTTGAGGAGATTGAGAAACAAAAGAGTAAATAATTGGGATTTCCAAAAAGATTTATTTTATTATTTGAATTATGTCGATAGCCATTTCGGGGACTGGCTTATTTACCCCAAAAGAATACATAACTAATGAAGAGCTTGTTCAGAGTTTTAACGAATATGTCTCAATCTTTAATGAGGAAAATAAAACTTTAATTGAATCAGGCGATTTAGAGCCATTGGAGCCATCATCAACTGAATTTATAAAGAAAGCTTCAGGAATTGAGCAGAGATATGTTCAAGATAAGTCTGGGATTCTTGATGTAAAAAGAATGAGGCCACG
>Ga0160423_10004858_pt1 | contig 11019 bp, 4 predicted proteins | sample CRUFie14St8metaG_FD_108191 | JGI IMG/M metagenome (GOLD analysis project Ga0160423, IMG submission 108191) | Marine microbial communities from the Costa Rica Dome - CRUD Field 142mm St8 metaG | ecosystem: Environmental > Aquatic > Marine > Oceanic > Photic zone | place: Costa Rica: the Eastern... | reverse complement strand
TAAAATCGTTTTCGAATGAAGTATTGGTGAAAGTTAAGTTAGACTTTTAAATAATATTTTAAGAACGATAATGAACACGCATGGCAACAGCTTACAAACCAATCAATGGGGGTGGCATACAACTAAGACCATTCAACACTCATAAAAGATGGGTAGTTACTGATATAAATCATAGAACGGATTCATATCAAACATCCGTTATAAAAGGTATATCCCCAAACTTTGGTGAAAAGATAAATGTTTCCGAATCAATAGGAATTCCTGCATATAGAGAAACCGATGAGTTAGATAATTCTAATTCTTCTAATACATCCTTTCTAAAACTAAAACATCAAAAAGTTGTTTGGTCGAGTCTTAATCAAATGTTTTTTAAACATAGAGCTCGTACAGAAAGAGATTTATTTGCATCCGCATCTATATTTTCAGTTCCACAAAACAGATTAGGTGATGGTATTAAGTGTAATACAATTGAAATTACCGATACCTCTATGACTTCTTCTAATTGTGAATCCATTATAATAAAAGATAAAAAGATTGATGAGTATCACGGAGAACTATTTGATAGTGGATTAGATACTGGTTCGTATGTTCCATTTGGAAACTTGATTGGTTATTGGGGTTTCAATGATGAAGTTGTAAATAGATTTGCAGATATTGATGATGTTATTGAAGATAGAAGTGGTTACATCAATAATGGATTTGGTAAAAATATAGATTATACTCCTGGTATAAAAACAGTTGGTGATTTTCAACTAGCAGCGGGAACTAAGGCAACATTCAATGGTAGTGATTCGTATATCAGAATAAATAATAGTAAACAATATAAGTTTTTTGAAACAACAGATTACTCAATATCAGTTTGGGCTGAACTACCTACATCACAATCAGATGCAGCTTCAAACTACAATTCAATAATATCCAAAAGAGCTACATTTAGAGAATACGCTGAGAATCAATTAGCTATGCCTATTATGTACAGAAGAAATCATCCTACTGCTACATTTCCATTTGATATTGAAATTCATAATCAAAATGCAACTACTAATAATGGTAAGGTTAGAATATCGTTATCAAACGGAAACACACGAATCATTACAGATTCAACAACTAAGATAAATGATAATACAGCACACCACATATGTTTTAATAAAAGTGGTTCTCATATGGAGTTGTGGATTGATGGTGTAAAAGAAAACACAGGTTCTTTACCTACAAGTGGTAGTGATAAAGTTATTACGATGAGAGGTATATCAAACAATAGAGATATTCTATTAGGAAGTAGAACTTTATCAGATGGGTTTGATTCATTCGCATCTAATGGTGTACTAAGTGGTTCACTTGATGAGGTTCGTATTTACAATAAAGCATTATCAGAAAATGAAATAAAATCATTAGCAAACAATGATTATATAACTGGTTCAGCATTTCAAACAAATGTGGTTGGTGAAGTATTTTACAATCACGGATTAATGGTTGTATCAGACCCAAGACCAAAATACAGATATGTTTGGACTGGGCAGAGTGGTACTTGGGATTATGGTTCTGAAATATCAAATACTGATGTATCTGTATATGGTTGGAGTACAAAATATAAATCAACAAAACAACTACATGAATTAAATGTATTATGTGAAGTTGGTGCAAATGAGTTTAATGTATCACAAAATCCAACTTTAAAACTAAACAACGATTCAGAAAGCCCAATACTAAAAGGATTAGTAACGGGTTCAGATTTTAAAAACTATTTTACAACAGTTGGATTATACAATCCAAATGGTGATTTGATTGCAGTTGGTAAATTAGCATCAGCAATTCAAAATAGAGATGATGTAGATATAACAGTAAAAGTTAGAATGGATTTAGATGGCCCGTTTGGTGCACCAGGCACAGGTTCACTAATGAGTGGTGATACTGCTACAATTACTGAAGTTGTAGATTCAAATGGTAATAGTAAATTTTGTTGGGGTAAGTTAGATAGACCGGATATTTTAGTTAATGGTAATTTAGGTGAAGCATTTGAACCACCAATTAGCGATACTGCATATATGGATTCGCCAGATGTTTTACCACAACCTGATGTTCCAATTGTTAATAACGACCCATTACCAACATCACCAGCTAATCCAAAGAATACTAATACGGGAAATGCTGGATACTAAAGATAAAAAAATAAAAAGTTATGAATAAAAAAGGAAACTGGTCTCACATCCAAAAGATGAAGGGTCATAAAAGTGGGTTAGAAACTCGCATAGATGAACAACTCAAATCGATAGGTATTGATGGTGAGTATGAAAAGCATGAGGTAGAGTACACAATACCAGCAACACATCACACTTACAAACCTGATTTTAAACTACCCAACGGAATCTTCATAGAATCAAAAGGATGGTTCTTACCTGAAGATAGAAAAAAACATTTATTAATCAAAGAACAAAATCCTGATATGGATTTAAGGTTCGTATTACAATCCCCAAATGGTAAAATATACAAAGGTTCTAAAACCACATATGCACAATGGTGTGAAAAGAATGGATTCAAATGGGCAAAGAAGGAAATCCCACAAGAATGGATAGACGAAAAACCAACTAAGAAATTTTTTGGATAATTCAAATATTTTTTGTATATTTACTCTAATATGGAAGAAAGACTACTCTCTTTACTAGAATCTGTCTTAGGAAAATCTAAGAAAACATCAGGTGATAACTATGCCTTTTGGTCTCCATTTGTGAACCATCATAAACCTAAATTAGAGATAAATATAAAGTTAAACTCTAATGCAGATAACCCTTGGCATTGTTGGATTTCCGATGAAAAAGGTAAATCAATCCGTTCTCTTTTTAGAAAACTCAAAGTATCTAAAGAGATTTGGGATGAACATAATTCTATTTTCAGTAGAAAGTATAGATACAGAACTGATGTAACTACCGAAGAATCAAAAGTGGTTCAATTACCTAAAGAATATATACCACTGTGGAAACCTTCTACATCCATTATAAGAAAGCATGCGTTGTCTTATTTGGATAGAAGGGGTGTAACCTCATTAGAGATAATAAAATACCAAATAGGGTACTGTGAAGAGGGCCCGTACAAACATAAAGTAATCGTACCATCTTATGATGAAAATGGTATGTTAAATTATTTTGTAGGTAGAAGTTTTTACGATAGTAGTTTTAAACATAAGAATCCAAATGTATCAAAAGATGTTGTGGGGTTTGAGATGTTTATCAATTGGGATTTACCAATTGTTATATGTGAAGGAGTATTTGATGCTATGGCAATCCGAATGAATAGTATTCCACTATTCGGTAAATCACCACAATCAGAATTACAAAAAAGAATTATAAGTAAGGGTGTAAGAAAAGTATATTTAGCATTAGATTCAGATGCATTTAAGAATTCAATTAGATTCGCAGAAGAATTAATGAACAATGGTATTGATGTACACATTGTTGAGATGGGGGATTCAGACCCATCGGAATTAGGTTTTGAAAAAATTTATAATCAAATAGGAAATACGGAATTACTTTCATTAAGGAAGTTAATGGAGTATAAGTTGTTAGAGATATGAGAAAATCAAAGATAATAGGTAATGATTGGCCAATCAAAAAGATTTACCACATAGCTGATGTACACATCAGAAATTTGAAAAGGCATAAAGAATATAGAGAAGTATTCGAAAACCTTTATGATTACATTAATAAAACAAAAACACACGATAGTGTTATTGTTCTTTGTGGTGATATTGTTCACGCAAAAACGGATATGACTCCTGAGGTTATAGAAATGACTCAAACATTTCTAAAAAGATTAGCAGGTCTTTTACCAACTATTCTGATACCAGGTAATCACGATGCTAATCTAAATAATCCAAATAGATTAGATGCATTATCACCAATCGTAAATGCATTAAATGATTCTAATCTACATTATCTGAAAGATGATGGAGTTTGGAAAATGGGTGGAATTTCCTTTTCACACTCATCTGTTTTTGGTGATTCAAAAGAAATTATTCCTGCTGAAGAGGTGCATGGTGATTATAAGATTGCTTTATATCATGCTCCTGTAGATAAGGTAAAAACAGAATATGGATTCCAATTAGAAAACAAAAACGTAAAGGTTGATTCATTCGATGGATACGATTTAGTTCTATTAGGTGATATTCACGTTCCAAATCAATCACTAAACGATGAGGGTACGATTAAGTATTGTGGTTCTATGATTATGCAGAATCACGCTGAAGCTAAATATCCTGAGCATGGTATTTTGGTGTGGGATGTTGAAACCAAAGAATCAGAGTTTGTTCCGATTCATAACGATTATGGTTATGTAACCTTAGATGTTGAAAATGGAAAGGTGATTGGTAATCCAACAATACCTAATAAACCACGTATGAGAGTTAGGGTAAAAGATACAACTCAATCACAACTAAAGAAAATCATATCAGATGTTAAGGTTGGTAGAAAGGTGCAAGAGTTAACCATTCAAAAGGTACTAACTGATACTAGAGATTCTAAAGGTGATTCAAATATCACATTACAAAATGTAAGAGATATAGGATTCCAAAATCAATTGATGGAAAAGTATTTATCGGATAAGTACATAATCGCTGATGAACAATTAGAGATAATAAGAAACATCAATCAAGATATAAACAATAAATTAGGTGGTATAAAAGGTATGAAAAATATTATATGGAAACCAAAAAAGTTTGAGTTTTCTAATATGTTTTCATATGGAACTAAAAATATAATTGATTTTTCACAAATGAAAGGAGCTTATGGAATCTTTGCTCCAAACGCTAGTGGTAAATCATCATTGTGGGATGCTCTATCGTTTTGTTTATTTGATAAGTGTTCTCGTACAAATAAAGCATTAGATGTATTGAATTATTCTAAATCAAAGTTTGATTGTAAGTTTAACTTTGAGATTAATGGTGTTGATTACTTTATCGAAAGAGTTGGTAAGAAATCACCTAAGAGGGGAACTGTAAAGGTTGATGTAAACTTTTATTGTATCGTAGATGGTGCAGTTCATTCATTAAATGGTGAAGAACGTAGAGATACAAACTCTATAATCAGACAGTATGTTGGTTCGTATGAAGATTTCATTCTTACAGCAATGTCGAATCAATCTAATAGTGGTGGATTCATTGAGAAATCACAAAGAGAAAAGAAAGAACTACTTGCTCAATTCTTAGATATGAATGTATTTGAAGAATTGTATCAGATAGCTAATGATGAGATTAGAGAGTTAAGTGCTTTACTAAAAGATTATAAGAATCAAAACTTTACTGATAAGTTAGTAGAAGCAAAAGAGGATTTACAAAAGAATGAAAAGATACTAATTAAACACAATGATAAACTATCTAAGTTAAAAGATAAAAGAAATCAATTAAGAGAAACCAAAGATAATTTAGTATCAGATTTAAAACCTGTAGATGATACAATAATAGATACTAATTCTTTAAGAGAACTTAAAAAAGAATTAAAAGAACAAATAGTAGATAAATCAAAAGAATGTAATGGATATGTTGTAGATATAGAAAGTTTAACTAAAGAGATAGATACAATATCTGGTTTATATAAATCATATGATTTAAACGTTTTAAAAGATAATCACCTAAAATACCAATCCTATGTTGATAGATTAGAAGAGATTACACATTCATTAGATTCTATTAATACTGATATAGAACATAAAAAAGAACATTTGGATGGAATTGGTTCACTAACATTTGATGATAATTGTGAACATTGTGTAAAGAATCAAAACACACCATTCGCTAAAAAATCAAAAACACTATCTGATGATATAGAAAAGTTAAAACTTAAATCAAATAGGTTAAGTGAAGAAATCATCGATATGAAATCAGAAATGTTTAAGTATGATGTTAGGGAAGTATTGGTTACAGTTCAAGAACTAAAATCACAATTAGATGATTTAACTAATCAAATAGAAAAATTACAATTAACAAATAAATCTTGCAACTTAGAATTATCAGAGTTAAAAAGTAAATTAGATTCAACAGAAAATAACATAAATAAATCATTAGAACAAAAAGCATCAGTAAAGCATAATACAAAGATACAACAAAAAATTGATAAAGCAAAGGAATCTTTAAATAATTTAGATATTGATATTTCTAACTTAAATGATATTATCATAGATACAACTGGTGATATTAGAATCTCAGAAAACGTAATACAAACTGTAAATGATTCTATAGATAAATTAGAGTTTATGGAACAAAAGTATGAGGGATATGAATATTATTTACAATGTGTTAGAAGAGATGGAATTCCATATCAATTAATTTCAGATATACTTCCTAAGTTAGAAGTAGAGATTAATAATATATTACAACCGATTGTAGATTTCCAAATCCTTTTAAATACGGATGGTAAGAACATTAATTCATATATTGCTTATGGAACTGAAGAGTTTTGGCCGTTAGAGTTGACTAGTGGTATGGAGAAATTTATTTCATCTGTAGCTATTAGAACGGCATTGGTAAATGTATCAAATTTACCCCGTCCAAACTTTATCGCAATAGATGAAGGGTTTGGTTCTTTAGATACTGATAACTTTAATTCTTTATATTTATTATTTGATTACCTGAAGAATCAATTTGATTTCATAGTTACAATATCTCATATTGATAAAACGAGGGATATGGTAGACCAGATTATAGATATTACAAAATTAGGTGGATTTTCATCAATTAGATATTTATAGTTATAGTAAAGAAATATATGGGAGTAATTAATGTCCTTAGTTTATAAAAGTTCGGTACGAGATAACGTAAAAGATATACAAACCTTTGTAGTTGATGAATCTGCAAAGTCACCAAATTATTTTAGAGTTTCCGATGTGCCACAAGTATTACAAAAAGGTAAAAACCTTTTAAGAATTACTGCGCACCCAACCAATTTATTAGAAGGTTCTCAGGTTTATATTGATGTTAGAGATTCTAATGGTAATGCTATATACTATGAAATACCTGATTATTTAGAAGATGATAAAAGTAGAGTTATATCGATTTGGATTTATCACGATAAAGGTGATGATAACACACCAAATGGTGAAGCTACAATTACATTGGCTGGTATTGCTAATGTAGATTTAAACGGAAATCCACTACCACAAATTCATAGAAATAAAATTAATGTAAAGTGGCAAACTACTGTTACTGTAGATAGAGAAAGAGATAATACATCTGATATTATATTTGATTCTAATAATTTACCAACATTAGTTGTTTCACAAAGTGTAGAATCATATCAAAATCAACCACAAAGTGGCACTGAGTTAGTACAAACAGTACAGACTGGTAAAGTTACATATGTAAGTAGAGGTAATACTCCTATAATACAAACAACCGATGGTAGTACATTTAACTCTGAAATGGTTAGTGGTTCTATTATACTAAACAATTTTACAGATGCGGCTAGACCTTTAACAAATATTGAAAATCCATTAAGTTCTACATTCTTTAGTTCATCAATTAAAGAAATACTAAGCCCTACGGTACTAAAACCATCTACTCAATTCACCACATCATTTGATGGAAGAGAAGATGTAAAACATACATTTGATTTTATAGGTGAATCTGATTATAAAATACAATATGTTCAGAGTGGTTCAAATGTATCAACAGAAAATAAAAGAAACTTTGCTAATTTAAGTTTCTCAAATGTAGACCCGATAACTGGTATTGTTGATAAAATAAAAGTATTACAAAAATCAGATGGGTTGCCAGGTGATTTTGAATTAGTAAACGAAGTAGATGTTCCTTTTACTTCATCGTTTGATATTAAAGTACCAATACCATCTAAAAATTTAAAAGACCCTAAGATATTAAAACTACTTTATCTAAATTCAGAAGGTACTATATCAAGAACTCAAACACTATCTAAACCATTTGTATTTGATGGTGATAATATTTACATTGGTGGTGAAGAAAACTTAATTAGTGGTTCTATTTTTATATCTAATACTTTAGGAACTGGTATTGAGATTGGGGGAGCTAGTAGTGGATTTATTCGTTCAGTAGGATTCAAAGGACAAACATCAGCATCTTTAGGAAAATCACCAGGTGGTTTTGTAATTTATAGTGGTTCTGGTAATTTAGTAATGGGTGAAGATACCTTAGATGGTGTTGGTGTACAATTTATTGGTGATAATGATGATAGACATTTTATTTTCACAACAGATAATGGTGGGTTATTAGATGTTAAAACTGATAAGTTTTTTGTAGGTACATTAAATACACAATTTATTAGTGGTTCAGATGGTAACATTGAAATTAGTTCATCAATATTTCACTTAGACCCTGCTGCTAATAGTGGTGCTGGTAGTTTGATTATTGGGGCTAATGCAACAATTCTATCTGATTTAACAGTTGATAATCTCAGAACTCCAGCGCTTATCAATGGTGCATCTTCTACTGTAACAAACTCTTCTTCATCTATTAGTTCTGATGGGTTTGCTAGATTCGTATCAGCATCAATTGGTGGTTGGGCGATTACTACGGCTTCAATCGAAGGTGGTAATCTTATTATGCAACCACAAGGTATTTTACAAACGAGAGATTTCGCAAGTGGATTAAAAGGTTGGAAAATTTCATCTGAAGGAAATGGAACAGCCGAATTTGAAAATATTAGAATTAGAGGTACACTAAGAACAACTACCTTTGAAAAGGAATCGGTAAACGCAGTTGGTGGACAATTATGGGTAGCTAACTCAACAACTATTACAGGTTCAGTTGGTATATCAGATACAACAATGTCTGTTAAAAATGCTAGTGGATTCTCACAAGGTGAAATACTTCTTATAAAGAAAGTAGATAATACAGGTTTCCAAACAGAATATGTTTTATTGAACTCAGCATCTATTGATGGTGATGGTTCTAATGAAGATGAAACTGGTGGTAGAATAATGATAACAAGAGCATACGGAAGTGGCTCTTCGGGTGAATTTGTTGGTGATTTAGGTTCGGCAGCTCAAGTATATGAGGATGGGCAAGTTATTGTTTCGACTGGTAAATTAAATACTGGTTATATCAAAATGAACGCCAATCCAAATGATACGGCAACACCATTTATTGATATAGTAGAAAGAACGGGTAGTGGATTATATGATGTAGCTCTAAAAGCTAGATTAGGTGATTTAGGTGGTTTAGCAAATTCATCTTATGTATTTGGTAATCCAAATCCTGGTTTCGGATTAGCAACAGATAATGTATTTTTACAAGGTGGTATTATAGCAAACACTGGTTCTATTGGTGGAATCAATATGGATAGTGGTAAGTTATTTACAGGTGGTGGTAACTACAACAACTCAGATACGGGATTCTATGTAGATTCGGGTTCTCAGTTTTCATTAGGTACTAAATTAGTTTGGAATCCTACAACTGAAGCATTGGTAATTAGAGGACAATTACAATTATCTGATGGAACTGATGTGGGAACTGCTATTGAAAATGTTTCTACTCCAACTGGTTCTGTAGCAAGAACTGTATCATTGAGTGCTAATAAATATGTAGTTACCTTTGATGCTAGTGGTAATGAATCACCATCAAATCAAAGTATAACATTAACCGCATCTCCACAAAATTTTGGTGTATCAACTGTATATTATGAATTCTATAAAGATTCGGTACTTCAAGGAAGTAGAGGTACAACGCAAACATTTACTGTTGATACTACTGATGAAAAACCAACATCATCTACTCCAAAAACATATGAAGTAAGAACATTTACAGGTTCATCGGGTGGTACAAGTGTAAGTTCTGATTCGTTAACACTATTCGGTATTCAGCCAGGAGCTGATGGTGCTGAAGGACAAGATGCAGTTACAGCATTTTTAACAAACGAATCTCATACATTCCCTGCTAATCCAGGTGGTACTATCGCATCATTTGAAGGTGGTACAACTGATATGATTGTATTTGAAGGTATTACAAATGTAACTTCTAATTATACTATCTCATCTTCTAGAGGACCGGGTATGACCGCTACTGATAGTGGAAATACAGTAACAATAACGGGTATGGCAAATGATAGCGGTAGTGTTAAAATTACTGCAACATCTGCTAGTGTATCTTTAGATAAAACAATGTCGTTATCAAAAGCAAAAACTGGTACTGATGGTACATCCGCTAAACTATTAACAATTTCATCAGATTCACCTGTATTCTCATTTCCTTCTTCATCCTCATCAACTGCTATTGATAACGATATATTAATTAGTATCAATCAACAAAATTTAAGTGGAACAGTTTCTACATCAGATTTAGTAATTAAAGATAAAGATGGTACTCCACTATCAAATCCTACACTAATCACATCAGTTTCAAGTGGAACTGGGCAAGTTAGTGGTTCGATTACATTTAGTGGAACTGTTAGTGGTGATAAAACAAAATTACCATTAGATATTACGGTATCAAAAGATTCACTATCTGATAGTTTAAAAATATTCAAAGTAGAAGGTGGAGCAGAAGGTTCGGATGGTGCATCAGCAGTAACGGCATTATTAACTAATGATTCACATACACTTCCTGTAAGTTCATCAGGTAATGTTATATCATTCGCAGGAGCTAATACAGATATTGTTGTATTCCAAGGAACATCAGATGTTACATCTGAATACACCATAAACACTGGTTCAGTTTCACCTCACATTACAACAACGACTAGTGGGGATACAGTAACAATAACAAACTCAACAACTCCATTTAGTGGTTCGGTTGTAATTACAGCGACTTCTGCCTCAGTTGTATTAAGTAAAACAATGACTATATCACAAGCGTTGCAAGGTGATGATGGAGCAGATGGAGCGCCAGGAGCACCAGGTGCATCGGCATCGTTAATATCGTTGACTGGTGATTCACAAGTATTTGCTTTCCCATCATCTTCTGCTACAACTCCTGAAGATACAACAATCGAATTATTTGTTACTCAACAAAACTTAGGAAAAACTTTAACGGCATCTGATATAACAATTACAGATGTTGATGGT
>Ga0160423_10004857_pt1 | contig 11020 bp, 6 predicted proteins | sample CRUFie14St8metaG_FD_108191 | JGI IMG/M metagenome (GOLD analysis project Ga0160423, IMG submission 108191) | Marine microbial communities from the Costa Rica Dome - CRUD Field 142mm St8 metaG | ecosystem: Environmental > Aquatic > Marine > Oceanic > Photic zone | place: Costa Rica: the Eastern... | reverse complement strand
TTGCAGGCGGCGGTGGTGGCGGTGGTGCCGGTGGTGTCGCTGTTGAAGGTGAAGATTCAACTACTTTAGCTCCTAATGGTATCGGAGGTAAAGGAGCAGGATGGACTCCTCAACATATGGGAGATGGATTAATTGATGAAGATTCATCTTTAATTAATGGAACAAACGGTAATGCTTCATATAAGATACATGGAGGCAGAGGAGGACTACTAGGTCAGCTTGGTATAGGTGCTGGAGGGTTTACAGGACAAGGTGGTAAACAAGAACCTAACCCAGGTACTAATTATTCTCAATACGCAAACTCAGGAAATGGAGGTCTACCAGGATCGGCCATAAAAGGTTACGACGCATCGCGAGTAACTTTTATAAATAGTACTGAGAGTAGCGTTTGGGGTGATAGCGCTTTCAAATTTAAGGCTTAGTATAAATGGGAAATCCGTTAAAAATAAAAGAAACCGTCGGGGGTACTTTTCTTGGTTTACAAGAGATGCAGACTACCGAGCAGGATTATGCCGTCCATCAAATCCTTACTGAATTTGCAACATCACTCACAGGTGCAGGTACTATCAATATTAATGGTGATGGTACTAACATGGGTTCATATACAGATACTACAAGAAGTGGTTCTGTTGGCGATCACCCAGTCGCTAATGATGCATTCAATTCATCAACATTTACATTAAAACAAAATTTAGAATCAGTCGCAGAAACATCGATGATCAGCCCATTGTTTCTCAATGACAGTGGTTATGCAGCAGAGCATAGTAACAATCTAAACAGTACTCTAATTAGTAGAGCATTATCTAATCTTGTATCCAATGGACTTGGATCATATCATCTTTCTGAATCAAACCCCAACTCAAGCCTTTATTCAGATAGTGGATATTCTGTTACAGATACTAACAAAGCTGGCACAACTACATTTAAGTTATGGAGAAAAACAACCGGTGTTTCTGCACCCTCTACTGTTCGTACAGCACAAATTTATAACAGTAGTATACAAGAAATGTCTGATGCAGACATTAAGACATTAGCTGCAAGACTAAGAAATCAGATCATTGCAACAGGTATTGGTCAATATAAATTTGCAGCATCTAATCCAGCTGGTAGTGGAGAGACATGGATCCAAGTTGGATCAACAATTACAGATACAAGAAACACAGTTGCTAATCAACAATATGCAGCAACATACGAAGGTGTGTTTAATAAAGAGTATGTTGGATTATATGAAGGAACATATAACAAACAATATGCAACTTTATATGAGGGAACATTTAACAAAGCATATGAGGCAACTTATCTAGGTGTATACTCTCATCAATTTACAAAAGAATATATTGGTGCTTATGGTACCGTATACATTGGAAACTATAACAAAGAATACGAAGGCACATTTATAAAACAATACGAAGGAGCATTCGTAGGAACATATACAGGAATATATGTTAAGCAGTATCAAGGTCAATACGAAGGAAACTATTTAAAATCATACACAGGTCAATACAGTAGACAATTTGAAGGTGCATTTGATAAACAATACGAAGGTGTATTTGAAGGATACTATGAAGATACTTACACAGATGTATTCTCAGGCATATACACTAAAGCATATGTAGGACAATATACTGGTACTTTTGTAGGACAGTATACAAAACAATATGAAGGAACCTTTGAAGGTATCTTTGATAAACAATACGAAGGTGCCTATACTGGAGTATATGTAAAAACTTATCTTGGTGATTATATAAAATCATATTCAGGTGAGTATACTAAAACATATACTGGCGTATACATTAAACAATATCAAAACGATTACTCAGGTGCATACCTTAAATCATACACAGGTCAATATGAAGGTACATTTGAAGGAGTATTTGACAAGCAGTATGAAGGGACTTTTGATAAAGTATACATTGGTGCATATGTTGAAGGTATCTTAAAGTCATATACAAAGACATATCTTGGCCAATATACAGGAACATTCTTAGGACAATACACTAAAACTTATGAAGGTGTATTCAATAAAACTTATCTTGGTAATTATGTTAAAACTTATGTAGGCGAATATACCAAACAATATGAAGGATCGTTTACTAAGAATTTTGAAAAAGCATATGAAGGTGTTTATACTGGAATATATGTAAAACAATATCAAGGTCAGTATGAAGGAAATTATTTAAAATCATACACAGGTCAATACGAAGGTACATTTGAAGGAGCTTTTGATAAGCAATACGAAGGTACTTTTGAAGGAACATTCAATAAAACATATACAGGAGTATACTTAGGTGTATACACTAAAACTTATCTCGGTCAGTATACTGGAACATTCACAGGGATATATGATAAAGTATATGAAGGAACATATAATAAAACGTATCTAGGTAATTATGTAAAAACATATACAGGACAGTATACAAAAACATACGAAGGTACATTTAATAAAACTTACATTGGTAACTATGTAAAAACATACACAGGTCAATACGAAGGAACATTTACAGGATTCTTTAGTGGTACTGATGGCTTCGAAGGAATCTTTGCTGGTTCATATGCAAGATTCTTTACAACACAATATATCAAAACATACACAGGAGTATATGAAGGTACGTATGATGGGTCAAGAACATTTGCTGCACAGTATGCTGATCAATACCAAAAACTCTATATTGGTAATTGGACAAAAACTTACTTAGGTCAATACAGCAGACAGTTCTCAGGATCTAGAACATACACAGGACAATACACAGGGTACTTCAATAAGACTTACTTAGGTCCAAACTATATCAAGGCATATGAAAAAGCATATGAAGGTACTAGAACATATAATGGTCAGTACACAGGAAACTATACAAAGACATATCTTGGTACATATACTAAAACTTACTTAGGACAATATAGTAGACAATTTGAAGGTACGTTTGTAAGTACAACAGAATTCTATACTGGTTTCTTCCTACATGGAAACTTTGAAGGTTCGTATACAAGCAACTATACTAAAGATTATGTAACCAGTTATAATAAACAATTTATTGGTAACTATACAAAAACATATGTTGGTGCTTATGTAAGTCAATATCAAAGAGCATATGGAAAACATTATGAAGGTAGCTTTGTAACAAATTATCAAAAAGCATATGAAGGCGTTTATACAAAAACATATACTAAGACATATGTAGGTCAGTTTGATAGGATATGGACTAAAACATATGAAGGTGTCTATGCTACTAACTATGTAAGAAACTTTAACAAAGCATATCTAAAACAATATGCTGGCATATATGTAAAACAATATCAGAAAAACTTTGCTGGCATTTATTCTAAAAACTATCTAAAACAATATACTGGCATCTATAATAAATTATACATTAGACAATATACTGGTGTATATAGTAGCTTATGGACAAAAGCATATTCTGGAGCATATTCTAGATTATTCCAAAAAGTATATGTTGGAGTTTATGCTAAAAATTATGCTGGTCAATATACAAAGTTATGGACAAAGGCATACATTGGACAATATGCTAGACAATTTACAAAACAATACATTGGACAATATGCTAGAAACTTTGATAAAAATTATTTAAAGAATTATAACAAACAATATTTAAAACAATATGTAGGTCAGTTTGATAGAATATGGGAAGGTAGCTTTGCCCGTAACTATACTAAACATTATGCAAGAGTTTATTCTGGTGTATATGAAAGAATATATTCTGGTCAGTATACTACAAACTATACCAAGCATTATGCTGGTAACTATTCCAGAGAATTTACAGGAACATTTACTGGATACTATACTACAAACTATACCAAAGCATATGCAGGTAACTACACTAAGAGATACACTGGTACATATAATAGAAACTATCTAAAACAGTATACTGGTAACTATGATAGACAGTACACAGGTACTTACAATTCAACATATACTGGATACTATAATAGAAACTATCTAAAACAATATACTGGAAACTACAATAGACAGTACACTGGTTACTATAACAGACAATGGACAGGATACTATAACAAGAACTACTTAAAGCAGTATACCGGTAACTATACAAAAAGATATACTGGAACATATGCTACAACATATTCCGGACAGTATGGTAAGAACTATACTAAGCATTATGCTGGAAACTATACAAAGACGTACACAGGATATTATGCTACTACCTATACCGGACAATATGCTACTTCATATCAAAGAGCATATGCTGGAAACTATAATAAAGATTATACAAGACAGTGGACAGGATACTATGCTACTTCATATCAAAGAGCATATGCAGGTAACTATACAAAAAGATATAACAGACAATATACTGGACAGTATGGTAAGAATTATCAAAAAGCATATGCAGGAAACTATAACAGAGATTACACAAGACAATATACTGGATATTATAATAACTCATATACAGGATACTATGATAGTTCGTTTACAGGATATTTTAGTACAACTTATACAGGCTATTACTCACCATCAACAAACTATACAAGAGCAGTAAACTTTACTGGAGCTGCTGTATATACTAACCCATCTGGTACAACATATATAGGTTATTATGCTACAGGTAAAAACGTATACGCGGGTAACTATACAGGACCTGTAGCTTATGCAGGTACAGCCAACTATACATCTGATGTAAGTTTTGCACTGGGTGGTTATACAAAAGTTTGGCAATCGGTTGTACAAGAACAAGTTACAGTATTCTTAGGTTTACAGCCAGGTAGAAACCCACCTATACAATTTCCTGGTGTATGGGAAGGACCTCCTTCACCTGGACCACCTAAAACAGTATTCTATGAAGTTAACTATGTTCCTACTTATGCAGGAAACTATACAAGAGTAACTAGACAAACTAACTATACAAGAGCATTTGCCGGATCTTATACAAGAGCATTTGCTGGAAACTATACTAAAAATTATGTAAGAACATTTACTGGTTACTATGCAACAAATTATAATAAACAGTACTCTGGTAACTATACTAAGAACTATGATAGAGCATATACTGGTTATTATGCTACTAACTATACAAGAGACTATGCAGGTAACTATACTAAGAATTATGTAAAAACATTTACTGGATATTATGCTACCAATTATACTAGGCATTATACTGGAAACTATACAAAACATTATGCAGGTAACTATAACAAACAATTTACTGGATACTATGCCAAAAACTATTTAAAACATTATACAGGTAACTATGTAAGACAGTTTACTGGAAACTATGATAGACAATATGCTGGAACATATGGAACAAACTTTACTAAAGCATATGCAGGAAACTATACTAAAGCATATGCAGGAAACTATACTAAGACATATTCTGGTACGTATGGAACAAACTTTACTAAAGCATACGCTGGTAACTATGTAAGAGCATATACAGGTAACTACACTAAGAGATATAGTGGTCAGTATGGAACTAATTATCAAAAAGCATATACCGGAAATTATGATAGACAATACACTGGTTATTACAATACCAACTACCAAAGAGCATATGCTGGAAACTATTCAAGAGAATTTACAGGAACCTTTACTGGTTACTATGCAACAAATTATGCAAAACAATATACTGGAAACTATGCAAAACAGTATACTGGAAACTATACAAAACATTATGCAAGGAACTATACTAAAAATTATGTAGGTGCTTATGATCAGATATATCAAAGATCATTCTCTACAAATTATACTAGAGCATATAACATAAATTATACTAAAACATATACTGGTCTGTTTGAAGGCATATATGGTAGACAGTATGAAGGATCTTTCCAAGGTCAATATAACAAACAGTATGACAAAGTTTATGAAGGATACTTTGCAAGACAATTCGAAGGTGCATATAATAAACAATACGAAGGTACATTTACAGGATTCTTTAATAAACAATATGAGGGATCCTTTACAGGTCAATTTGCAAAAGGTTATGAAAAAGCATTTAGTGGTCAATTTGGTAGAAACTATACTAGAGGTTATGAAGGTGAGTATACAAGACAGTATTCACAGAACTATGAAGGATTGTTTGGTAAGCAATATGTAGCAACTTATACTGGATTATTTACTAAACAATATATTGGTCAATACAATAAAATTTATACAGCATTATATGAAGGTGCGTTTAATAAAAACTATGACAAACAATATGCTGGAATATTTGTAAAGAACTATCAAAAAGCATATGCAGGAAACTATACTAATCATTATATAAAATTATATGAATCATCATATGAAGGTGCATTCAATACAACTTACCTTGGTGCATACACAAGAGCATATACTAAGAACTATCAAAGAGCATATCAAAAAGCGTATGTAGGAATTTATACTAAGCATTATGATAGAACATTTGCTAAACAATATCTTGGAGTTTATGAAGGTACTTTTGAAGGTGCATTTAATAAACAATATGAGGGTAGCTTTAACAAACAATACTCAGGACAATTTGCTGGATCAAGAACATACACTGGTCAGTATCAAAGAAATTATGAAAAGTTATATAACGTAGCTTACATAAAAGCATATGCAGGTCAATATGAAGGTACAAGAACCTTTGAAGGACAATACACTGGATCATTTGAGGGTGCATTTAACAAGACATATATCAGTATAAATTATGTAAAAGCATATGCAAAACTATGGTCCGGATCCAGAACTTATGATGGAACCTATACAGGATACTATGAAGGATCATTTGACAAAGCATATGAAAAAGCATATGAAGGTGTCTTTGTAGGATACTATACTGGAGTATATACTGGTGCACAAGATTATCAAGGTGTATATACTGGAGTATATGAAGGAACATTTAACAAAACATACTTAGGTAATTATGTTAAAACTTATACAGGACAATACAATAAACAGTATGAGGGAACATTCAATAAAACATATCTTGGTAATTATGTAAAATCTTACACTGGCCAATATACTAAGCAGTATGAAGGTACATTCGACAAACAATTTGAAGGTGCATTTACTAAAGGTTATGAAGGAGCATTTACAGGAAACTATGTCAAATCATATGTTGGACAATATAGCAGACAGTTTACAAAAACATACATTGGTCAATATAGTAGACAATTTGAAGGTTCTTTCCAAAGAGAGTATGTAGGCACATACTTAAAAATATATGCTAAAGAGTATGAAGGAGCATTTACTGGTTACTACACTAAGCAATACGAAGGTGCATTTGTTGGAATATATGACAAGATTTATGAAGGTGCTTTCAATAAAACGTATCTTGGAAACTATGTAAAATCATATGTAGGTCAATATAACAAACAATACGAAGGTGCATTTGATAAACAATTTGAAGGAGCCTTTGATAAAGCATATGAAGGAACATTCAATAATACATATCTTGGAAATTATACTAAGACATATACAGGTCAATATACTAAGAGTTACACAGGTCAGTATAGTCAACTATTTGAAGGTGTATTCCAAAGACAATATGTTGGAACTTATTTAAAAGTTTACAGTAAAGAATACGAAGGAACATTTGACAAAACTTACATTGGAGTATATAATAAACTTTACATAGGAAACTATGATAAGGAATATGAAGGTGTGTTTATAGGACAATATACTAAGAGCTATGTAGGTCAGTATTCAAGACAATTCTCTAAACAGTATCAAGGAACTTTTGATAAGCAATTTGAAGGAACATTTACTAAAGGATATGAAGGACAGTTTACTGGACAATTTGTAAAAGCATGGGCAGGTCAATATACAGGACAGTATACTAAAACTTATCTAGGACTTTACGAAGGAACATTCGAAGGAACATTCCAAAGAGAATATGTTGGAACGTATCTAAAAATATACTCTAAAGAATATGAAGGTACATTTGATGGTACATTCTTACAAAACTTTGCTAAAGAATATACAGGCATATACATTAAGACATACTTAGGTGAATATGGAGCTGTATTCTTGGGCAACTATATAAAAACATATGCTGGTGAATTTGAAGGTGCATTCAATAAGCAGTATGTTAAAACTTATGTTGGTCAGTATGAGAAAGCATATCAAAAAGAATATACAGGTGTATATGAAGGAAACTATGTTAAGTCTTATACAGGTCAATATACTAATCAGTGGTCAGGATTAACAATTCAAAATGCTACTGAAAACGTGTCAACAATAAAATTATGGCTAAGGATTGCATAAGTATCTGTTGACCTTATAAATACCTTTGTGTATAATATGAACTAAATTTTGCGAGATTTATTATGACTGAAGAACAACGTTATGCTAAAGTGCCTGATGGCATGGAAATCAAAAAGCCTAACCCAGAAGAAAACCGACAACCACAAGGTCTTAAGATAAAAGACTTTTCAGTAGACCCTGGTCTACCAATTATTCAATATCCTCACTATGTCAACAATGCTAGGACAGAACTTAGTTGTCTGTTAGTTAGACCTGATGGTATGGCAACAATAGAAAAACAAATACCTAAAGATGAGAACCATCCTCTCTATAGAGATATTAGAGCTCAGTTTACAGAAGAAGAAATTCTAACTAATACTTCAAGAGAAGTACAGATACAAACTTCTAGAGACAAAGCTATGAAAGAAGCTAAAGTTCAATCTGATAGAGAACAGCTTAGAGCTAATCTATGGGAAGTTAAAAGTGCATTTATGGATATGGATATTGTAAAGAATAGTAAAGAGAAAGGATTGAAAAGAAATCTAAGAAAAGCAACTACATACTTTGAGGCACTTGCTTTTGGGTGTTCAATCTTAATTAAGGAAAACGAATCAAGTGAATAGAGGCTACATGATGGTAGCCACATTATCAAAGCCTTTTTATGAAGCTGCGATAATGGCTGCTGAGAGTTTAAAAGATGAAGTACCTGATGCTAAGATAGCATTTTTTACTCATGAGGAATGGTTAGAAGATAGGCACAAGCATCTATTTGATTACATAGAAACTCCAGTACCTGTTCATTGTAGAACTAAGTTATGGGCATTACCAAGATCACCATACGATCAAACTATCTATTTGGATGTTGATGTATTTGTTCTATCAAGTGAGATAGAAGAAGTATGGGATCATCTAGGTGATCATGATGTTGTAATGTCAGAGAATAGACCTTATAATGCTAAAGTAGTTTACTTCTCACATGACGATCAAGTTGGTCCTGGTATACCAGGAGAAGAACTAGAGCACTATAACCCTGAACATATAAAATTATATCAACAAGGGAAGGCTCATAAGTTTAGATGGCACTGTGGTATGTTTGCTTGGAATAAAAATGAACGTACACAGGAACTATGGCATCACTGGATGAAATGGTATAAGAAACATACCGTTGATAAAGATACTAGACCTTTTCCAGCAGGGTTACAGTATTGGGATACGTTTGCATTTTGGAGAGCACTCTATGAGAATCCAGAGCTTTCTAATAAACTAGATATAGTTAGATTACCTAACGATGCAAAATATAATTTTGTTACTGGATACAAAGAAACAGAGCTTAGACCAGGTCATGAAAAAGCAGTATTACATTATACTATTGACCCTAAAGCGGTGAAAAAAGGATATACATATGAAGCAGATATTGACACTACCTACGGATCTTTTAAAGATTTTAGATAAGTACAGTAATTTTATTACTGAGAACAGACCGGATAAAAATTTACCTAATTGGAAAACAAGAGGTAAGTTTATGAAAGAAGATAGACCTGAGTTTGCAACATCTTTAGATTGTCTAAAGAGTATGGACCATGCTAATCATGATGGGTTTCCACCTGATAGTTTTGGTTATGATATGAATGAACCAACTCTAACTAAGACTTTACAACATGAAGGTCATAGATTTACTCCTGATGAGAAACTATGGATACAGAAATATATTGAGAAGTCAAGGGAACTAGATGATGAACTTGGTACTTATATTGGATATAAGTTTTGTGCATTAAAAATGTTTTATCCTGAGAATGGTTACATTGCATGGCATACTAATTGGAATGTACCAGGATTTAATTGTCTCTTTACTTATGGTGACGGTGACGGATATTGGAGAAACTTAGATAGTTCTAATGAATCTGAAGGTTCTATTATTCCAGATCCAGATACTAAATTAGTCCATATGCAAGATCCAAAAGGGTGGCATTGTAAACTTGGATACTATGGTAAGAAAGAAGAGCATAATAAAATTATGTGGCACGCTGCATATGGTGGTCCTAGAATTACTTTAGGCTGGGTTGTATTTGATGAAAACATTTGGGAAGATATTGTAGACGAGCTTACGCCTGAAGAACAAAAATGAGAGAATTTAGAAAAGACTATAAGTATGCATTAGTCGAAGAATATAAAGATTACTGGAATGCTTATCAAGATCCAAATGAATTTTATAGTGATCTGATAGGCAAAGATGTCATATATAATGATCATTTCTTAAAGAGAAAAATGCAAGCAAAAGGTCAAGGTGCTATAACAGAAGTAAGGTTAGTTGACCAAAACACATTATGGTTTATAATGTATGGTAAGACTAAAAGAGCATTAGATTGTTTAGAAAACTATAATACAGATAATATAAGTTTTAAATGCAAAAAGAATAGAATAACTCATAGCAGGAACATTATAAAAATTAACTAGTCGATCCATCGATTGTTATAAATACTTCAGTATATGTAGGAGTATTTAGATGGCAACTAGAGTTAATATTCTAATAGACCAAGGAACTGACTTTACAACGTCAGTTAATTTAACAGATAATAACGGAGCACAGTTAGACCTGACTGGGATGACTGCAGCCTCACAAATAAGAAAAACACATAGTTCTTCGAACGCCACTAGCTTTACTACAGCCCTAGCAAACACAACGGGCACCCTTACTCTTTCACTAAACAACTCAGTGACATCTAGCCTTAGTGCTGGACGATATGTATATGATGTAGAGTTGACAGATTCATCAAGTATCAAATCAAGGATACTAGAAGGAATAGTAACAGTAACACCAGAGGTAACCAGATAATGGCTAAT
>Ga0160423_10004856_pt1 | contig 11022 bp, 5 predicted proteins | sample CRUFie14St8metaG_FD_108191 | JGI IMG/M metagenome (GOLD analysis project Ga0160423, IMG submission 108191) | Marine microbial communities from the Costa Rica Dome - CRUD Field 142mm St8 metaG | ecosystem: Environmental > Aquatic > Marine > Oceanic > Photic zone | place: Costa Rica: the Eastern... | reverse complement strand
CTTCCAATGTCAGAAACACGACCCCCGATGCCGTTCCGGGACGCTGTCGGCAGGTCACTAACCCTGCCACGCGGGTAAAACGGCGATTGCCCAGACTGGCTAATTCAGTTTGTCGTCGGCAGCAGCTAAAAGGGTACTGCTGTCGGAGTAGGGCCAGAGGGTGCGCGCGCAGCGTGAGCCCTGTGCTCTGGTATTCAGCGATGACATCCTCTGCGAGGGCAGGTGTTGCCATCGTCGTCTCATCGCTAGTTCGATGGTGTAGCCCGGTGTCAGCTGGTAGCAAAGGGCGATGCTCCTCCAGTGCCATGGTTTGCCAATGAGACTGATAACGATTGCCGCTCATGCTTGAGAGTGCGTCGGCGGCGGCGAGTGCTTCCATGTTGCCGCGGTCGAGACCGGCGCGCCTGCGTAAGTCGGCGATATCGGTAAATGGTCGAATGTGTTGTGCCGCCTGAATGCGTTGCCCTGCTGACTCGCTCAGGCCTTTGACAAGCCTTAGTCCCAGCCTGATTGGTGGTTGCTGATGTTTTCCCTGGGACAGTATTTGGTGGTCCCAGCCACTGTGATTCACATCAACGGGCAAGACCATGATGTGATGCCTTTGCGCATCTTGAATAAGCTGCGAAGGGGAATAGAACCCCATGGGCTGGCTGTTCAGCAGTCCAACATAAAATGCCGCAGGGTGATGACACTTGAGCCAGGCAGAGACATAGGCCAGCAAGGCAAAACTGGCGGAGTGTGACTCTGGAAAACCATAGCCACCGAATCCCTTGATCTGATTGAACAGGCGGTCGGCAAAGTCGGCTGTATAGCCCTTATTGATCATGCCTTGTTTGAGTTTGTGCTCGAAAGTGAGCAGTTTGCTGTTCTTGCCCCAGTTGCTGATGGCCCGCCGTAGTGCATCAGCCTCACCGCCAGTGAACCCTGCAGCGACCATGGCTAGACGAATAACTTGCTCCTGGAAGATGGGTACGCCCAGTGTCCGTGACAATACGGATTCAATGTCTTTGTTGGGATAGCTGATCGCTTCGAGACCAGCTTTTCGCCGTAGATAGGGGTGAACCATATCGCCCTGAATCGGACCGGGTCGAACGATGGCGATTTCGATGACCAAATCGTAAAAACAGGCAGGCTTTAATCTTGGCAGCATGGACATCTGCGCCCGCGATTCAATCTGGAAAACACCCAATGAGTCTGCTTTTTGCAGCATGCGGTATGTTGCCGCATCTTCTCGTGGGATATCTTGAATCGAACCAATATTGGGGTGGTCCCGATTGACCATTTCCAGCGTTTTACGAATGGCAGACAGCATGCCGAGGGCCAGGATGTCGACTTTGAGTAAGCCCAATGCCTCAATGTCGTCTTTATCCCACTGAATAACGGTTCGGTCAGGCATGCTGGCGTTTTCAACTGGCACTAAATTGGAGATCGGTCCCCGGCTGATGACGAAGCCGCCAACATGCTGGGAGAGATGGCGTGGGAATCCGAGTATTTCTTGAACGCGAGCCATAAAGTGCTCTGCGATTTGCCCCGAACGAGCGATGCCTTGCTGTTGAAAACGGTTGGTCAGCTCGCGTTCCCGGTTCCACCAGGCCAGAGAGTTTGCGAGTTCATTGATAAAGTGGCTGTCGAATCCCATCGCCTTGCCGACATCGCGTACGGCGCTACGCGACCGGTAGGTGATGACGGTTGCAGCTAATGCGGCACGGCGCCGCGTGTATTTTTCGTAGATATACTGGATGACCTCTTCACGTCGCTCATGCTCGAAGTCGACATCGATGTCGGGTGGTTCATCTCGCTCACGTGAAATGAATCGCTCGAACAGCAGCGATACCTCTTCTGGAGAGACTTCGGTGATGTGCAAGCAGTAGCACACAACAGAATTGGCGGCAGACCCTCTGCCCTGACAGAGGATCTGACGTGATTTGGCGAAGCGAACGATGTCGTAAACGGTGAGGAAATAGTATTCGTAGGACAGCTCGGTGATCAGGTCGAGTTCTTCATGAATCCTGGTTTGGACGGCTGCTGGCACGCCGTTTGGCCAGCGCTGTTTGGCACCGGCGGCGACTTCCTGTCGCAAGTAGCTGTTGGCTGTGTGGTGTGAAGGTATGACTTCTTCCGGATATTCATAGCGTAACTCGTCGAGACTGAATTCGCATTGATCAGCAATATGCTGTGTTTCGGCAATGAGCGTTTCCGAATACAGCGAACAGAGTGTGTCCAGCGTGCGCAGGTGTTGCTGGCTGTTAATCAGCCGCCGATGTCCCAGTTGTTGTACGGGGGTCTGTGTCCTGATGGCTGTGAGTACGTCGTGAAGTGCTTTTCGCTTGGCACTGTGCATTTGAACCTCACCGCAAGCGACCATGGGCACCTGAAGGTTCTGCGCAATGTGGTAACGATGCTTGAAACGTCGCCATTCATCGTTGCCCAGTAGCCGACTGATACCGATCCACACCCGGCCTTTGCACCGCTTCGCCAGTTGCTGAAGGTGCATGCTCTGGTTGTCGTTGTCGTCAGGCAGGAGAATGAGCAGGCAACGTTTGAGGTGAAATATCACATCGCGCAGATTCACGATGTATTCCCCTTTCCCGGTACGACGGCGGGCGCGACTGATCAGTCCCGATAATTCTCCGTACGCTGCACGGTTAGGCACCAGCGCGACTAACCGAATACCTTCGGTTAACGTCAATTCACTGCCAATAATGAGCTTGAGCTGATGTTCCTTGGCCGCAACATGCGCTTTCACCACGCCTGCCAGAGAGCATTCATCCGTAACGGCGAGGCCGTGATAGCCACAACGCGCTGCCCGACTGACGAGTTCTTCGGGTGCTGAGGCGCCACGCAGAAAGCTGTAATGGCTCAGGCAGTGGAGTTCGGTGTACACAACAAAATACTGTATAAATAAACAGCATTCTAGCGAGTTGCCTACCCTGCTGAAAAGAGCGGTCTGGAAGTAGCGTAGACTCGTGCAATCAGGCTAGGCTAGACGAGCTGTGGTGACCGTGTCAGGTCAGCAAGTAATCGTGTTTCAGACAGAGACCGAGGGAGAACGTGGCAGTGAGAGATCGACAACGTATCCGATATGGACTGCTAGGATTTTTTTGCTTTTATCTAACAGCCTGTACCGGTGTGCCTGAGGGCATCGAGCCGATCACTGGGTTTGATCAGAGCCGCTACCTGGGTACCTGGTACGAAATTGCTCGCTTGGATCACAGTTTTGAGCATGGTCTGAGCGAGGTCAGCGCCACTTACGGTGTTAATCCTGATGACACGATTTCGGTATTGAATCGAGGCTTTGACAGTGAAGCGGGGGAGTGGCGGGAGGCCGAGGGCATCGCACGTTTTGTTCAATCTGCCGATGTTGCACACCTGAAGGTCTCTTTTTTTGGTCCGTTTTACGGCAGCTACGTTGTGTTTGAACTGGGTCAGAACTATGACTACGCCTTTGTCTCCGGCTTCAATCGCAATTACCTCTGGTTTCTTGCTCGGACCCCTCAGGTGAGCGAGGCCTTGCGAGCGCAGTTTCTGGAAACCATTATTGATTTGGGGTTTGAATCAGAGGATCTGATTTGGCTGGATGAGCCCGAGCTAATGTCAGCGACGCGCTAAGCAGCGCGTGCTGTATCGTACTCCGCGCTAACTGCGCGACGGTCCTCAAGCGAAGAGGCCGTGCAAATACCAACGCCGGTTGTAGCGGTCCTGGTAGATCCAAACCGGTTGTCTCTCTGGCGTTTGGGCGACGTAATAATCCCGGCTGACAGGATGACTCCACCATTGGTCTTCTATGCGTTCGGGTCCATACAACACGTCTAATGGTCCATTCCAGTAAAGCTGCTCTGCTTCCTGATGGATGGGTTGCGGCGCCGGGAGCAACCAGAAAGGGCGTTGGCCAAATAGCGCGTCATCGCTATTGTGTTCTGCAATAAGCGTGTGGGTTTCGATGACAGCTTCTTCCGGTAAATGCTCGTAGCGATAGTCGATATATCCCACCGCCTGTAATCCCAATCGGCTACGTAGCCGGTCTACCAGTTCGTGCCGTGACGCCGGATGAACGCCGGCATGGAATAAATCTTCGGGCGCTGCTACCGCTTCTTGTAAGTGTGTCACGACGAGAGAGATGCCTTCAATGCCTTCGGGAAAGGACTGATTCTCGAGATGTAAGCATGACAGCTCAAACCACAGATCTGCGTTTTGCTGTGCGGTTTCCGAGAAGATCGTGAAGGCGGCGTTGGAGGAGGTTGCTTTTTTTTGTCCTATTGCCAGTGGTGAGCACGGCGCGGACGATGTCGGTTTGAGGTGTAACGGCAAATAGCGCCATTCAATACTGTTGCTGGTGAGTTGTGTGTTGACCAGGAATTGGCAGAAGTGTGCCAATAACTGTTTCATTGCCGGATACAGCTCCTGCTGGTTCTGAACGTCAAAACCGAACCACAACTTGTCTTCGAAATGCTCGGGAGGCTGATATGTCACAGCCGGTTCCTGTCGATGGCCCTGTAGCTGGTTAAGCCAATCGACAAAGGATTCACCGCAGCGCTTGCCCAGAGCCGTTATCGGGAGGCTCAGCAGATGCTGAAACTGTCTGATACCGGCTTTTTCAAGCCGTTTGACCACTTGAGGAAAATCTTCAGCGATGAGCTCAAGAGGTAATCGCGCCAGACGCTCGACCAGAGGCCCTTCGGGTTGGCTCGCTGTGCTGGGCTCGGCATGACTCAGTAGCCAGGCAGCATGACGAGTCTCTGCTACGCCAGTACAGATGGTTAGGCCGCGCAGGCGCATGTCGGTTTCGATACGACGCAATAATGTCTCAAGGCCATGATGTAATTTCAGGCAGCTGCCAATCTCGATCATCAAAGCATTGGCTCGCCAGCGTTGCAGATGAGGCGATAGCCCGTAAGCCCAAATGCTGAGTTGCTCCAGCAGTGACGCTTCAGCTTCTTGCGAGCGTTCGAATACGCGGTATTCACTTCCTGAGAGCAATGCTTGCGCTGTGCTGGTGCTTTGTTCGGGTTGTACGCCGGCTAGGCTGGCTTGTTCATTGCACATCAGCACGCGCCGCTGCGTTGCAACCACGATCGCACTATCGCCAGTATGACCCTGCTGTGCGATTAGGGCCTCTAGCGGGAGTAACTCAAAGCGAATACAAAGCCAAAGAGACATCACGCCATAATACTGTATTTTTATACAGTATTATGGCGTTTCCGATTGTCCGCTCAGGAGCAACGCAACGGCTGGCTCATGCGGTGAAAGTAGCTCCCGCTAGCGCGCCTCTGCTGCGCTCCTCCGTTAGTGTGCCTCTTTAGCGGCCATGGCTAGCCGCTGTAGAATGCGCCCCAATATCTTGCACATTGCACATGTCATCAGGAAGCTATTCATGTCTGAATTCGGAAGCGGTTTCGAAAAGCACCCCCTCACACCGCTCTGTGGTTTGGAGCGACGAGTAGGCGCTCACCCCCAATTCATACTCTCCCGGCTCTTGGTGCTGTTTGCTGCAGCGTTGGTATTGTCCTGTGGTCAGGCAGATCCGCCACCTGAGGCTTCGGGATCCGAGGATTTGCCGGTCTCGGCAGAGCAACAACGGTTGGAAGCATTCTTTGCTGCCACCTGGGAGGAAGATCTCGCGCGCGCTCCCGCCAGCGCCAGTTATCTCGGAATCAAGGACCAGCAAGATCAGTGGAACGACGTATCCGAGGCATTTCAGTTGGAATCGCTCGAGATTACCCGGCAACGCTTGGCCTTCATCGAGGGTATCGACACGGCGGAGCTGTCGCCTGAGCGCCAGCTGTCTTACCGACTCTATCGGCTTGATCTTGAGAGGACGCTCGCGGGCGCGCCATACCGGCATCACCGTTACATCATTCATCAATACCGCGGGCCACATACCAGCCCCGTCAGCTTGCTGGTGAATGTTCACACGATTGATTCAGTTCAAGATGCCTCTGATTACATCGCCCGGCTGAATAACTTGCCGCAGTACTTTGACGGCGTGATCGAGCAGATCCAGATCCGGATGGAAAAGGGACTCTATTTGGTGGACTGGATGATTCCGAAAATTGCGGAATCAGCGGGTAATGTATTGGCGGGTGTGCCCTTTGACGACACTGATACGGAGTCGGTCATTTGGGATGATTTTACGGCCAAGCTCGACGCGCTGGCAGTCGAGCCGGCTGTAAAGGAAGACCTCCTCGAGGCGGCTCGTGATGCGTTACTGTCTTCGGTGAAACCGGCTTATGAGCGTTTGATTGAAGTGGTTCAGTCACAACAAGAGGTGGCGCCGGCAGACGATGGTGTCTGGCGCTTCCCCGAAGGCGACGCGTTCTACGTGAATCGCTTGCGCGCGTTTACCACGACCGATTTAACGCCGGAAGAAATTCATCAGGCTGGTCTCGCTAATGTCGAGCGCCTGCACAGAGAGATGCGTGCTGTCATGGCTGAGTTGGGTGAGCAGGGCGATCTCACGGATTTCCTGAAACGGGTTCGCAACGACGCCAGCTTGCGTTTTGATAATAGCGACGAGGGGCGCGCGGCTTACCTCGATGCGGCGAGGGCTGCCATTGATGAGATGACGCAGCGTCTACCCGACTACTTCGGGCTTCTGCCGGCGTCGGATCTGGTGGTGAAGCCGGTGGAGGCCTATCGGGAACAATCTGCGGGCAAGGCCTTCTATCAAAGCCCGCCGCCTGATGGCTCTCGCCCCGGCATTTACTATGCGAATCTTTACGACCTGGATGCGATGCCCATTACCGATCTTGAGGCATTGGCCTTTCATGAAGGCTTGCCAGGGCATCATTTACAGCTGTCGATATCAGCTGAGCTTGAGGGAGTGCCTGATTTTCAGCGTCAGACTCGCTTTACCGCTTTCACTGAGGGTTGGGGTCTTTATTCTGAGTACCTGGCAAAGGAAATGGGGTTTTACCAAAACCCGTATTCCAATTTTGGGCGATTGGCGATGGAACTCTGGCGGGCGGCGCGGCTGGTCGTAGACACGGGTCTGCATTACAAGCAGTGGACGCGGGAAGAGGCAGTCGCTTACCTCATCGCCAATACACCGAATGCCGAGTATGACTGCCAACGTGCGATCGAGCGCTACATTGCCATGCCCGGGCAAGCCACCGCCTACATGATTGGCAAGCTACGTATCGTTGAGCTGCGGGACATGGCGCAGGAGGTCTTAGGCGAGCAATTTGATATCCGCGCTTTCCATGACACCGTGTTGGGATCCGGTGCGGTACCGCTTGATCAGCTTGAGGCCAACGTACAGCAGCTAATCCAAGCGACGCTGCAGTCTGCTGGTTAGGCGGATAACTCCCGTCAGCTTTTGTCGGGAGTGTTGCAGTAGCTGTGCTGCACCGCCGAGGAATAGCCCTGGCCTCATTAATCGAAAATTCCGATCTATTTTTACTAAACAATCAACTTTCCCGGGGAATTTACAAGTCGTTACAGTGTGTTCTGGGGTAAATAATAGTTTGAGGACAGCATGATGAACATGACGTTAATGAGAACGGCGTTCGCACACACCGCACTGGCGGCAGCTCTGGTTGCACTGCCGGTAGTGGATTCGATGGCGCGCAGCACGCCGAAAAGCACACAGGCTTGGTGGCCAACCAGCCTGGACCTGACACCGCTGCGACAAAACGAACGCGGCGCGAACCCGGTGGACGCTGATTTCGATTATGCCGCAGAGTTTGCCCGGCTGGATCTCGAGGCGCTCAAGGCGGATATCAACGATACCTTGACCACTTCGCAGCCCTGGTGGCCCGCGGATTACGGTAACTACGGGCCCTTCTTTGTCCGCATGGCCTGGCACAGCGCTGGTACATATCGCACCTCCGACGGTCGCGGCGGGGCAGACGGCGGCCAACAGCGCTTCGAGCCGCTGAACAGCTGGCCTGATAACGGCAACCTCGACAAGGCGCGACGCTTGCTGTGGCCGATCAAGCAAAAATACGGCAACCAGATTTCCTGGGCGGATCTCATGGTGTTGGCGGGTAATGTCGCCATGGAAAACATGGGTTTTAATACTTTCGGCTTTGCCGGCGGCCGCACTGACGACTGGGAGCCCGAATGGGTGTACTGGGGCCCGGAAGCCAAGATGCTCGCCGACGAGCGCTACGCAGAGGGTCGCCAGTTACGTAAAGGTCTCGCTGCGGTGCAAATGGGACTGATTTACGTCAATCCCGAAGGCCCGAACGGTAACCCCGATCCGGTGCTCGCGGCACACGATATCCGTGAGACTTTTGGTCGCATGGCGATGAATGACGAAGAGACCGTTGCGCTGATCGCGGGTGGACACTCTTTCGGTAAAGCCCACGGCGCACACAAGCCTGATGAATGTGTCGGTCCCGAGCCAACCGGTGAGGCGATCGTCGAGCAGGGCTTTGGCTGGAAAAATACCTGTGGCAAGGGCAACGCTGAGGACACGGTCACGTCCGGTCTGGAAGGCGCCTGGACGGCTACGCCAACCCAGTGGTCAATGATGTATCTGGCCAACCTGTTTGCCTACGAGTGGGAGCAGACCCGCAGTCCGGCGGGCGCGTTGCAGTGGCAGCCGAAGGACGGGGCCGCAGCGGGTACAGTGCCCGATGCGCACCTTGAGGGTGTGAGCCATGCGCCGGTGATGTTTACCACTGACCTGTCGTTGAAGTTTGACCCAAGCTATCGCGAAATCTCTCAGCGATTCCTCGCAAACCCTGAAGAATTCGAACTGGCATTTGCCAAAGCCTGGTTCAAGCTGACGCATCGCGATATGGGCCCCAGGATCCGATATTTGGGTGATGATGTGCCTGCCGAAGTACTGGCATGGCAGGATCCGCTTCCGGAGCGCGATTACAAGCTGATTAGCGATCGCGATATTCGCAAGCTGGAGACAGCGATTGCCAACAGTGGTTTGACTAATACCCAGCTCGTGAGCACGGCGTGGGCATCTGCCTCGACTTTCCGCGGTACGGACATGCGTGGTGGTGCCAACGGCGCACGCATTCGTCTCACACCGCAGAATCAGTGGGCGATCAACAACCCTGATGCGCTGGCTGAGGTGATCACTGTGCTGGAGGAGGTACAGGATGAGTTCAACAGCGGCTTGTCACGCGGCAAGCAGGTCTCACTCGCTGATGTCATCGTGCTGGCAGGCAATGTGGGTGTTGAGCAGGCGGCTGAAGAGTTTGGTGTCGAGGTTTCGATTCCTTTCACGCCGGGCCGAGTTGATGCCATCGAAGGATCAGCGAATCCGACGTCATGGTCGGTCATGGAGCCTCGTCATGACGGTTTCCGTAACTACATGGCAGACCTCGGCTTTATGTCGCCGTCTCAGGCACTGATCGACAAGGCAGACATGCTCAACCTGACCGTGTCAGAGATGACCGTATTGCTGGGTGGTATGCGTGCGATGAACGCCAACGCTGATGGCAGCGACAGAGGTGTGCTGACAGACCGCCCCGGTGTACTGAGCAATGACTTTTTCGTGAATCTGCTCGATATGAATACCGCTTGGGGTCCGTCCTCTGAAGCATACGTATTCGAGGGCCGCGATCGTCAAACCGGTGACCTGAAATGGACCGCAACAGAGTTTGATCTGGTGTTTGGTTCTAACTCGGAGTTGCGTGCGGTGTTGGAGTTCTACGCCTTTGACGAGAGTCGTCAGCGTTTTATCAAGGACTTCGCGAGCGCCTGGACCAAAGTCATGGACGCGGATCGCTTTGATATTGAAGACTCTGGCAATGTCGTCGTGAGTGTTGCTCAGTAATCGAAGCAGCGTGTACTTAAGAGCCCCGCCTTGGCGGGGCTTTTTTTTGCATTACGTTTTTCCGTTACGTTTTTGCGTTACGTTGTCGCAGGACGTTTTTTGGAGCGTTATTGGCGGGTGATATCCACAGTCATTGTGACCGTTGCGGTCAGTGAATTGGTGATGAGGCAGGTTTCCTCGGCTTTCTTCAGCACGCGTAGGACTTTCTCTTCTTCTATCTTATCGGGCACGCTGATGCGCACAGCCAATTGGATCGTGGTGAACTGGGTAGTGCGGTCGACGCGCTCCAGTGTGCCCGTTGCGTCGCAGTCGAGCGCGTACCACGTGATCTGTGAGGGCGCTGCCATGGCACGGAATGTCAGCACAAAGCAATCCGCAACTGCCGCAATCAACAGTGCTTCCGGGGACCATTGATCGCCGGGTCCGCCGAATTCGCTGGGAACATCTGTAATGAGGTCTTCCAGCCCTTGGCTGGAGACACGCACGCGGGACTGGTCTGCGTTGGCGGTGGCGACACAGCGATAATGGTGAGGGAAATCCTGCATGACTGCCTTGGTCTGGTCTAAAGCGGGCGCAAGGATAGCCGCTCTGTCAGGATGATGCCAGCGTGTCAGATGATCCCCGTGATGGCGGTACATGGCCTGAGATTGCTTAGGCTGAAGGGCGATAATCGACGTGGCTCGGTGATGTCACGGGCCGTTCCAGCGATGCCCAGGTGAAGTGTGTATCAGGTAGCGCTTCATCTGCTGGCAAAGGAATGGCAGGGCTTTGCCGGCCGCCGCGTTGCTTGAGAATTTTGACCTGGCGATACCCGTTGATCTGGATCTTCAGGCTGGCCGGCGAAGCCTGTTCCAGAGCTTCGGAGGATCTAAATAAAATGGCCGGTGTGCCGTGACTGGCCGCAGCCAACTGAATTTTTCTCAATTCGGCATAGCGGTATTCGGTTGCGCCCAACCAAGCAAAAACCGCGCTACAGGTATTGCTCCGTAAGGCCTGCTCGGTTGACCACAGGACTTCGTCTTTGCTCTTGGGGTGTACCAGCATGACTTCCCGGAGATCGATGCCTTCTTTGGCAAGAAGCGGCGCGTAGGGGGTATAAGGTGGGTTAACAAATACCTGCCAGCGTTCTTGTCCTGACAAACTTTTCATCAGGGGCATGAAAATGCCCATTGCGTCCAGGCCGCATTGGTCGCTGACGACTTCAATGCATCCTCCAGACGGCCAGCCTCTGTTATACAGTTGCGCATCCAGCACATCGAAACCCGTTCTGACACCGGAGAAGG
>Ga0160423_10004854_pt1 | contig 11025 bp, 4 predicted proteins | sample CRUFie14St8metaG_FD_108191 | JGI IMG/M metagenome (GOLD analysis project Ga0160423, IMG submission 108191) | Marine microbial communities from the Costa Rica Dome - CRUD Field 142mm St8 metaG | ecosystem: Environmental > Aquatic > Marine > Oceanic > Photic zone | place: Costa Rica: the Eastern... | reverse complement strand
GACCGATTCAGGGGACCCGCCAAAGTGCCCCCGCTCGCCCTCGCTCTCAGAAGGGCCGTCCTCATCGTGGGGTTGCGTTCTGCTGCGCTGGTGACGCACCTGGGACTTTTTATCCACGAGAACAAGAAGAGACTTTTCGCGAAATCTCTTCAAGAGGAGCTCCTCTAGAGGAGGGGGAGGGAACGGAAGGAAGGCGGGAGCGGCTCGACAGCTCGCCTCGGCGAGGGGAGAGCGGGAAAGGGCGTGGGTGTGGGCGCGCGCGTGTGCGTGTGTGGGGGGGGAGGGAGGGCACTTCCTTTCTCGGCCCTCGCCTCGCCATGGCCGACGCGCGCTACGAGAGAGAAGTGGTCGACGACGCCTACTTCGCGGCGTTGGACCAGGCGGTCACTCAAGCGGAGAGGATTCCGGACGCGGAGTTCGCGGCGCTCGAAAGGGCGCTCCAAGCGGCGGAGAGCCAGGCGGCCAAGAGAGCGAAGTCACTTCACGCCCCGCAGCAGAGCGCGCAGCACATACACCCCGAGGACCACTCGAGAATCAGGGACTGCTACAACCGCAACCCCCAGCCCAGCACGTCGTTCTCGCAGCAGCCGGGAGATGGGAACGCGACGGTGTGGAACCGCCCCGACCACCGGCATAACCAGGTTCGGACGGTGTCCGTGTCGCTTAGGATCATCGGGAATGGCGAGAGGCTCGGGTTGTTTTTCGTGAAAGGGTTCTCCGACGCCCTGGACTTTGTCCTGAGGCAGAAGGAAGGGTGCACCTGGGACAACGAGAACAAAGTTTGGTCCTTCTCCGTGTCGAGGCACGACCACGTCGTGGACTTCCTGAAGAACGGCGTCTCCCAAGTGAGGTGCCAGGTGGAGCCAGTGCATCCCTTCCCGCTGCGTCTGATTCGGCACTCCTTGCAAACGAGGCGGACAGACGAGGAGGCCTGCGAGATCTTCCAAAACATCCCGGAGCACCTGCAAAGAAAGCTGATGGAGTTCCAGACGGAGGGGGTGAGGTACGTGATCAAGCTGAACGGAAGGGGTCTCATCGGGGACGAGATGGGCCTGGGAAAGACCGTGCAAGCCCTCGCGCTTGTGGAGGCTTTCAAGGAAGCAAGGCCGGTGCTGATTGTCACCCCATCCTCTCTAAAAATTCAGTGGGCGGAGGCCATCCACGAGTGGCTGAGGGTGACCGAGGACAAGGTGTCCGTCGTGAACACGGGCAAGGACAAGGCTTGCCTGGACAACCGCTTTGTCATCATCTCATATGACTTCATCCCAAAGATGCAGCAGCTACTGAAGGAGAAAAACTTTCAGATGATCATCTGCGATGAGGCGCACTACATCAAGAACCACAAGGCGAAGAGGTCCAGGGAGTCTCTGCCCCTGCTTCAGCAAGCCAAGCACGTTGTGCTGCTGACTGGCACCCCTGCCTTGGCCAGGCCAATTGAGCTGCTGCAGCAACTCAAGGCCATCCATCCCAAGGTAGTGAAGTCAATGAAAGAGTACGGGGATAGGTATTGCACTGGTGGCGGCTCGTGGTACGGCCAGCAATTTCCTGGCCAGCAGTATCGGGGCGCGAGCAACCTCAAGGAGCTGCATCAGGTTGTCACGAGCACTACGATGATCAGGAGGCTGAAGAAGGATGTCCTGTCTCAGTTGCCTCCGAAACGGCGGCAGCAAATCTTTCTGCCAATCACTGGTGCAGAGCAGAAACAGTTGAAGGCGATGCACTCAAAGCTGCAGGAGATCAGTGAAGCACTGTCAGATGGAAACGCGGAGTCAATCTTCTCTGGGGACGTTCAAAAAAAGCAGAAAATCAATGAGCTTTACTTGAAAAGCGGGGAGATCAAGTCAAAGGCCATCTGTGACTACATTAACGTCCTCCTTGAGGCAGAGCAGAAGTTCTTGATCTTTGGCCACCACAAGTGCGTCTTGGACGCCATCGAATCGCAGGTGAGGGAGAAGAAGGCGAAGTTCATCAGAATTGACGGGTCCACCCCTTCAAACGAGAGGTCAGGGTTGGTGCAGAAGTTCCAGGAGAATGATGTCTACAGGGTTGCTGTTCTCAGCATTAAGGCCGCGGGGGTGGGACTCACGCTAACGGCAGCAAGCCTGGTTGTGATGGCAGAGTTGGACTGGACCCCGGGAAATCTGATTTAGGCAGAGGACAGGGCACACAGAATAGGGCAAGCCTCGTCTGTGAATGTGCACTACCTACTCATGAAAGGGTGAGGATCGAAATATGTCGCGCACAAGTGAATTTGCTGACCCATTCCGCCCTGCTTACCCTTCCACAGGTCCATTGACGACGTGATATGGCCAGCCCTCCAAAGGAAGCTTGAAAATGTTGGAACGCTCCTAGACGGGAAACAGGTAAGCATTGCTTGTGGGCTTTGATCCACATTCAGGAGACTGACCCCGGGACTTCACTCTCCACAGGATCGCCTGAGTCTGGAGGGAAATACGAACAAGAAGAAGAAGGGTGGGAAAGGAAGAAGCAGTGGCGAAAGGTCTACGCAACAGGAGATTCCATCACAGAAGACGCAAACGCAGAAGACCATGGACAACTACTTCAAGGCAAGCTAGGATCTTTGTAAAACAACAACATGCTATACACCAACCAGTTGCAATGCCCCCTCATTGTATCGTCCTTACATAATACTACACACACTTACGCCAGCTTGAGCATTGCCCCCGTTGCCAAGGGACTGAAGCTACACACGCTGAGCCAAGCAATTGCTTCTCCATATGAAATAGCAGAAAGCTCATCCTCAAGCTTGATACTCTCACTGGATCTCACGACACTTTTGAACAAACTCTTCTGCTTCTTCTCAATGGATGGGAGGGTAGACTCCGTTGGAATCACCTCATGACCTTGGTTGTCTGGGTTGGACACGTACTCACCCGTTCCATACTCTGCAACAGTCTGAGACACGGCATCCTTCAGGCCCTCTGGAAGGTCATTCGTTGGCAGGGCTTTTAGGGCCTGGCGAGCCTGGGACTTCACACGAGTGTTCTTGGATTGCGCCAGAAAAGCTAGGACCTGCAACCTCACCGAGATTTCAACTTCCCTCGGCAAGGATATATGGGGCAACTCCAGCAACTCTACTGCGGCGCCATAGGCGCACAAGCACAGGCTTTCAAGACTTCTCCACATGAACTTCATACTTGCTAGCAGGAAGAGGAAGCAGAGAAACTTTTTCTTCAGATTGACGTCCATGTGGTCACAGCTGATGCAGTTTGCGTACACCCAAACTGGATCAATGTCTTCTATGCTCCAGCACGGTTGCCGCAAGACATCTTCAACGTGCTTCAAAAACTTTGAGGCGCACTCCTCGTACTTCTTCTCATAAAGTAAAACTCTCATTTCGCCAACATTGCCGTCACTTGTCGCGACGCTCTTGCTTGCTTGGCTAGAATTCTCATCGCCATTCATGATGGATTGGTTTTTGACTGCTATCTGCCTCCTGAAATTGTGAAGATCAAGCTCCTTTGTCTCATTGTACCCAAACGCCTCAATCAAGGAAATGCATAGGTCATACCTGCCAAGAGCTTCCAACTTCAGAGCTTGCATTCTAAAAGCGCACAGGGTCGTTGGGTCATCTCTGTCTAGCATGTAATAGGACAAGATCACTGCAAGTTCGAACTCACACCCCAGCAACAAAGTATTGATCGCGCCATGGATGTCATTTACTGAGAGCCTGCAACAAGCTGCAGAGATCGGGTCGCTGTCCATCCTGAACTTCTTGCCCCGTGAAGCCTGTATGCTGTACATGGTGTTCCTGAAGCTCATGTTGATGGGATTGAGGGTCTGAGAATGACTCTTTGCCGTGCCTAAGACGCCTGGGCTCCCTGGTGGATTTGCAGTCAGATTACCTCCAGGCGGTTTGGTGAGAGGAGCCAATGATTTTCTTCGCAGAGGCTGGAACAGAACGTCACTCGATTCTGGGCTGCCCTGGTTGGCCACAGCGCCATCTTCACCTTCTTCTTTGTCAGGGCTGTACCCTCCCTCTGATGCAACAGAAGCTATTAGGAACGCGGCATCATCATCTTTCAATCCTTGATAGATGCTGATGAGAGCGTTGATCTCTTGGCCTGCAATCAGATAAGGCTCGGAGTCCTTCACAGTCGCCGAAGAGTTTTTTAAAGCGTCTCCCTCATTCTCACGATGCGTGGACTTGCACAGCCTCGCTTTCCGCTTCATGAGGTCTTTCCAATACGCCTGCCCTACCATTGGTGCGACAGCCAGAGCTTTGTCCCACTCATCCAGATCGCACATGATCTCGCAGTACCTCTGCACGTTACCAGCTCTCAAGTACAGCTTGGCCGCCTCCTTAGTGTACACCTCCTTCTTGGCCTTCCCCATTCTAACCCCCATGAAGCGGTCCTTCTTAAAGGTCTCCAGATACTGGGCTTCCACCTGCAGAAGCTTGTGAGCAACTTTGCTGTGCATCATGTGAGAATTTTGATAGTGCACAAGTATGTCCAAGACTTGACTTGACTGGCTCTCAACATGCTTCACGAGGTTGTTCAAGTGGCTGTCGGCAACTTCATTGATGGCAGACTTTGTCTTTGATTGCGAGCGGCTACACATGATGACTTTCGCGGCTTCATACAGGTGATTCACACGGCTTGACGGCCACCAGTAGTTCAGCAGCAAATCAAGACCCGCCAGAGTGGCATCCTTGCCCATCTTAGAAATTTTGTCCTCGATGAGCTTCATGTCGAAGCTTCTTGCGATAGAGTCCACATCTTTCTGTTCTGAACTACCGCTTTTGTTGCATAGTAACCTGAGCCACATCTGGAGTGGCAAGTGCTGCAGACTATCAAAGGAGTTCCCGACCAAGTTCCAGATTCTCACTGTAGTGTCTCTCGATGTGGTAGCCACAACGAAAGGCCTTTCGGGGTGCATGCTTATGCCATACACGTCCGAATGGTGGCAATTCATTACCTGGATGCACGTCATGCTCACAGTGTCCCAAAGTCTCACTGTGGCATCCCAGGAGGAGCTCAGAAGAAGCCATGGGGCATTCTTGTGCCAGAGCAGGCCCCGGACACGAGAAGAGTGCCCGCTCAGCACCCCAGAGGAGGACCTCATCCCGGATATCTCTCCTCCATTGCTGTTTGCTAGGTTCCAAATTCTAACAGTGCCATCGTCGCTCCCTGTGGCTACCATATCCTTGATTTTGCTGTTCCAAACAACGCTGAAGACCTTTGCCTTATGGCCCTTGAACTGGTTCACCTTCTTAACCTTGAAGCTGCCGGATGGAACTAGCTCGTCAATGTGGCTGGAGAATGGATTCTTGGTGTTTGGCTCAACAAAAGTCCAGAGGTAAAACAGCATGTCTTCACTTGAAGTCGCCAGCCTATAGCTGTTGAAAGGATCCCACGCAACTCCGTAGCAAGCCGCTGTGTGCTGAATCACTTGTAGGATATCACCATCAAGAGTCAGCACGACACACTTTTTGTCTTGTCCAGCACTAGCAATGAGTCTTGCGTCCGATAAGTTCCACTCAACACAGTAGCACGGCTCAGAGTGTGCCTCAACCTTGCAGTGAAGAAGGCTCTTATCAGAGTCAAAAATCGCGACCTCGCCATTTGCGGTGCCGCATGCAATGTACTTTCCATCGATGGACCATGACAATGAGTAAATGGTGGACGAAAGCTTTGGGAGCACAGTTGTGCAACTCGGCTCCGGCTGGCTCCCAATGTCCCAAATCCGAATTGTCTGGTCGTACGATGACGTTGCCAGTACGTTGGGATCGCTGTACTTAAATTGGCAGCCAAATACTGTTTCTGTATGGCCGCCCGCAGTGTACCAGAGCAAGCTCTCCTTTGTTGGAGAGTAGAGCGCCACAGAGCCGTTCTTAAATGATATCAACAGCCTGGCTTCTTTTGGGTAAGAAGTCTGTGAGCTCACGAACAGCACAGACTTCAGATCGCTTCCTATGCCAACTTTCAAAGACTTCATGAAGGTTGTTTGAGCAACGTTCCACAACTTTAGCACATCCCCCCGTGCTGAGCAAGTCACAAAGCTTCCTGGGCAAGTCTTGCCGATGAAGAAAGCGCACATTGTTGATCCGGCGGGCTGCTTCGTGAATGCGCTCACTTCTCTACCATTCGTAATGTCGTAAAGAAGCAAGGCCCCGCTCTTCAAAAGTATCAGAATGAAGTCGCTTGAACAAGGGTCCCAACTCATACTAACAATGGGCGACGTCAACTGCTGCTTTGAGGTCTTCTTGGTCGCCGTGTCGTGCAGAAAAATGACCGCGCCGTGCTTCTCGCCGCAGTCGTACCCGATGGCAATCAGGTTGGACTGAAATGTGCTCTGCTCAAGACAGATCATGGTGCTCCCTTTCGGAAGCTTGTCCCCAACAGGCAACTGTTGGAAGAGGCCTTCTTTGATCAGCGCTGTAAACGTGCACAGCGACGTCGTGCAAAAGATCTTGTTTGGGTCGTCCACGTCCCACTTCATCCGCTCAACTCGTTGTCCCTTCGCTTCGACGCTATAAACGCGGTTCCCGGTGTCCATGTTCCACACTCTGATGACACCGTCACTGCTGAAGACGGCAAGGTCCTAGTATGGGCGAGGGAGAGCGAGCACGTTCGAGACGGAGTCAGTCGCGAGGGTTCGAGGAGCCCGAGGGCAATTATGGGTCGCTCCAACACCCGAACTTTCTCACCTTTTCTTCCCTCTCGCTTCCCGCTATGCAGATAATCGTGTTCTCAGGATAGTTGATTATCCTCTCGAGCTGCATATCCTCCGACCGGTACACGTACACGCTCAGGGTCGAGGCGTACGCGTAGTACTTCCCAGTGGAGCAGCATGGGCCCTCGCTCAGCTGGTTCACCCCGGAGGGAATGACAATCTGCTGCTTCATCTTTCAAGCGGCAGGAGTTGCGCTCGTGGGTTGCACTCTGCCCCCTCTCTGCCCCACCCCACCCCCGAGTCCTCGCACCACCACGTTAAGCGACGGTTGGGGTCGGAAAGATGGGGCCTTTGAGCAACGACCAACCCTCGGCCTCTCTCGGCAGAGCCGTGAGGAAGAAACGGGCAAGCCTGGCTCGCGCACAAGTGTGTGTTATATTATCAAGTCGAGTCCGAGACTCTAAAAAGGGCACAAGGTCTCCCAGAGCTTTCCCCTTTCACGCACGGGCTCGACCAAGTCGCGATTTATAGGGAGAATGCCGAGATGCCGAGGCCTCGATTTGAAAAATCCGTTTTTGTTTTTTGTTTTTTTCTGACGACGGAAATTTCGACGGAAAAGGGAGCCCTGCGTTTTTGAGCCTGCGAGGTTCCTGGGAGCGAGATGACGAAAAAGGGGGGAGCTTGGGTCAGCATGCCAGCACCCACCGAAAAAAACTTTAAATGGAACTCACCAATTTTATCAGGTGATCTTTCGATCGTACAGTGATGGTTTGAGAAGAAATATATACCCGTCGCCCTTGATAAAGCAGAAGAGAAGAGAGAGGGCGGGGGACGGAAGACAGAAGAGCTTGAATTGGAATGAAAAAATTACATGCTCAAGCCAGGTACTTAAAGACCTGTGGATTCTCAGGGTCCCTCTCCAAGTATTCGCGAGTGATCAGATCCTCGATCCTCTTCTTGATCATCTTCACGTCCGGCTTGAACATCTGATTGAGCTGCGTCACGACCTCTGCCATGAGCTCCGCGTGTTTCAGGACCTTCCTCGCCTTCATTGTCCTGACAACCGCGGCGTCAATTGCGTACCTGCGGTCCTTATCGACGTCATCCATGACCTTCTTCTTCTCTTGCTCCAGGGGAGGGAGAGAAACACGGATTTTGGACATCCTGTCCTGGAACATGGTGTTCAGCTTGAACTGGTCCGTGCTCCTCACCGTCTTGCCGCTGGGCTCCTTCACCAGCAGCTGGTGCTTCGCGCAGCTCAGCGAGTGCAGGAGTCTAAAGACGTCCTCCTGCGGCAGATTGAGCCTATCCCGCACCTCCGCAAAACTGAGCATCTCCTCGTCGTTGAAGAGCATGAGGGTAGCGGCCTGCATCGTGTTCATGATCAAGTCGTACCTCTTCTCCTTGGGTGAACCAAATCTGCCCTTGATTTGACATGTGCCAAGAGTAAATACCCATTTCAATCTCCTGTGCTTCGTCTTCAGATCGTAGAACTCCTTGAAAATGTCAATAGACTTGGACATTGACTCGGGGACGGCCAGATCGTTCTGCGGGTACGATGGCCAGAAGCCCGTGGTGAGCACATTGACCGTGAGATCCAGCGGGGGCTTCTTCTCGGGGTTTGTGCTGATGTACTGCTCGAACCTCGCCTGGTTGTCCTTGGCAAGCTGCAGGTCTGTCACCATTCCCTCCATCTTGGATGTAAACTGGGCGCCGCACTGCTGCTTCAACCGGGCCAGCATGGACCTCTCGTGGTCCTCGTTGGCCGAGCGGTCGAAGAGCAGCCTCTTCGAGAGCTTCTTCCTGTAGAACTCTGCGTACAAGTCCTTGTCCGAGATGTACGCCAGCAGCTTCACAACCTTCTCGAAGGTTTCTTCGATGGCATCCCCAGACAATTTCTCCCCAGAACCCTTCTTCAGGAGATTGTCACAGAAGCTCGCGAGCAGCTCAGCACTCGTAGAGTTGGCCACCTGCTTGTCACAAAAGTTTTCGAACGCGTCCTTCAGTGCCTTGTGGAAGAGGGAATCATTGTTGAAGCACTCCTGTACGTACAGCAAGTACTTGTCGTGAAGCATGATCAGCTTCTTCACGAACACGGTCTCCTGGCTTTCCTGGTTCCTCCTCTCCTTCTTCGATTTCGTGGAGGCCTCAAGCTTTGCCGCCTTGGCTCTCTCGTTGCACTCCTTCACGATTGCCATCCCCTCGCTCTCGATGTGCTGGCTCAGCATCTTCGCCATTGGCTCCTTCCCCTTGGGAATTCGCGAGAAGAGCCTGTACATCCTTCCCAGGTCCTCCTTCTTGTAGTCCCTCAATAAGGCCACACAGCCAGAATTCTCCTTCTCCAGCAGCTGCATCTCGTACTTGGCGAGGAGCTCGTCCTCGACGCATTCCAGAAGCCTGCTCTCTGTGGAGTGATGCAGGTACCCCGAGTTGACCTGCTTGCTAGCGAGGTTTGTGGCCTCCGCCCCGCTTGCGGAGGCCGCCCCAGAGCCCTCGAGCTTCTGCACCTGATTCACCCTGTCCTTTTCTAGCTCAAGACACTTCTCTGCTTTGATCATGTACTCTGGACAGGAGTCCTCCTTGATCCACTCGCTGGCCTTGGTCCTGTAGTGCACGGACGTCTCCTCCAAGAGGTACTTCTGGAAGTCCTCCTCGTAGCTGTTCATGTTTCCCAGGCCGATCTCCACGAAGATCTCAAGCACCGTCTTCACGAGCTGCCTGTCGATCTGCTCGCCCTCCCTCTCCTTCAGGACCAGCGAGAGCACAGCGTTCTTCATCGTGGGCTTCATCTCCTCGTACACGATGTCCCTGAAGCACATAAGTCCCACGTCGTTCAGGTAGTCCAGGTTGTACCTGCTCACGTAGTAACGGTCGAGGTACTTGAAGATTCTGCTCAGCAGGCGTACCATGAGCTTGTGGTTCTCCCACCTCAAGGTCAGCTCGTGAAGCATGGCCTCGCTGTTCTTCTCAAGCAGGACGGGGGCGACCTTGTCCGAGATGTACCCGGTGAAGCTATCCCTGTACCTCTGGTAGAGCTGCTGGCTGAAGTCGTAAGGATTCTTCTGGGTACACATGTTGTACACGATCGTGTAGAAGTTCATGTACTCCTCCGAGGTGAAGGCGGAGTCCGTCTCCTTCTCCAAGAACTTGATCAGCTTGTCAATATAGTGGCTGCACTGGGTCCAGCCGGGGCCCAGTTCTATGATTTCCCTATCCATGGTGGGTCTGTTGTCCGCTCGCGGAAATGGTTTCACGGCAGGGTCCTCCTCCGGCACAAGAAAAAAAACCTCGCGCGACGACCTTCGCAAGCAAGACGGGAGACGACGTCACGCGGCCCACCTCGGTCGCGGGTCCCGCGATTTACGCCCACGCACCTGCGCTCGACGTCCCTCCGCGCCAGCCGCCTCTCTCGCGAGCAGGCCTCGGCTCCCTCTTCGCTGCCTGCCAAGCCTGGGGGGGTCTGCTCGGGTAGTAACCGCTACGCTGGATACTCCCCGATCGTCTGAAGACCCGACCTCGCGCGCGGCGCTTGCGCGGTTCTCGTCACGCAGGTCCTGCCTCGTTCCCTCTGGAAGGGTGCCGGCGTTCGATGAGATCGCGCGTTCCGACCGATTCAACCCGCCTTTGCCTCGCCCTCGCCTTCCCGTCCCCAAGTAGCAAGGGGTCGCCTCCCGTTCGACCTCGCTTCGCGTTTTTTTTCTTCTCCTTCGTTTTCGCGGGGGGGTTGTCTTCTCATATTTGCTCCAAAACAGCGGATCGCGAAGCCAGCGCAATCAAAATCTCGAGCTCGCTCTCCCCAAATCGAGTGGCTCTCAAGTTTGTTGCAGCAGGGTGGCGCTTCGATCGGCAAGCCCATCGCAACGACCAGAAGAGGGAGGATGGGTAGGTTTCTGGCGGGTGGAAACCACGGCGAGCATTATGGGGAGGCCACCATGGTGGAGGCTTTCATGCGTTCGCTATCCATGATCCTCGTTTCTGAGATCGGAGACGAGACCTTCATCATAGCGGCTATTCTCGCCATGCGGAACAAAAAGCGTGTTGTCTTTAGCGGGGCTCTCGCTGCGCTCGCCATCATGACCGTCATAAGCGCGGCTCTTGGCTACGTCGTGCCGAACCTCATCAGCAAGCAGACGACCCACAATGCCGCGACGGTGTTGTACACGTTCTTCGGACTCCGGCTGCTGTACATCGGTTCCAGGAGCAAGAGCAATGAGATACACGAGGAGATCGCAGAGGTGAACGACAAGCTGGATAAGGCGACGGACCCGCCTTGGATGGCGAAGGTGAGGGCTCCTCCCCGGTCCTCCCCGGCGCCGGGTGCTTCTCCCCCCCCCCCCCCCCCCCACCAAACGGAAAAAGAGGAAGGTGGGGGGGAGGGGAGACGAT
>Ga0160423_10004852_pt1 | contig 11029 bp, 8 predicted proteins | sample CRUFie14St8metaG_FD_108191 | JGI IMG/M metagenome (GOLD analysis project Ga0160423, IMG submission 108191) | Marine microbial communities from the Costa Rica Dome - CRUD Field 142mm St8 metaG | ecosystem: Environmental > Aquatic > Marine > Oceanic > Photic zone | place: Costa Rica: the Eastern... | reverse complement strand
TTGTTTCTTTTTAAAATCCTCTGATGCTTCTTTAGCGTAACCTCCTTCGGTTTCTAAATTTTCAGCACCTTCAACTGTTAAAAATTTACCTCCTAAGCTTTCAACCTGTTCTTTTGAAGCCATTCTAACATCTGTTGCAAAAACAATTGCACCCATTCGTTTTGCAGTTGCAATTGCTTGTAACCCAGCGACTCCTGCTCCCACAACTAGCACTTTTGCAGCTGGTATTGTTCCTGCTGCAGTCATCATCATTGGAATAGCTTTTTCAAAATGAGCAAAAGACTCCACTACTGCCTTATAACCTGCAAGGTTTGCTTGAGATGATAATATATCCATTGATTGTGCTCTTGTTATTCTTGGAAGTAATTCAAGTGAAAAAATATTGATATTTTTTTTTTTTAAATCATTTATTTTTTCTTTATTTTCATATGGGTTTAACACCCCAATGAATGTTTGATTTTCTTTTAATAAAGAATTTTTGTTATTATCTAATAAACCTAACTGAACAATAATATCTGCACTAGATATAATTTCTTTTTCATCATTTGAAATTAAAACTCCTAATTCTTTATAATCTTCATCTTTAATACCAAGATGATTTCCATAATTTTCGGGCAATAAAACTTCAAATCCAAGAGATATATATTTTTTTGCAATCTCAGGGGTAATTGCAACTCGTTTTTCAATTTTTTGATTTTCTAAAATAGAGGCAATCTTCATACATTAATCTTACAATAAGAATATTGCCATTAAAACTAAAACACTAATAACTGCGACTGTTCCCCACAACACAAATTTGGTAAAATTGTTCCAGGTATTTTTATGGTTTTCATTATCCATAAAAATTATTTTTGTCTTGCTTTGAATTTTGGATTTGTTTTGTTGATAACATAAACTCTTCCTCTTCTTCTAACAAGCTTAGAATTTAAATCTCTTTTTTTTATGGATTTTAATGAGCTTTTTATTTTCATAGAGTTCAATCAAGTTTTATGCCGGCAATGACCTACTCTTCCATACCTTAAGGTAAAGTACCATCGGCGCATAAGGGCTTGACTTCCGAGTTCGGAATGGGATCGGGTATAACACCTTCGCAATAATTACCGGCAGTGGGTTTTATACACAAAAAATATTGATTGTAAACAAAGAAAACTCTCAAAATTAGTTATAAATTTAGCATTTATTTTACCTAATCATTTAAACTTGATTAACCCTAATAAACAAACTTTTATAAAATATTCTAGTACCTAATAATATTATTTAATTTAAAATTTTTATAAAAGTTTGCTTCATTTTTTAAATTTATTGTATTTATGACTTTTAAGTAATTGTTTCTCCCATTGCCAGGCTGATTTAATAATAGTCTTTATATCTGAATATTTTGGTTTCCAATTTAATATTTTTTTTATTCTCACTGAAGATGCGGTCAAAATTTTAGGATCACCTTTCCGAGCATTAGTAACTTTTACATTAATTTTTTTTCGAGTTATTTTTCTTGAAAATTTGATTACTTGATTAACAGAAAAACCTTTACCACTTCCAATATTAAATACATGTGAGTTTCCATCTTTAATCAAATAATCTAATGATTTAACGTGGGCGTTAGCTATATCTCTAACATGTATATAATCTCTGATGCAAGTTCCATCTTTTGTTTTAAAATTATTTCCATATAAGTATATTTCTTTTTTTCTGCCAGAAGCTGCTTGCATAATTAAGGGTATTAAGTGAGTTTCAGGGTCGTGTCTCTCGCCAAAATTTTTCACAGAACCACATGCATTGAAATATCTTAGTGAAATATATTTCATCTTATTGTTTTTTTGTAAATCCATTAAGAGTTTTTCTACCATCATTTTCGAAAAACCATATGGATTTATAGGTAAAAGTTTCTGGTTTTCTTTTATAGGACACTTGCTTGGATTACCATAAACTGCTGCGGTAGAAGAAAAAATTATTTTATTACACTTATTTTCAATCATTGAATTTAAAAGATTAAATGTTCCAAGAAAATTATTTTCATAATATTTAATTGGTTCTTTAACAGACTCTCTAACTTCTATGAACGCAGCACAATGAATGACTATATCATAATTTTTTTTCAATATCTTGTTTACAAATTTTTTATTTTTTAAATCTCCTCTATAATATTTGTTTACATACTGTTCTAATTTTGGATTTTGCTTTACTAAATCAAGCACATCAATTTTATACTTATTTTTATTGATAGCGATAATTATATTAGAACCTATAAAACCATTACCACCAGTGACTAGAATTTTTTTCACAATGAATTCAATTAGAATTATTTATATACTTATTGGATAAGTAGTTTAATTAAAATATTTTTTCTTTCCAAGTTAGTGGGGTCATTTCATTCTCAATCTCTAAATTATACGCATATTTAAATTTTTTTGGTCCTTTAAGATTTATAAAATCAATTACCTTGTCTATAGATTTATCTAGTGAAACTGTAGTTTTATAATTTAAGATATTTCTCGCCTTATCCGATGAACAAGTTGCGTGTTTCACTTCATTTGGTCTATCTGGAAAGTATTTAGGACTTTTGTTAAATTTTAATTTGTTAGCGATTTTCTCAAACAATTCATTAATTGTTATAAATTCTTCATCAGGCCCTATGTTGATAGTTTGTGAATTTATATTATCATCTGTTAGCAATTTATCTAAACAGAATATACAATCATCAATATCTGAAAAACATCTTTTTTGTTTTCCATCTCCATAAATTATAGGTTGTCGATTTTGCATCATCAAATTAATCATAATTGAAACTACATTTCTAAAAGGATCATCATATTTTTGTTTAGGACCGATTATATTATGAGGAACTGCTATATTGTATTCAACACCATGAGTTTTGCTTAAAACTTTCAAGATATTCTCAGATGCTACTTTTGAAATGCCATAAGGATCTACTGGGTTTAAAACATCGTCTTCTTTAAAAGGAATATCAATATTACCATATCTTGCCATTGAAGAACAATATACAATTCTTTTTACTTTATTTCTTATACCTGCTGTAAAAACAGAAACACTTCCTGTTACATTATTATTACAAATTAAAGTGGGTGATATGCTTGATAAACCCTCATGTGCATATGCTGCGGCATGACAAATAACATCCACATCTTTCATTATGCGTGTCATAAAATCAAGTTTTTCACAATCACCTTGATAAAAAGTTATTTTTTCATTTAAATTTTCTATATCACCACCAATTAAGTTATCGCAACCAGATATTTTATATCCTTTTTTTATGTAATATTCTGCTAAATTAGATCCTAGGAATCCAGCAATACCAGTTATAAAAATATGCATAATTTTATATATTACTTTTTTTGTGACTTGAAAATTAATATTTTATTTTAATTTGTCAAAAACTTTTAAATTTACGTTTAAATTTTTTAATTAAATAAAAATTTTAATTTAAAAAAGTTATTAATTTTTTATACTAGTATAAATTTATAAGTCAAAGTTAATTTACTATCATTGAACTACTTAAAAAATTTAGATATGCTATTTTAGATAAATGGAAGCAAATAAATTTGAAATAATAATTTTAATAATCTTTTTAACATTTATTTTTAATCTCATCATAAATAAGTTAAGTTTAAAGTTAAATTTTGTATCTAAACACGACAGTAGAAGCATTCATGAAGGTAAAATACCTTATTTAGGTGGTTTAACCATTGGATTAGTTTTATTGGTTATTGTCAAAATTTTTAATTTTGATCAAAATTTTGAAACTATATTTATTTTCTCTATTTTGATTTTAATCACTGGTATAATTGATGATATCTACAACCTTAATCCTTCACAAAAGTTAATACTATTAATTTTTCCTGTTATTTGGATCACACTTTTTGAAAGGATACATCTTGTACATTTGGGGCTATATGAATATTTTGGATATATCAATCTTGGTAAAATTGGTCCTATTTTCACATTCTTTTGCGTTATGCTTTTAATAAACGCTTATAATTATATTGATGGGATTGATGGTCTAGCAATTTCTATATCATTAATTTTTTTTATTTATCTTTATTTTCTTATTGAAGAAGAGAATTTAAAATTTACACTTTTGCTTATTTCAATTTGCTACTTTATGATGATGTTGTTTAATTTATGTAATATTAATGGTATCAAAACCTTTTTAGGAGATGGTGGTAGCTTAATGTCTGGATTTATTATTTCATTTTTTTGTATTTTAAGCTTTATTAAATATAATATACACCCAACTAAACTTATATTTGCAATATCATATCCGATTTATGATTTCTTAACTGTGAATTTTAGTAGAATAATAAAAAAAAAAAATTTATTTAATCCTGGCAATGATCATTTTCATCATTTTTTATTTAATAAATTTTCCAAAAAACATTTTACGGTTGTCTTAATATTAGGTTCTTTTAACATACTTCACATATTATTTGGACTATTGGTAACAAAATACTTTAATAATTCAGTAGCATTGATATTTTTTATCATTAATTTTTTTATTTATTTAATCGTAACAAAAAAAATACAATCAAAATAATACAAAATTAACTTTTCTTTTTTTTTATTTTATTCCATACAAAATGATAGTTTTTGATCATTTTTTTTATTGAAAAATTTTTTCTAATATGCGTTTTACATTGATTTTTAAGAACCAGCCATTCAGATGGATTTTCATCCTTGACTTTTTTAAGTTCAATAATCTTGCTTACTAGGTCGCTTAAGTTATCAAAAATTCTATTTTTTTCTTTTACTATCTTTAAACTTTCCCCAATATTTGTTGACAAACATACCACACCATTATTCATTGCTTCAGCTAAAACATTTGGAAATCCTTCTCCATAAATACTTGTACTAACAACACAATCACATTTTTTGTAATATGTATTTACATCAACGACTTCATCAAATAATTCAATATTTTCTTGTAAATTTTTTTCATAAATTTTTTCTTTAAAAAAAGAATTTGAGAAATTTACATTTCTACCAAATAAAAATAATTTGTATTTTACATTTTGTAATTTTAATATCTCAGCCATTTCTAATATCATTAAGTGATTTTTTTGAGGATCAAATCTTGCAAAATGTCCAATTGTAAAAATTTTATTAGATAAAGAAATCACATTATCATATTTTGGATTTTTAAATCCATTATTGATTAAAACAAATTTATTTTTATTGAATAAAAATTTATGAAAATTTATTGCTGAATTAGAATTTGTAATAATTTTTTTGGGTATAATATTAGACAAGGTTATATGTATATAATATATGGTTCTGTGTTTAATTTTTAATTTCTTAAAATTAAGAAAAGAACTTCGAATATTCCAGACTATATTTTTATTTCCGGCAATTCTAGCAAGAAAACCTCCAATTATATCTGCATGATACATCCATGTCTGAACTATTAATGGTTTTTCAATTTTTATTATTAAAAAGAGTTTTTTTAATTCATTAAAAAATTTTTTTTTATTATTTAAATTAAGATAAAAAACTTTTATTTTTTTTTTTTCTAATTTATATCCATAATAGCTTTTTGGTAATAAAGAGACTACAACATGTTGTTTTTCCTTATCCTCCGAGACTAGATAATAAAGATTTTGCTCTGCTCCAGACTTATGTAGGCCTGTTATTATATGTAAAATTTTCATAAAATTTTTTTTAAAAATATAATAAATTAATTTAGAACTCTTTTCTTTTTGTTAAGTTTAATATATAGAAATAAATATGAAATCAATGTTATTCAATTCTAAAAATTTTATTGCATTATTAATAGTTATATTTTTTATGCAATCAATAATGCTTTATGTCAAAGTAACTTTAGAAAAAAAAAAAGTATACTACACAATGAAAATGAAATTTGAAGAAAGTTTTAATTTATACTTTTTAAATACAGGGAATGATTTCCATGGATTATTTAAAGAGATAATGATTCATAATAATGATTTAATTTATTCGAAAATTGAAGAAAGATTTCAAGTAGATAAAAACAATATAAACTATGAAAGTCCAAATATTTTTAAATGGAAATCTAATATTGAATTTGAAAATGAAGAGCAAATTGAAAAATTCAAACGATCTTTACAACTTTCTTCAGAAAGAAATATAAAATCATACATTAAAAAAAAAATAATAATACTTACTCGTCTTTCAGAAATCGATGAAGTAGTTGAAAAAAGAAATGTAGCGTTTTTTACAGTTAAAAGATTTTTATTAAATGAATTTTATGAAAATATTGATAAAGAAGGTTTTGAACCATTTAATGAATTAGACTTACTTAAATCAAAAAAAAGTATTTCATTAATAGAAAATATTATTCTAACTATTTTGGGCTCTATTTTTTTAATGGTTTTGTTTATAAATAGAAAAAAACTATTGTCCTAAGAATTGTTTTCGTTTTCATACAAATTTATTGAAACAATATATAATGTAAGTATGCATAACAACCATCCGTTATAAAAATTTCCACTTGGCATAAAAGGAAATAAATTGATTAATAAACCAAAATAAATATATGTTTTTGATAAATGTAAATGATTTTTTGTATAGAAAAACTTAAATAAATTTTTAATACAATAAAACGAGGATAGAAAAAATATAAATAATAGAATTAAAAAGTTAAAAATTCCATTTTCTGATAAAAATTGAAGGTAATAGTTATGTGAATGAGTACTACAACTATCATATTCATCTAATATATTTTTTTTAAATTCATTTTCAGCACATTTTAATCTAAATGACTTTATACCATGACCAAAATAAGGTTTTTTTTTAAACATATTCAAACTTACAAGAGCATAATTATGATGGTATGGTGTAAAATATATTAATTTGTTATCTACTTTGATTTCAGAAAGTGTTTTTCCAATTATTCTTTCATTTAAACTTTGAATTGTTAATAGTGAAATTAAAAAGCTACTAAAAATTAAAAATAAAAAAAGAAAAGAATATTTTAACTTAAAGTTTATAAATATATGTAGTATAAAAATACTAGCTGAAAAAACTAATGATATTCTATCGCCAGATATAATAGTAATTAATAGGCTTGAATTTAGTATTATATAATTAAAATAATTATCTTTTTTAAAAAGATAAATAGATAAAGATAATAATATTGGTGCTAGTCTACCAATATAACTACCTAAAACATATTTATCTCCAAAAAAACTTGAAATTCTATAGTGTGTCTCATTTTTTAAACCAATAATGTTTTCTCCATTGATAAATTGATAAAAAGAGTCAAATAATAAAAAAATAAATATAAAAATTAAAAAATAAAAAAAGTTCTTCAAAAACTTTAGATCTCTACTAAAAAAAACTGAGATAATAAGACCATACAAGATAAATCTAAATACGAAAATTTGTTTTATACTTTGAAACTCAAAATTTTGGTAAACAATTATGATTTCCAAAGTTAAAAAAAAAAAAAAAAAAAGAAATGATAAAGAAATTTTATCCAATTTAATATTTTTGTATTCTTTGAAAATACTAATCATTAATCCTAAAATTAAAATTATCTCTGGTATCATTTGCCCAGATATCATTGATATTGGAAATAGGAAGATTAATACCTTACTAATTTTTTGATATGAAATCATAGTGTAATATCTGGTTTTAAAAAACTAAACTTATTTTTTAAATCGAATATTAGACAGTTTTTTGACATGATATTATGAAATTTTTTTTTAGTTTTTTTTAAAAAAATATTATGAGGAATACAAATTATAATTATATCAAATTTATCCTTTGGAAAATATTTTAAAAATTTAACTTTATTTATTTTACTTTTAAATTTATTATAATCTACCAAAGGATCATACGCATAAATATTTTTAAATTTTTTTGATAGTTTTAGCAAAAATTCTAAATTTTTAGAATTTCTAAGGTCAGGACAATTTTCTTTAAAAGATAAACCCATGAATAAAACTTTTGATCTTTTTTTATTTATCTTTTTTTCATTAGATTTTTTAATCAATTTATTTACACAAATATCAACCATCTTCTCATTTTGAACTCTGCCTGATAAAATTAATTTTGGATTATATCCAATTTTTTTACTTAGATATGTTAAATAATAAGGGTCTACACCTATACAATGGCCTCCAACTAAACCTGGTTCAAAATTTAAAAAATTCCACTTTGTATTTGAAGCGGTCAAAACATCATAAATGTTAATATCTAATTTATTAAAAATAACTGAAAGTTCATTAATCAAGCTTATATTCAAATCTCTTTGTATATTCTCAATTACTTTTGCTGCTTCGGCTGTTTTAATATTTTTTGATAAAAATATTCCAGCAGGTATTATGCTTTTATAAAAATCCGCAATTAAATTTGCAATGTATTCATTTGAACCTGAAACTACCTTAGTAATTTTATCTATCGTATTTTTTTTATCTCCTGGATTTACTCTTTCAGGTGAGTAGCCTAAATAAAAGTCCTCATTTATTTTGAATTTATTTCTTTTTGATATAATTTTTCCACAAATTTTTTCAGTAACACCGGGATACACAGTGCACTCATAGATTATTGTATCACCTTTTTTTATAAAATTGCTAACTAATTTAGTGGCTTCAACAACATGACTTAAGTCAGGTTCTTTATTTTTATTTATTGGTGTTGGAACAGTAATAATATATAAATTACAACTTGATATTTCTCTCTTATCATAAGTAAAGTTTATATTTTTTTTATATTTTTTAATGTCTCCAGATTTAACTTCATTTGTGTTATCGTAATTTTTTTTAAGCTCTAAGACTCTTTTTTTATTCAAATCAAAACCGATAACTTTTTTTTTCATTGCAACTCTCATAAGAAGCGGCAACCCCACATAACCTAATCCAATAATTACCGGTCTAAACTTTATTTTTTTCATCTTCTCTACCAAAAAAATTAATTATTAAATTAAAAATATTTTTCACATGCATGTTTTCTTTTGACTGAAAATTCTTTATATTTGTAAATAGATACCCTGATGAGTTATGAATTCCATTTTTTATAGCTACAAAATTTACATTATTTAAACATTCCATTTTTTTTTTTTTATTTTCAGAAATAAAGTAATCCCCTTTAGTCAACTCATTAGAAAATGTAAACGAAACAAAAATACTTTCTTCTCTTTTTTCAATAGTCTCAAATGCTCTTGTTTTTTTGTCTTTATCAACTACATAAATATCTCTTAATACTTTAAAACATTCCTCAATTTTATTTTTATTCTTAAAATCAAAATGTATAACAAAGTCTCTGGACATTAATTGTTGTATTCTATCAAATGGAATTTCAAAAAAATTTAAAAAATTTTCATAATTTTTCAATTTCCAATAATATTCTGGTTTTTTGATTGGCACTTGTCTAAGTGCTGTAGCTATAATAAGGTTTGTATTCTTCATATCCAAATAATCTGATAAAATAATATCATAATATTTAATAATATCTTTTAAGGGATCATCATTTTCTTTAATGTACCATTTGGGATTTTTTTTTTCACTTTTTTTTAAAGCTTTTGACGAAAGAAAATAATGGTGCTGAATATGTGCGCCACCATTAAAAAAAACTGTTGAAAAATTAGGTTTGAATTTTTTAAAATAATTTAAATGAATTTCATTCATTAACAAATCAAAAAAAATTACTTTAAACCATTTTTTTTTTAATGAATGTAGGAAAATTCTTAAAAATAGAAAGTATCTTTTCACCCTGACAACTAAAAAAAAAATAATTAACACTTCTACAATCATAGAAAAGCTAAAACTAAGTGATGAATTGTCTTTGACTGTTTTGCTCAAAATATTTTTAATTCTATTGCTTAAATTATTTTTATCACAGCTTGTTTCTGTCCATGGATCAGGAATAAAATACTTGGGTTTTTTTAAATTATTTAAAGTATTCATTGGTGAAATTGCACCTACTGTATAACCAAATTTCTCTACTTCCTCAAAAATTTGTCTAGTTTTAAATTTTTGTATGTCGCCTAGATGCAAAATTTTATGTTCTTTTGCATTCAAACCAGTATGAGCACTTGCCCATTGTATCCATGGCTCTAAAAGACAATATTCTTTTTCACTTGATGTCTTTATATTATACAAACTAAAAAGTTTTTTAATATTTTTGAGATTATATTTTTCAAAATAATATTTGATTTTATCGAAGTTGATTTCATTTAATTCAATTAAAATTAATTTTTTATTTTTCATATATGTGAAGGTGAAGATTATTAACCTTTTTAATGCCAAAATGTTTTAATGCAAGTTTTCTATTATTTTTACCATATTCATGTCTAATCTTTTTATTTGATGCCAGATAATAAATTTTTTTTGCCAAATCATTTACATTTGAAGTTTTAAAAATTAGTCCAGTTTTATTTTTCATAACCACTTGTGTATTTCCCAGTATATTTGATACAATTACTGGCAAACTCATTGATGCGGCTTCTAATAAAGTTTTTGACAAACCCTCTGAATATGACGGTAAACAATATATTTCACAATTTTCATATAATTTTTTTACATTTTTGTGGTATCCAATAAATTTAATATTTTTTAATTGAGTTTTTCGTCTTAAAAATTTACGATCGACACTATCAGGATTTTTATAATCAATTGTACCCGCAATTAAAAATTGCCAACTTTTGAGTTTTTTTTCGAGAATTTCTGCAGCTTTAATAAAATCAATTATACCTTTTGACCGCAAGACTCTTCCACAAAATAAAATATTCTTATTTCGAATTTTTTTTACTAAATTAAATTTTTTAAGATCAACACCTGATCCAAAAGTTTTATATAATTTGTTTTTATCAATTTTAAATTTTTTTTTATAGAATTCCAAATCATTTTGATTATGAAAAATAATGTTGAAATTTTTTTTTAAAAATATTATTTGGTGTAAAAATAAAAAAATTAATTTTAAGAATTTATAATTTCCATTAAAAATTGTTCCAAGTCCAGAGACAGACATTATTAATTTTGATTTTGAAAAAAATAAAGAAACCAAACCACCATACAAATTAGCTTTAGGTGATATT
>Ga0160423_10004850_pt1 | contig 11031 bp, 12 predicted proteins | sample CRUFie14St8metaG_FD_108191 | JGI IMG/M metagenome (GOLD analysis project Ga0160423, IMG submission 108191) | Marine microbial communities from the Costa Rica Dome - CRUD Field 142mm St8 metaG | ecosystem: Environmental > Aquatic > Marine > Oceanic > Photic zone | place: Costa Rica: the Eastern... | reverse complement strand
TGTTTCTTGCAATGAGGGTTTTTTCCTTTTGATAATGTGGTTTTAAATATTTACGTCATCGCGAGGAACGAAGCGAACTAACTTCATCCTCCTTTATAAAGCTGTTCAAAAAATAAAAAGGAATCAAAATTCAGAATCAACCGTGAAGCTCATTTCTTTTTTTTCAATAGGGTGAATAAAAGATATTGTTTCCGCATGTAGGTGCAATCGACTGGAAGCTTTACCATACAATATGTCTCCTAAAATAGGTGTGTTTAACCCTTTTGAATGAGAGGAATGCATTCTTAATTGATGCGTTCTTCCTGTAATAGGGTAGAAGTGAATACGTGTTTTACCATTTTCAACCTCAAGAACCTCATAGTTGGTAATGGCGTGTTTACCGTGTTCATGGCATACCATTTGATTGGGCCGGTTGTCAAAATCGAGTCTTAAAGGGAGGTTTACAGTTCCTGTTTTTTCTTTTACAATACCGTCAAGTATAGCCACATATCTTTTTTTAACGATTCGATTCAAAAACTGCTTTTGCAAATGTTTATGTACTCTTTTGGTTTTAGCAAAAATCATTACGCCTGATGTGGCCATATCCAATCGGTGGAGTAATCGAGGGACGAACTCTTTCTTGTATTTTTCGGTTAACCGAACTAAAACAGAATCAACCAATTCTTTCCCGGGAACCGATAATAGTCCAGAGGGTTTGTTAACAACAAGTATATAATCGTCTTGAAAAACAATTTCAATTTCTCCCAAAGGTCTTGATTCAGAGAGAAGCGGGTTTTTATCAAAATCTAAGCCTTGAAGCATGTGGCCTAAAATCGGTTCACATTTTCCTCTACAGGCTGGATAATAGTATTCGTGCTTTCTGATGATTGAATTGGGTGATTTCCCCCACCAAAACTCTGCAAGGGCAATGGGTTTTAAATCGTTTTGATAAGCAAACTGTAAGAGTTTAGGCGCGCAACAATCTCCAGCGCCTGAAGGCGGGATTTTATTAGGTGTTTTTACAAAAATATTCCAAAGTGATTCCCATTCCTTATTAAAATTCAAAAACTTATAATCACTAAAAATCTGTTTTTGTAAAGCATTAGATTTTGCTCTTCTTTCAACTTTTAGAGCTTGAATTTGATTAGAAAATTTATCAATTTCGGATTGAATATATTGTAATCGTGAACGCCAAAACCGCTTTAGTCTTTTTAGTCTTAGCTGTTCTTGAAGACTTTGATGGTTGAGTTTTTTTAAATCCTCTTCGGCAATTCCTTGTAGTTTTTCATTCCTTCTTTTCGCCTTGTTTTTTTTAATGAATGCCTTTTCATCAGAAATGACCATTTCCGCATAAAGGGAATCTTTTTTTAGAAGTTCTTTCCATGCAGCGTAATTGGGGTCAGCTTCTAATGCATCAACACGATTGTTTATAGCGTTTAATTCATCCTTTCCCTCCAAAAAGTAACTGTCCTCAGTAAGCCGATCAAATATTGGTGGAACAAAAGGTTCAATTAAAACTTCTTCACCTAATTTTCCCGAAAAGGCAGACAAATAACCAAGGTCACCATTTAATGACTGAACAACCAAAACACCAAACATTTTTCCAACAGGAGGCAGGTTAGGCTGGTTTGAATCAAAGTTATGATTCCATTCATTGGAAAGAATGTGCGCTTTTAGTTCTTTCGAGGCAATCATGGCAATATCAGAAGGCTCGTAAACAAAAGGGAAAGTGAACTTTTTAGGGATTTGTATGGAGCTAATATCTGATTTAAACTTCTGAAAACAGTTTTTTGGATTGAAAGCAGTCATCAATATCGCCTGTATATTTAAACGTTTTGTAGAGTATGGAGTTTGAGCTACTTAATGAATTTTCAATAAACCGCCTTTAGGTATTACCAGAAATTTATCCTTCTGAATTTGGGAATTGTTTTAACTCATGTCCCATTTTCATCTTTTTTGTTTCTAAATAGAATTGATTGTGTTCATTAGATTCAATTTCAATACCAACATTTTCAACAATCTCTAACCCATATCCTTCAAGTCCGGCTCTTTTTTTAGGATTATTGGTTAATAATCGCATCTTTTTAATTCCAAGATCTCTTAAAATTTGAGCTCCAACACCATAATCGCGTTCATCCATTTTGAATCCTAATTCTAAATTGGCTTGAACAGTGTCTTTTCCTTGCTCTTGGAGTTTGTAAGCTTTTAATTTATTTAACAATCCAATTCCTCTTCCTTCTTGGTTCATTTATAATACAACTCCTTTTCCTTCCTTCTCAACCATTTTCATGGCTTTTTCTAGTTGAGGACCGCAATCACACCTGCAAGAACCAAAAATATCACCCGTTACACAAGAACTGTGAACTCTTACTAAAACAGGATCATTTTCATTCCATTTCCCTTTTATCAATGCTAAGTGCTCTCGGCCATCACTTTTTTGAGAATATGCTACCAAGTCAAAGTCTCCAGCCTTTGTTGGCATTTTAACATTAAGATGCCTTTCTATTGAGGATTCATGCTTTAAACGGTAAGAGATTAAATCTTCAATAGCAACAATTTTTAAGTCAAATTTTCGTGCAATTTTAAATAAATCAGGCAGTCGAGCCATTGTACCATCCTCGTTCATAATTTCCACAATTACACCCGCTGGTTCAAAACCTGCTAGCCTTGCAAAATCAATTGCGGCTTCTGTATGACCAGACCTTCTTAAAACACCTGATTTTTTTGCTTTCAAAGGAAATATATGACCAGGTTTGCCTAAATCTTCAGGTCGCGTTGTGGGATCAATTAATGCTTTAATTGTTTTTGCACGGTCTTGGGCAGATATACCAGTAGTACAGCCGTGTCCTATTAAATCAACGGAAATTGTAAATGGCGTTTCATAGGCCGCATTATTTGATTCAACCATTAAATTAAGCCCTAATTCCTCACATCTTTCTTCTACAAGTGGAGCACATATTAAACCTCTACCGTGAGTGGCCATAAAATTGATGATTTCAGGAGTGATGGATCTTGCTGCACAAACAAAGTCTCCTTCATTTTCACGGTTTTCATCATCAACAACGATAATCACCTTGCCGGCTTTGATATCCTCAATGGCTTCCTCAATTGTATTCAGTGTATAAGACATAACTGGTAATTTGCCACAAAGATATGATATTTAGAGGAGTAGGTCCAGAAATAAACTTAGGTATTTTTTATGAATGGATACGTTTTAACAATTCAATAGGAAACCAAAGGAAGAGCCTTATTGCATGAGTTTTACGAGCTTTTTTTGATACTCAAGCGTTAAAAAAACAAATCCATTACGTATTCTGTCTTTTTGTATGTTATTAAGTTCTAGGTTTCGGTCAACAACAAAATTCAAATTGCCTTCATATACCCATGCTTTGTAATGTGTTTTGCTTTTTGAAGAAAATACATTTATTTGTCTCCTTGAGTAGAGTTCAGGATAACCTTCATAGGAGTCGAGTAAACTTAAATCTTCTTCTGGAATTTCAAATAAAACACCTTCAACAGCATTCTTTACGCTTGGCTTTATGTTTGCGTAACCATAATTGGAGTTCTTTGTATCTTGCACATTTATGTAAAGATTAAATCCCATTAGTTGACCACTGCAAGGATTTTTAAAACGCACGCCCAGTTCCTTGACAAAATTAACATCCATGAGAGAACCATATGCAAAATAATATGCCATAAATTAATGGGTATAAATGAAAAAAGCCTCGCAACGCAAGGCTTTTAATGTTTTGTTTACTACTAATTCTTAGTTGATGGAATCGTTTAATGCTTTTCCAGCTTTAAACTTAACTAAATTTTTAGCAGCGATAGTAATTTTTTGTCCGGTTGAAGGGTTTCTTCCTTCTCTAGAAGGTCTGTTAGCTTTTGTGAAAGATCCGAATCCCGGAAGAGCAACTCTTCCTTCTCCTTTAACACCTTCCGAGATAGCTCCAACAACTGCGTCAAAAGCTTCTCCAGCTTGTTTTTTAGTTAAACCTTCAACGTTAGCAACGATTGCGTCTACAATTTCTGATTTTCCCATTGTAATTTATTTTAAAAGATTAATACTTAATTTATATATCGAAAATAGGGCAAAAAGCCCAGCTACACATAGGTTTTCTAAAAAAAGTAATTAACAATTCATTTGTGATTAAAACTCTTTAGAGTCCTATTCTCATTGACTCTGTATCAATTAAACAAAAGTTTTGAGACATTGCTCACTGAAAGAATTGGTTTTGAACATGTATAACTATATGATTATCAGACTAAAAGGGTTTTTGTGTTAAGACATAACTTAAATCTAGTATGAAATGATGTTTTTTTATTAAAACGTGTTGAATTTCGCACGTAAGGATTAAAAAGGGAGCAATGCACTCCCTAATATTGTTAATAACTCCGATAAACATTAAATAATTATGACTTAAAACCCTCCAAAAATTTACTTTTTAGTCCAAATCGTTAGATCATCAGCCGACTTAAAAGCATAGTTTATACCCTTTTCAGTGAATGAATCTTTGCGTCTGGGAAAATAACTAATGCAGGCGGGCACCGAAATATTGCCCCATTTTCCGGATTTAACCGATTTACCATTCGGTTTGAGTGCAACAACATGGACGTATGAAGCATCCTCATTAAATATCAATACAGGTTTTCCAAAATTATTAAGCCTATCTAATGCTTTCGCTAAATTTTCTTCATCAACATCACCTAAGTTTTCCCACGAATCCAGCTCCTTTAGTTTTATTGGAATTTTATCGTAATCAACATAGTTTCCGCCTTCTTTCAAATCGTCTATACCGTAATATTCACAAACAGCTTTCGCTAAATATTCTTTACATTTCCCATTACCAGGTGTACTTTTTTTACATGCGTTGAAAGCAGCTAGATTTTCTTCAAACGCATTTAGGTTAGCAGCTTTATGTTCTCCTTGTGATTTTTTACCATTGTAAGATGTCTCCTCTTTGCTTTTAAAGGAATCTTCTTTTTTATCACAACAATCGTCTTTGGATTCTCCACACGAAGCAATTAAAAGTAGAACAGCTAAGGAGATGAGTATTTTTTTCATCGATGTTTATTTTTGTTATTGTAAAATTAAGAGAATTTTTGCAATATTTAGAATCCGCTTATTATTTGAGCTTACTGAATAATTATTCGTTATTTCCGCATAGGAATAATGGTTTCCAGTTTTCGGTTTTCAGCATCCTTAGGTTTCCACTTGATGGCTTTAACCTCTGTTCGGTTACGGACGTCAATATCCTTCTTATACGTCCAAGTCTTTTTTTCATAAACCAATCCATCATACGTAAAGTCTGGAGCATATACTCTTTTTACACTAGCAAGCGCAGGATTGGAAGGAGCAAGATGATCGAAAACAACCATATTTAAGTTGAAATTATAATTGCAATGCATGGTTACATTTCCATTGTATTCAAAAATTATTCTGGACTTATTTAAAAATTTTGGTTCAGCTTTTGTCCCATGAGTTAAGTCGAAACGTATTATGCTATAACCAAATGAGGGCTCACCTTTATTGTTAAACTTTACGGTTTCAATGATTTTTTTTGTGGAACTGTACGAGTAGCCATCCCATCCCAACAACAAAAACGTTTTGTCTTTTTTCTTGGGTGAGGGCACTAGCGCATAGTAAATGCAACCCAACCAATTCTCATTATTAAGTTTGGCCGATTCATCGTTGCCAATTGAGGCGGACATATTGTTAAGTTCAAAAATATAATTCTCAATTTTTGAACCACCAAAAAGCCTTTTTTTTACCTTTCGCTGGTATTGTGTAAATCCATGATAGTCATACTCATCTTTTCCTAACAGAAGGGTCCAAGTATATATTCTAAATTGATTATTGGGAGCTGTTACTACGGATAAATTTTTTATTCTACTAAAGTCATATGCAATGCTCAGAGAGTCTCTCAAAACCTCCTTTAAGATTCTTTTATAATTCCGGTTTGAAGTTATTTTTTCCATGTCGGTTGGAGCAAAAATCAAAGAATCGGAAAGCATTACCAATGTATCTATTTTTGATTCAAAAGAAAATTCCATGTCTTTTTCTTTTGCTTTAGAAAACTGAAAACATAACAAAACACAAAATAGTAACAAACAGCGCATCATAAACAATAATACAACGGAACAATTTATTTATTCGTATGCAAAATAATAACTAGCAAGAAGTATAGTTTAAATTTGCATGTTAATGTACAAACATTGTATTGTTTATTATTGGATAAGTGTAAAAGGTAAATGAATAAAGTAGAGCATATTAAAAACGTATTGAATTCTTTCGAAAAAATTACTGGTAAAAAAATTATCAGAAGAACAACTCCCGAGGCAGACCTTTTAGAAATTGAAAACGCTGAATTTGCTTTGGTATCGCATAATGGAGCGAAAGACCCAATATTAAATTACGGAAACCAGTTTGCTTTAAAACTTTGGGAAATGAGCTGGAATGATTTCATTAAAACGCCTTCACGAAAAACTGCAGAGCCTGATTTAAGAGAAAAAAGAGGAGAGATGCTATCTATTGTTTCAAAACAAGGATATTATGAAAATTATGAGGGAGTTAGAATTTCTTCATCCGGGAAGCAATTTAAAATAAAAAATGCTTTTGTATGGAATGTTAATAATAAAAACGACGTTTGTATAGGTCAAGCTGCCTACTTTAAAACCATCGAGTATTTGTTGTAAATACATTTACCAAAATAAACATAGAGTGCTCTAAAAATCATATCTTGCACCTCAAATTAAAAATCATGAGATACGTAATCCATTCTTTTGCAATATTACTCACTGCAACCCTTGCAAGTTGTCAAACATTTTCTGCACAAAAGTCCAATAAAAAGGTATCCTATAGCGTCTCAAAAAAATGTAGTAGCGAAACCTCTCGAGTGGATTCATCTGCAAATTTTCAACAGTATTCTTATTTCATAGGTCACAATATAGCAAGTGATATTAAGCTAAAGGGCAGTATAGATTCATTGGATTTAAAGATGTTTCATTTAGCTTTTAAAGATGTATACTATAATGACACAAATAGATTAAGTACAGAGCGCTCTGAAGAAATCCTTAAATACCTAACCGACAGTATGAGGCAAAAACAAATTGAGGTTCAGGCAAAGCAATTTTTACCCAACAAAACATCTGGAGAAGAGTTTTTTCAAAGTTTAAGGTATAACGATAGTGTTCAGTTTACACCTTCAGGTCTTGCCTACAAAATAAATAGAGTTGGAACAGGTGCATTTCCAAAAGAAACGGATGAAATAAGTGTTTTTTATGAAGGTAAGTTGTTAAACGGGACAGTATTTGATAGTTCATATGGAAATGAAAATCCCGTGCGACTTAATTTAAGTGGTGTAATTGCTGGATGGACAGAAGGTCTTCAGTTGATTTCAGAAGGAGGTGAGATTGAATTATACATACCTTACTACTTGGCCTATGGTGAAAAAGGTCAGGCTCCTAGAATCGAGCCATTTTCATCATTAGTGTTTAAAGTGGAACTCGTCCAAGTAGTTGCTTCTCAAAATTAGTATGATGGGCACGAAGGACATGATCATGGACCTGGTGAACATGATCACTAAGAATTTAAAAAAGATGATTACTATCTAGTTTAACTCTTTTTTATTTAGGGGAATTAGCTCAGTTGGCTAGAGCGTTTGACTGGCAGTCAAAAGGTCGCAGGTTCGATTCCTGTATTCTCCACAATTGAAGTGTGTTTCTGTTTACACGGCTAATGCAGTTTGCAATTTATGTTATCCTTCAAAATTATTACTGTTTACTGTATGAGTTTCTTATACCTTTTTGTTGGTATAAAGCACTTTACAAACCCCTCTTTTTTTGAGGCGATAGTCCCACCTTTTTTTGTTTATAAGGAAACTTTGGTTTACATCAGTGGGTTTGTTGAAGTTGCGGCAGCAGTTTTATTAGTAGTCAAGAAAACAAGGAAGATAGGTGCTTTCATAACTATCGGGCTTCTTATTGCGGTATTTCCGGCAAACATATACCTATATATATCAGAAATCGCAAGAGATGTTCTGGGCGTAACAAAACAACAGGCACTTATAAGAATGCCTTTTCAAATTCCTTTAATTATTATCGCTTATTGGCATTCCCAAGAATCAAGTTCAAAAATATTTTCAATAATTTGTTCCCTGTTGTTTATTCCAACCTTAATTTACTTTGTTAGTCTGTAAATAAAAAAGCTGCCTTTTCAAAGGCAGCTCCTACTATGTTAACAAATAAATATGACTTATTTATACGTTACAATCCTTCCCCAGACGTCATTTGTTCCCCAGATTCCTTGTCTTGTGCACTCAAGTTGAACAATTTGACTATGATCTACAAACACATTAACCTCAGGTCCGTAATTTTTGATGTACCATTTAAATACTTGCGGATCAGCCGCCTCAAACATTAAATTTTCCAAACCAACTTCATTAATAAATGTGGCTGGAACATCAACTCTCCAAGGATTTGCATTTTCAGTTATACCTTCTGACTCAATCATTATAATATAGGCTCCAGCATCTATAAACCTTTTGGCTTGTTTCACTGCATATCCAACATCTTGAACCCCTTCACTTTCTAATTCTGCACTTGTCGTATCTCCTCCAGCTCCAAATTGAATACCAATTTCTGGCTTCGCCTTTAAACCTGCTTTTTGAACATCTTCAATTACTCGAAGCCAATCATCCGTTGGTATTGAAATAAATCCAGTAGAAATCTCTATTATATCAAAACCTAATTCTTTACATTCATTGATGTATCGCTTTACAGCATCTTTACCTTTAGTGAGTACATATTCAATAAAACCACCTGTCGAGACAAGAGTTCCGTATTCGTGAGCTAAGTCATTTATCTCCCGTATTTTTTTTGGATTCATGAAAGTGAAAGAGCCTCCAGCAAATTTAATACTATCAACATAATTTCCTGAGGTTTCTAAAATATCCTGAAAATAGTTTTTACCGAAGTTGGAGTAGTAGGCTGCTCTAATCTCTGTCAAACCAGTTTTTCGAGGTTTTAAACTTCTCTCATTCCTTTGTAACCATTCGAATGCAATTGGGTTTGTTATTATTTTTGATTCTCCATTTGCACCTAACACCTGTGGTTCTAAAACATCGTTTTGCATAATATATTGCTTTTAGTGCTGAAAGTATTATCAGCTGATTTTTAATTATTAATACTTGCTAAAAATATTCTTTAAAACATATCAAACTAATAGTTTTAAACGATTGGTTTAATAGCTTTGTGCGATTAAATAAGGCACAAAGGAAAGCACGGGTCTTTTGTTTGCTTTATGCTAATCAATTAAGGTTAGAGGCGGTAGCAAGTAGTTCCGTTATAAGTCGTTTTATGAACCTGTTTTTTTCGAAACCACGAGTCGATATGAGACTTACATCCAGTTTTGGTGTATCTGACGTTAAAGGGTAGGTGTAATGTTTTTTACCTCTTGAGTTCAGATAGGGTAGGGCCATTTTAGGAATTAACATTTTCCCTCCGTTTAGAAAAATAATATTCCGAATTGTCTCAAGATTTCCCTTTAAATATTTAATATTATTTTTTGTTCGTCTTGGTGAATTTGCTGAGAATAATTTTATTTGTCTTTTCAGGATTAGTTTTAAATCTTCATGAATGAACATAGAGCTGGTGTCAAGTTCATTAATATCAATATCCGAGTTGTTAAATTCATTAATCTCCTCCGTTGAGTATACTAATATTTCCTCTTTAAAAAGTTTTCTCTCGAAATAATCGTGGCTTAAATCGGGAGCGATCATGATTGCTGCATCTACCTCCTCCGAACCTAACAGGTCCTCAATTCTCCGATCGCTAAGCTCTAATATTTTCAATTCAAGATTCGGATATTTATTAGCAAGGTTGTTTAAAAACAGTGGCGCAATGTATGGTGCTAGAATCTCTGTTATCGCAAGTGTCATGTACCCGGATACTTCATTTTTTCTTCTTTTGGCAATTTGAATAAATTCTTTTCTTTGCAATAGAATCTCTTTTGCTTTATTTATTAAATCTATTCCTTTAAGTGTCGGAACGACTGGATTACGTGTTCGATCAAAAATAACGATATCATGTTCTTTTTCCAATCGCTGAATCTCTTTACTAAGTGTTGATTGAGCAACATCACAGGCCAAGGCAGCCCTATTAAAATTTTTAAATTCCTGAACTGCTATTATATAACTTAACTGTTGAAAGTTCATGCTTTTTAAAATACAGTTTATTGCGATAGATTTGGAAAACTAAACTAATAATCTTTATTAGTTTGAAAAAATAATGATCAGAAATAATCTCATTGCTCGATAGATTGAGATTCGAAAAAAGCGATTTTATAATCTTGCGAGATATACTTTATCTGTATTGGGTTACAGCAGCATTCACAATCCTCTATATACGTCTGACCATCAGTGGACAGATCAATAAGGACTGATATCTCAACCCAGCAGTAAGGACAACTGAAGAACTGCTCATGCATATTGAAAAAGTATTTAAAAAAGTTGAATTCCACAAAAAAAAGTAAGATATTCCTCCATGTTTCATAAAAAGAAAACAATTTTATTAGTCATCATATCTGTTATCTTTTTGAGCTTGAGATCTACAGGACAAGCCGATAGCATCTTTCTTAAAGAAAAGTTTTACCGTGTTCAACAACAGTCCTTATTCATGTTATCAGGCTGGTCTGTTCTAAATATTGGTATTAGTCCCATGATTTCGTCGAATTTACGAAATCCAACTAATCAAATTGATCATTTTCACAGGACAAATTTTTATTGGAATTTTCTCAACTTAGGAATTGCTGGCTTCAGCCACTATTCTGTGTTAAAAAAGAGCAAGGAAAATTGGACAGTATCTGAGCTAGCGACACAAAAACATAAAGTTCAAAAAGCAATAACCGTTAATATGGGTCTAGATTTACTCTATGTTTTCGGTGGATTTGCTTTGAAATATGCATCCAATAGAAACGGGAATTTAGATGCAGCAGCATATCATGGCAATGGTAATTCACTCATACTCCAGGGAGGTTACCTTTTTTTGTATGAT
>Ga0160423_10004849_pt1 | contig 11033 bp, 12 predicted proteins | sample CRUFie14St8metaG_FD_108191 | JGI IMG/M metagenome (GOLD analysis project Ga0160423, IMG submission 108191) | Marine microbial communities from the Costa Rica Dome - CRUD Field 142mm St8 metaG | ecosystem: Environmental > Aquatic > Marine > Oceanic > Photic zone | place: Costa Rica: the Eastern... | reverse complement strand
GGGCAGTCAACGTTCGCACTGTGGAAGAGACCAAGACAACCCGCTCACACAATGATGCCAATTTGCTCTGCCTCGGCCAGACCGCGGTGTCGGCTGAAACCGCTCTCGAAATGGTGGAGGCTTTCCTGTCCAGCGACTACGAGGGTGGGCGTCACGACACGCGGCTTTGCAAGGCTTCGGGGAGTCGTCTCGCGATGACGGACTCGGAAGTCTTCGATGCGATTCGAGGCGAAGAAAAACGTCAGCGTAGTCACATTGAGTTGATTGCTTCGGAAAACTTTTGCAGTCCGGCGGTCATGGAGGCTCAGGGTTCGCTTCTCACCAACAAGTATGCCGAGGGCTATCCCGGGCGTCGTTGGTATGGTGGATGTGAAAATGTCGACGTCGTCGAAGAACTTGCGATCAGCCGACTTAAGGAGATTTATGGAGCAGAACACGCTAACGTGCAGCCTCACTCCGGAAGTCAGGCCAACACGTCGGTTTACTTCGCAGTGCTTCAGCCCGGCGACAAGATCCTCACCATGGATCTCGCGCATGGTGGTCATCTTACGCACGGACATCCGGCCAATTTCTCGGGCCGTCTTTACGATGTCACGCACTATGGTGTGAGTGCGGAGGATGAGGCAATCGATTACGATGCGCTTGAAATTCAGGCCAAGGAAGTGCAGCCGAAGCTAATTACCTGCGGGGCGAGTGCTTACTCCCGGACGATCGATTTCGAACGCATGGGAAAGATTGCCGAGGTGGTGGGAGCGTATCTCTTCGTCGATATGGCACACATCGCCGGACTTGTCGCTGCCGGAGTGCATCCCAGCCCGGTGCCGCATGCTGATTTTGTGACGACCACAACACACAAATCACTTCGTGGACCTCGTGGCGGTATTATTCTATGCAAAGAGAAATACGCCAAGAAGATCGACGGCCGTGTTTTCCCTGGAGTGCAAGGTGGTCCGCTCATGCACGTCATCGCAGCCAAGGCGGTTTGCTTTGGTGAGGCTCTCAAGCCCCACTTCAAGGAGTATCAATCACAGGTCATTAAGAACGCCCAAGCCATGTCTGCGCGTCTTGCGGAAAATGGTTACCGCATCGTTGCCGGGGGTACCGACAATCATGTCTTCATGGTTGATCTTCGCCCTGTGGGGCTCGATGGTTCCATCGTGTCCGACACTCTCGACAAGGTGGGCATCACGGTGAACAAGAACTCCATTCCTTTCGACGAAGCTGGGCCTATGAAGCCCAGCGGGATCCGCATTGGAACTCCAGCTGTCACCACCCGTGGTATGAAGGAAGACGATGTCATCGCGGTGGCGGATCTCATTCACGAAGCGCTCAAGGCGCGGGAGGATAAGACCCAGCTAGCAAAAATCCGTGAGAGGGTCTTTGCCTTCAACGCGGATTTCCCACTTCCGTGGTAAAGTGAGTTACACGGCATCGTCCGAGCTAATGAACTGATAGACGGGGGCTCCGATGATGCCGCCAATGATGGGTACGACCCAGAGGAGCCAGAGTTGGCTTGCCATGGCCACAGTATCATCATTCTATTCGCGACGAATAATTGATGAAAAATCGGAAGCAGAGTTAGTTCACTTCACATTTCCCTTTTCTCTTCTCACTCTTCTGCTGTGCCTGTGGAACCGATTACGACGACTGGTGAGATTCTCGCTCTAATAAGCGATCGTGCCTTCACGGTACGTTTGCCTAATGGCAAGGAAGTGATCGGGCATCCGGCGAAGGCGATGAACCCGCGCAAGACCGAGTTGGTAGTGGGGGTGAAGGTCGCATTAGAAATGACACCCTTCGATTTTGAAAAAGCGCGAATTACTGATATCGTCTCGCCGTAGTTCATCTAATGTCCCGCAATTACATCATCGGCACGGCCGGCCACATCGACCACGGAAAGTCGACCTTGGTCCAAGCTCTCACTGGAACCAATCCCGACCGACTTCCGGAAGAGAAGGAACGCGGAGTTACGATTGAATTGGGTTTTGCGCATTTTTCTCTGCCGGTGCCCAAGACATCGGATGATACCTTCGAACTCGGAGTGGTGGATGTCCCGGGGCACGCCGACTTCGTGAACAACATGGTCGCGGGCGTGGGTACGGTTGACCTGGGGATTTTTGTGGTGGCGGCCGATGATTCGTGGATGCCGCAGTCGGAGGAGCACTTACAGATTTTGACTTACCTCGGGATTAGCAATTTTATCGTGGCGCTGACTAAGGCGGATCTTTGTGAGGATCTGGAATTTGTGACGGAGATGTTGGCGGATGATCTTCAGGGAACGGCTCTCGAAGGCGCGCCCATCGTGCCAGTCTCCGCGCCGACCGGCTTTGGGATGGAGCTTTTGAGGGAGACGATTGCCAATACGCTGCTAGAGACTCCAGCGCCCCGGAATTTCGGACATCCTAGATTAGCAGTGGACCGGGCCTTCTCGCCCAAGGGCGTGGGCACGGTGGTGACGGGGACATTGGCCGGTGGGGAGTTAAAAACGGGAGACTCTTTGATTGCCTATCCTTCGGGCTTGAAGACGAGTGTGCGTGCCATTCAAAACCATTCCTCGTCGGTGGATCATGCCATGCCGGGAATGCGAACGGCGCTCAATCTCCCCGATCTTCCGCTGACGTCAAAAGGCAAGAAGGGTGTCTCGCGGGGGAACCTTCTTGTGGGAGGATCGCTAGCTGAGGCATCTTATGAGGTGGATGCGGAGTTGATTCGTTCGGTTCGTCCCATTCCGGGGCAGAAGGGAACACTACGGCCTCTGAAATCGAATCATCGCATCTATGTGCACCATGGATCGGGGAGAACGCAGGCGCGCGTTTTGTTCCCGGAGGGAAATACCCTGCATCCCGGCGAGTCAACGATTGCGCAGCTGCGCTTTGATCATCCGGTGCACAGTTTTGTAGGAGAGCGGATTGTTATTCGCGAGCTTTCGGGAGAGGCCACGATTGCGGGAGGAACCATTCTCGATGCGCATCCTTCGCGGCGGAATTTCAGGGGAGCGGACCGGCAGCTTTTTCTGACCGAGCGGGCGACCGCGCCTGATGATTTACAGTTCTTGTTGCGGACGCGTTTGGTTCGGGATCATTTCCTGACTGAAGGGAGCCTGGTGCAAGCTCTGCCATTCTCGCCAGCCGAGATTAAGGCGGCCCTGAAGAAGATGACGAAAGCCAATGAGTTGGTGGCTTTGGGCGAGAAGTATCTCTCGTTCGCTCCCTACTGGAAAGGATTGGTCAGAGAGAGCTCACAGTTGGTGCAGGAATATCATAGGAAGCATCCGGATCAGATTGGCATGACGACGGAGTTGTTTAAGAAGAGCATGGGAGCTCCGATGGGAATCCCGGGACTGCTCGATGCCTTGTTGATTCAGTTGAGCGAAAAGAATTTCAAAGTGGGAGAAAACTTGATCTGCCACAATTCGCACTCGCTGGAACTTCCTCCCGAGCTGGAAGCGCCGGCGGCGGAAATTTTGAAGACCCTCGACAATGCCGGGTTGAATCCGCCGCTTCCGGGTGAGCTGCAAGGGACATCGTCGCACAGGGCGGCCTATAAGTTTCTGTCGCGCACGAGACAGATTATTCCGCTGGAACCCAAGGTGACTTTGGGAGGTGAGGTTTTTCAGGCAGCGGTCGCCAAGGTGACGGCTTTTCTCGAGGAGAATGGTCAGGCCACGGTTTCAGAATTACGACAGGAACTCGACACCTCACGAAAGGTGATCATGCCGCTGCTGGATCGTCTCGATCGGGATAAGGTCACTATTCGGAGTGGTGACTATCGGACCTTGGTGCCTCAGGGTTAGGCCTTTGCCCTTTCGGTCTTCTCCCCCAGGCGGCCTTCGAGGGCTTTCTTGAGGAGGGGACGTTGTTTTGCGATTATGGGCTTGAGGGAAAGGACTGCTCCGAAGCTTTCTTCGGCATCGCGATGGAGTTTGGCCAGAGTGAGATCTTCGTTGAAATTGGCGTGATCGAGTTCGGTCCAGTAGATCAGGTTGAGGTTTTTCTCGGGCTTGAGGAGTGGAAAAATCTCGACGCCCATCGGGGTGAGGATGATGTAGGCGTGGCGGGTGCAGTGGAGCGCGACTCTTGCGAGGAGACAAGCCAGGACGAGGAAAGGAAGAGGTATCCACCAAAGGAAATCCGGGTGTCCCATGAGCCAGGTGATCGCCGTGAGCAGGGCGAGGGCGAAAGCAACAGTGGCAGCAATGAACATTCCCTGAGCTTGTCCGGCGCGGGTGAAGCGGAGTTCCTTGTGAGGTTCGGCGACTGTCTTTGGGGCGGCCATATTGAGTGAGACTCTCTAGTTTGGAAACAGTTCAGAGTTTGGGGGAATTCTGCCTGCTTGTGGTCAGACGTCGATGACCTTGCCGTCGTCGAGTTTCGATGGGGGACGGGTTTCCTCCCCTGTCTCGTGAGGGAAGCCGGGCGTGACGACCTTGAATTTTCCTTCAAGGCGTTTGGCTAGGGAATTTCGGACGACGGCTCGGATCGGTGGGATGAGGATGAGAAACCCAATGGCGTCGGTCAGAAAGCCGGGGGTCAGGAGGACCGCTCCGGCGAGGAGAATCATGAGACCGTCGAGCGCTTCCTTGTGGGGCATGCGTCCTTCGCTTGTGGCTCGCTGGAATTTTGCCATGGCGAGACGGCCCTGGGATTTGGTAAGGGCAGCGCCGATCACCGCAGTGATAATAATGATTGCGATGGTGTTGGGAAACCCAAGCTGGGCGCCCAAAGTCATGAAGAGGTAGAGCTCGGTCAGGGGGACGAGGATGAAGAGAAGAAGGAGTTTTCCAAACACGGTAGTAGGAACAGAGTAATGCGAGTTACTGGCATTTCCACCACAATCAGTGTGCAAAAAAAGGTGCGGCCAATCTCCCCCCCGAAAGACTGGCCGCCATTGGATCCTTCTTTGGAAAAAAGGAATAATTCCAATGTTAAGAGAGTTTACCTTCGAAAATACGTTTCGCAGAAGTTTTTTCAAAAAAGGTGAATTATATTCAGGGGGCGAAAAAAATAGCCAAGCCCCGTGAGGAACTTGACCGTTTGTTTCAACCTTCCAGAAAAAAGGATTAGGATTGGGATATAGGGGGGAGTGGCTTAAGAACCTGATAGCGGGTTTTATTCACCGCTGCTTCAATCTTGGCTTGGCTGGTTTCCTTGGGGTCGAAAGAAATATCGGCCTGTCCGTTGAGGTGAGAGATGCTGTTGACGTAAATCACACCTTTCTCCTTAGCGAGGAGGCTGGTGAGAATGTTGGAGCAGCTGCTGCAGACGAGGCCTTTGATTTTGAAGAAAGCTTTTTGGCCGGTAATAGTAGGGCCGGAAGCGGTGAAGGTCTTTTTGAGGGACGCTTCTGTCACCTTGGCAGGATCGAATTCGATGGTGATGGACTTTGGAGTGATTTGTAGGACCTTGGCTCCGTCTATCGGATTGAGAGCGGATTGAACTTGAGTAGAGATGTCCTCTTTGTTCAACCCGTCCGCCAGTAGGACGAGGCGCTCTTTGGCGTAGAGGCTTCCGTAAAGGCAAAGGTGGATGAAGAGGAGAAGAAATCGCATGAGGAGGAACAGGCGTGTTCGGGATCAGAAAATATTCCTAAAAATCGTTTCCGCGACATATTTTTCGGATGAGTTGTCATCGGCGGGTAGTCTGTCAGGATGAAGGCATGATGAATCAAGGGGTCTTCAGGTTATTGGTCGTTTGGATTTTTGTGGTGTTGGGGACCGCCCAGGCGGCGAAGCGGCCGAATATCGTGGTAATTCTCACTGATGACCATCGATACGATGCGATGGGCTTTCTGGGGCATCCTTTTCTCAAGACGCCGAATTTTGACCGATTGGCGGCTGAGGGAGCTCATTTTAAAAATGCCTACGTCACTACCTCGCTGTGCTCGCCGAGCCGGGCCTCGATTCTGACCGGGCTATACGCGCACAATCATCATGTTGTGGATAATTATAACCCGGTGAGCAAGTCGCTGACCTTTTTTCCCGAGCTTCTGCAGAAGGCGGGATACCAGACGGCCTTCATTGGGAAATGGCACATGGGCGATAGCGAGGAAAAGCAACGGGGCTTTGATCACTGGATCAGCTTTAAAGGGCAGGGAGTTTACGTAGCCGATCCCAAGATGCTTAAAGCGAAAGGCCGCTTCGTGCCCCAAGCGATCAACTCGGGCTACAATATTAATGGGAAGAAAGTTCCGCAAAAGGGATACATCACAGATGAGCTTACCGACTTTGCTGAAGAGTGGTTGGCGGCGAAAGACGAGGAGAAACCCTTCCTGCTCTACCTCTCACACAAAGGCGTGCATGCCGATTTTCTGCCGCCGGATCGTCATGCCTTTAAATACGACAAAGTGGAAATCCCCACTCCTCCAACGCCCACCGCGAATCCGAACATGTTCAAAGACCCGCCGATGTGGGTGCGCAATCAAAGCAATAGCCGTCACGGTGTGGAGTTTGCATATTACACCGGAGTGGACATGAAGAAATACTATCGTCGCTACTGCGAAGCACTTCTCGCGGTTGACGACAGTGTGGGACGTCTCATGACCAATCTTGAGAGGAGCGGGGACTTGGAAAACACGGTGATTTTGTATCTCGGCGACAACGGATTTATTTTCGGAGAACACGGGCTCATCGATAAACGATGTGCCTACGACGAGTCAGTGAAGGTTCCGATGTTGCTGCGTTATCCCAAGGCAATCGAAGGCGGGACGACCGTGGAGAAAATTGTCGCCAACATTGATGTCGCTCCTACCTTGTTGGAGGTGGCTGGCTTGAAGGGCACGGAGGAAATGAACGGAGCCAGTTTTTGGCCTCTTGCCAAAGGAGAGAAGGTCGCAGATTGGCGTAAGTATTTGCTCTACGAATACTACTGGGAGCGCAACTACCCGCAGACGCCGACGACCCATGCCGTGATTGGCGAGGACTATAAATACATCCGCTATCACGGAGTGTGGGATGTCGATGAGCTTTACGACCTCAAATCTGATCCCAAAGAACGGATCAATCTCTTCAATGACTCTGCGCAGGCCGCCCGGGTCACCGAAATGAACGAGGCGCTTTTTTCCCTGCTCAAGGAATCAGGCGGCGAGGCAATGCCCTTGATGCCCGATCGGGGGAACAAGTATTTTCACCGCAAGATCAAGGGGACCAAGGGGGCGCCCTTCCCGGATAATTTCTACCGAGAGGCTGGGACGACGGGAAAATAGGGGATTCAGGACAAAAAGTCGTAAATCCGTGCTTTCGGTCGGCCGATGATCGCTTTCTTTCCTTTGATCAAAACCGGGCGCTGGAGAAGCTGTTTGTGTTGGACGAGAATGTCGACCACAGCCTTCGGATTGTCGACGTAGTCGTCGGGATTGAGTTTGAGTCTCTTGAATTTTGAATCTTTGCGCACGAGATTTTCGACGGGGTCCTCGAGCGCCTCCACGATTTTGGTGAGCTCGGCCTCGCCCGGTGGTGTTTTAATGTAGACGATGACTTCGTGATCAACTCCCAGTTCCTTGGCGACCGCCAGGGCATTGTCGGAGGAGCCTCAATGATTGAAATGGTAGATCGTGACTTTGGACATACGGGTAATTTAGAAGAGAGAAATTAAGGGGCAACTGCAATCTGAATGGATTGCGGGTTTACATGCGATAAGAGGAATCATGCTTAAAAGGTTTTTCCTCCTGATAGGGTTCGTGATGAGCAGTGCCTCACTTTTAGTAGCGGAAGAAAAAATGGATCTCTATCTGCTCATCGGCCAGTCGAATATGGCGGGACGCGCACCGATTGTGAATAGGGATGAAGGAGTCATCGAGAGGTGTTTTCTTTTGAATGGTCAAGACGAATTCGAGCCTGCACCCCCCCTCAATCGCTACTCCACGATTCGGAAAGGGCTAAACATGCAGAAGATGAACCCGGGCTATTCATTTTCAAAAGCGATGCTTAAAGAGGATCCTAAGATGGCGATTGGTCTCGTGGTGAATGCCAAAGGAGGATCGAGCATCAAGCAGTGGACGCGTGACGATAAATTTTATCAAGAGGCTCTTCGTCGGATGAGGGCGGCGACAGAAAAAGGAAATCTCAGAGGGGTGCTTTGGCATCAGGGTGAGACCGATCACAAGGACCCCGAGTATCTCGACAAGTTGAGAGAGCTGGTGAAAAATTTGCGCAATGATTTGCAGTCGCCCAAGTTTCCCTTCGTAGCGGGGCAGGTGAACAATGCCAAGGAGGTGAATGATCAAATCGCCAAGCTGCCATCGAAAGTTTCCCAAACTGGAGTGGTCAAGTTGCAGGGCCTGACGGCAATGGACCGGTGGCATTTCGATGCCAAAAGCATGAAGATTCTTGGTGAGCGATACGCGGCGGAAATATTAAAGATACAACGGGGGCAATGAATCGGCGGCCCGCAAAGTGGGACAATTGACTCCCAGCTCAAAGTAGCCTTGCCCTTGTCGGGAGTCTGGTTTACCTCGCTCGCAACATGAGGAAGCCCATCATCGCCGCCAACTGGAAGCTAAACAAAGGACCATCGGACACCGAGGACTTTATTCAAAGTTTTGAGAACAAACTCAACGAACTCCCCAAAGGCGTTGATATCGTATTAGCTCCCCCCTATATTTCTCTTCCGAAAGCGACCGAGCTTCTGGCGCATTCACGAGTTCGTGTCTCGGCTCAAAACATGAGCGAGCAAGATAGTGGCGCCTACACCGGCGAGATCAGTGCGCTTATGTTGAAGGAGGTTTTCGTGAACTATGTCATCCTGGGACACTCCGAACGTCGTGCGATTTATGGTGAGAGCGATGCTCTCATTAACGCGAAAGTTCTCAAGGCACATGATTTAGAATTGAAGCCGATCTTTTGTATCGGTGAAACTTTGCAAGAGCGGGAGGATGGGAAGCTAAAAGATGTTTTGCGCACGCAAATCACCGACGGTCTTAAGGATGTTTCTGAAAAACAGATGCTTGATACGGTGATTGCTTACGAACCTGTTTGGGCTATCGGAACTGGAGTGACGGCCTCGCCTCAACAGGCACAGGATGCCCACGAATTTGTGCGTTCTGTTCTCACCGACCTCTATGGGGTTTCTGTCTCCGAAAAAGTGCGCATCCAGTATGGTGGATCGGTCAAGCCCGATAACGCTAAGGAACTCCTTGGCCAGAAAGACATTGACGGTGCACTCGTGGGTGGAGCCGGACTGGAAGTGTCCAGCTTCGCCGATATTATCCGTAACGGCGTGGTAGAGTAGGCCAGTCATGGAACGTGCGTTTTTTGGAACCAGAACCGGCGAAGTGCTCGTTGGTCACGGTCCTTTTACCGCACAGTCCGAGGCGCCTTCAGCGGGAGTGGCTTTTTATAAGAACGACTTTTCGCTCAGCCAGAAAAAGCCCTGGATGATTCCGGAACGCGTTGAGGTGCTCCAGCCTGTGAAGGAATCCTGCCCGGCTGAGATCAGCTGGGAGGAAGCCAACCCGGAACCATTTGCCGAGGTATTTCGCGAGGTTTCATCGGCGATTTCGCAGGGAGTGATCGAAAAGTCGGTTCCCGTGGTTACAGTGAGAGGGCGGGGGGAGGTGTCACCGGATGCTCTTCTCGGACGATTGCTGAACCTTTCGGCTAATTTGCGACCTTATGGCTGGATCGGCGAAGATGAGGGGTTTTTGGGAGCCACCCCCGAGGTGCTATTCCGACATTTTGATGGGCGAATCTACACCATGGCGCTGGCTGGAACGGCACGGAGTGATGAGGGCGCCTTGTTTGCGATTGATGACAAGGAAATCCGCGAACATGAGTTTGTGGCACAGACCTTGATTGCGAAGCTTTCGGATCTGGGAATGGTGACTCGTCAGGAGCGGGGGATTTTGGATCTGGGTAATTTGATCCATTTTCAAACGCTTATCAAAGTGGAGCTCTATCGCTACGAGTTGATCCAAACGTTGATTGATCGCCTTCATCCGACGCCCGCATTGGGGCCGTTACCCCGTACGCCGGAGACGATGGCCTTATTGAATGATTGGCGTAAACGATTGGACTGTCCGCCGGAATTTGGGGCGCCCTTTGGATTGTATCGTGATGGTGATTTCGAAGCGCTGGTCGCGATTCGTATGGCGGCCTGGAAGGGGGACCAATTTCAATTACCGAGTGGTTGCGGTGTGATTCAGGAATCGCGTCTGGTGAGCGAATGGCGCGAACTTGCATTGAAACGTGCGGCGGTGAAAGAGCTCTTTTCTTAAGATGAATTTTCCGGCCCTGGTATGTCTTGGGGAATTGTTGGATGAGGCGGCTCATCTTGTGATTTGCGATGAGGAATCTTCGCTCGTTGAAGTCATCGCTATAAAGCAGGGAAATGAATTGGTCGATGCCTTTCCGCTCCCAGTGGCGGTGCAAGGCGCGGCAATCGAGGTGGCGCAGAAGTTTTCAATGGAGCCCAATTGGTTGGACATCATGACGGCCGGTCGATTGGAGTTGAGTCAGTTGCCGGAAGATTTTTGGGAGGGTGTTGAAGAACGTCCGGTTGGTGAGAATCTTACCGTAACCTTTTTGGGTCGGGCCGGGAGAAAGTATCTTCATTTCTATCGGGCGGTGCGGGAAGAAGGGAAAGGCGCCTTGGATGATTTGAATCGCCTCGCACTGAAGCCGCCGGAGTTGGCGCAAGTCACGCAGTGGATTCGGGTCGAAGGTCTTTTTGATCACCGGAGTGGTGAGACAATTATGGAAATTCTTACTGAGTTAAATTCGTAGAAAATTGTCATGCCATCGATTGTCTCTTATCTTGAAATGAAGTCCCGGCAGGAATTCTCCCCCGTGGATGCGCCAGCTGGGTTTGAGGGGAGAAAAGTGGATGCGCCAGATGGTTTGGTGAACCAGAGAATGTATCGTGAGGTCGGTGGTGATTGGGATTGGACGGATCGTTCGGTTTGGAGCGAGGAACAGTGGAGAGCGTTTGCGGTGCAGGAGGGCTTGGAAACCTGGTTGGCTTATTGGAAGGGAGAAGTGGCGGGATACTTTGAGTTGAAAGTGCAGGATGGTGGTCACGTTGAGATTGTCCTTTTTGGTT
>Ga0160423_10004848_pt1 | contig 11033 bp, 10 predicted proteins | sample CRUFie14St8metaG_FD_108191 | JGI IMG/M metagenome (GOLD analysis project Ga0160423, IMG submission 108191) | Marine microbial communities from the Costa Rica Dome - CRUD Field 142mm St8 metaG | ecosystem: Environmental > Aquatic > Marine > Oceanic > Photic zone | place: Costa Rica: the Eastern... | reverse complement strand
TGCAGTTATGAATCCTATGTTATCTAAATTAAAAAAAATACCTGAGTATTTACAAGGTAAGTATACAGCAGAAGATGATTTTTGGAAAATTACAAACTATTTTATGGAAATGTCCAGAAGAGAAAAGGCTTATATAAAAGATGCAGCGAGAAGAAATGTTAAATTAGATACTAAAGATCCAACGTTTATAAATAAATTAAAACAAGAGTCTGCTGAAATTGTTAGAAACACAGTTCCAAACTATGCATACGTTGGAGACGTAGTAAGAACTGCTAGACTGTTACCAGTTGGTAACTTTATGTCTTTCCCATCTGAAATGATTAGAACTACAACTAACATAGCTACTCAGGCTATTAAAGAAATGAAACATTCTAAACCAACTATCGGAACAAATATTGCACCTGTGGTTTATGAAAGAGGAGTAGGTTTTGTTAAAAATGATAATCCACTCTATACAATAGGAGCAACAAGAGCTGCGGGTATGGCCTTTACTTTGAATGCAGTCCCTGCAATGACTGTAGAAGGTGCGAAAGCTTTATATAATGTAACTGAAGAAGAAATAAATGCGATGAGACAGTTTGTTCCTGACTGGTCAAGAAATTCAACATTAGTTCCAATACGAGATGAAGATACAGGTGAGTTAAAATATATAGATTTTAGTCACTCTAATGCATATGATTTAATTGGAAGACCTTTTAGAACTTTAGCTAACGAAATAATTAGAGCAGAAAAAGATGGTGATACAATACTAAAAGGATTTATGACGGGAGCTGAAGAAGCAGTTACAGAAGTTGCGGCACCATTTATTGATGAGTCTATTTGGACAGAAGCTTCTGCAGATATTAGTTTGTATCCTTTACTTCCTGGAAGACAAGGTAGAACAAGAGATGGTAGAGTTTTATATACAGATCAAACTCCTCCAGGTGATAGATTAGCAATTAAATTTAGACATTTAATGGAAGCTTTAGCACCTTCTTATAAACAATATATTAGAGTAGGACAAGCTGCTGTAGGTGCACCTACAAAAACAGGAGACATTTTAGAACTAGATGATCAGTTAGCAGGATTAATTGGTTTTAGACCGGTTACAGTAGATCCATTAAAATCAATGGGATTTAAAATAGCTGAATATCAAACAGGTATAAGAAATGCTAGAAGAGAATTTACAGGTGGAGCTTTTGGATTATTAAGAGGTGGCCCGATAAAACCTAATGACGTAATTGAAAGATATTACGAGTCTAACAAAGCAAGATTTAATGTTCAAAAAGAAATGCATAAAAATATAAATGCAGCTGAAATATTAGGTGTGAGAAACAATGTATTACAAAGAGAATTTGCTGATAGACAATTATCTGTAGAAAATTACAACGCATTAAGAACAGGTAAATACAATCCTTATTTTCCATCAGATGATATACGAGATAGATTCAGAGAGATAGCTAGAAACTTAGGTGAATTAGATGTTTTTCCTTTAGTGTCTCCTATTCTTAGAAGAATGGAAAACGATATGCGTAGACTTAGATTAGATGGAAATTATCAAAACACTGTTGAACCGCAACGTTTTGCATCTGGCGGATTAGCTTACGAACCAAACTTAGAAGAAGTTGCTCAAGATGGAATAAATTTAAGTGATTATTTAATTAAAGAAGTAAACACACCTCCTCTTCCAATGACACCAATGCCAAATCCACAGGTTGTACAGACTCAGGCTTCAGGAAACATAATGAATACAGGACTAACACCTGCTGAACAAGCTTACTTATCTGAAGAAGAAAAAATGATTAGATTAAGAAATAGAGGATTAGCATAATGCCTAACGGAGATAAATTAAGACCAAGAACTACAAGAGAACATATACTAGCTTTATATGGATATATAACTGGTATTAAAAGAGACATGAAACATATGCATGATGGTATTCACGATTTGGGCGGTAAGATAGACAAAATCTATTGGGCATTATTAGCGACGGTGGGGGCTGTCGCACTTTTATTATTGGAAAAAGTTTTTGATAAAGGTTGGTTTTAAATCCAATCTCTAAAGTCTTCTTTCATAATAGTATTTGCAATATTAACTTTTTCACGCAAAGCTTTTACAATTCTTTCATCAATCGTATCTTGAGACATAATATCAATGTAAGTCATTTTTTGAGTTTGACCTATCCTATCAATACGAGCTTCTGATTGCTGACGTTTTTCTAAATCATAACCATTAGAAAAATAAATCATATTACTACCGGCAGTTAAGGTAATACCATAACCACCAGTATGGGTAGTTCCAACAAAGAATCTACACTTTTCATTTGTTTGGAATTTTTTTATATTTATAGATCTAGCGTCTGTATCTGTTTCACCAAAATAATCTACAACAGAATCTTCACCATATACTTCTTTTATCTTTTTAATAATTCTCTTTACATCATGTGTATAATGTGACCAGATAATAGTTTTACCTTCAACATTTTCTAGTATACTCATTAATTCATCTAATCTACTACAAGGTAAATCTTTTATAGTACCATCATCAGCAGTGAAATGTCCACAAGTTATTTGATGTAGACGCATTAGCTGAGTCATAACAGTAGCGGAAGACTGCATCTTACCATCCAAGAAAGCTATTGCTTCTTGTTTCATTTGCTTATATACTTTCTGCTGCTCTTTTGTAAGCTCAACATAATGCTTGACATAAGTTTTTTCTGGTAAGTCTAAACAATCTTGTTTTAAAATTCTTTTAGAAAATGGTTCAATCTTTTCAGATAGTTCACCTAAGTTCATATATCCTACAACTATTTCAACTTGACGACCATTGACTTGAATTTTTCTCATCTTTGCATAACGAGCTCTGAATGTCCAATAAGACTCATGACCAAGTAACCATGGGTCTAAAAAAGCGCATTGAGAAAATAAATCTAATGGAGATTTAGTTACAGGAGAACCTGTAAGTATTCTTCTATATTTACAGTGATCTCTTAAAGATAAAATAGCTCTAGTTCTTTTTGTAGTTGGTGTTTTAATTGTTGTAGACTCATCAATAGCAACCATTGCTTTGTGTGCAGATAAAAATTTATATGCAAATGCAAAACCATCACCAGATGAAAAAGCTTCTACATTCATAATTAAAATATGCAAGTCAGTCCCTGTTTCAAATAATGTGTTTAATATCTTTTTTTGTTTTTGTGATTTGTCAGATGTTTTCCACAGCACCATTTTATTTTCGATATGATCAGGTAGGTGTGTTGGAACCTCCTGATCATACCAGTTCTTATAAACACCTTTAGGTGCAATAAGAAGGAGGCCATTTATTTGGCCTTTATCGTAAAGCATTGCGGCATTATCCAGTAATACCTTTGATTTACCCGTACCCATTTCCATGAAGTACGCAAAATTTTCTTTATCCCATGATGCTTTTAATGCATCTAATTGATGTTGATATGGTTTTGTTTTAAATTTATAATTCATATATGTATTTACTTTTACTTTCTAAGTGTTATATATTGAATGAAAGGAATAAAGTCAATGGCTAAAGTATATCTAACTCAAGAAATTCCAGTAGACAAAGAAACAGGTAAACCAAAATATAATGTTTTGGGTGCTCAAAAATATGGCGACATAGTGACGCTGCTTCCTATGTATTCTCAGATAATCTTATCTCCCGGCCCCCTTATTATAAAACTTAGAACGCTTCTAAAGAACTACACAAGTGAAGATTTTCTTTTATTATCAGGCGATCCAGCTATCATAGGAGTTGTATGTTCTGTTGTATCTGACATTACAAATGGAAAATACAAACTATTAAAGTGGGATAGACAAGAAAAAACATATTATCCAATCGAAGTAAATATTTTTCAAAAATAATACTTGACTTAATTATTATCATACCTTATTTAAGACGCATGAAAGTCAAACAGTTAAATAAGGAGAACACTATGGTAATAGACCTACGACAAGATGCACCTAATCAAACTGATGTGGTGGATCCTCAAACTCTTTCTGAAGAAGTTGAAAAGCTTCGTTCAATTCAAAATAAAATTGAACAAGCGGAAAGTGATTTGAAAAAACTAAAAGAGGATGAAAAACATTTTAGCTGTGTTATAATTCCTAAACTTATGTCAGACATGAATTTAGAATCTTTAACACTAAAAGATGGTTCATCTTTAAAAGTTAAAAAAGTTTATAGCACGACTATGAAAGCTGATAAAAGAGCTGAGTGCATTAAATGGCTTCGAGACTCTGGCTTAGGTGATATTGTGAAGAATAACATCACAGTAACATTTGGTCAGAACGAAGATAACAAGGCTATGGCTTATGCTAACCTTGCAAGAGAGAAGGGGTTTGAACCGACTCAAGAAGAGAAAGTTCACCCTTCTACTCTTAAAGTTACCCTTGAAGATTGGAAGAACAAAGGTAAAGAAGTTCCAGAAGATCTTTTTTGGGTGTTTGACGGTAGTCAAACAAAAATAAAAAATAAATAATAGACAAATAAAGGAGTAATATCATATGTCTACAAATAGTGCCCAAGTGGCAAAAAAAGATAATGCAGGTGCATTATCGACCATCAATCTCAGAAATGATTCTGGGAGAGGTGCAGAGGAAATAAAATCGGACGACATGTCGACACCGATTTTAAAAATCCTACATCAACTTTCACCTGAATGTAATCCCGATGATGCAAAATACGTCGTAGGTTCTAAACCTGGAATGATATATGCTAAAGGAATTGGAACTTTAGTTGATGGTAACAAAGGAGTGGATATTATAGTTGCGCATGCGCAGACTAGATATCCTGAATGGGCTGACATGGGTGACACCGCAGCACCTCCTGTCATGACTCACTTAACTGTACCTAAAGATGCAGTTGAGGAAAGAAATGGTAAATACAGATTATCAAATGGTAATTATGTAGAGAAAACTGCTTACTTTTATGTAATTGTTCTAGGAGAAGAGCCTAGACCTGCAGTGATTACCATGAGATCATCCAATCTAACACCTGCGAGAGAATTGAATCAGTTGATTAAAAATCTAAGATTCAAAGATGACAAAGGTGTATACAATCCTGCAGCATATGCAGCAATCTACAATTTGAAAACTGTTGCTAGAAATGCAGGTAGCAAAAGTTGGCATGTTTATAAACCATCTATGGTTAGACATATAGACGTGTCAAAAAAACAAGACGCTGATTTATACTTAATGGCACAAGAGTTACAAAAAACTGTAGCTAAAGGTAGTGTCCAACCTAAGTATGAAAAACAGGCAACTGTTAAAAAAGCAGAGCAGATTGTTTAATTCCCTCGGGAATGTTGCAACTAGAGCGCCGAAGCGAGAGTGGAGGCGCTCTTTTACAAGAGAATTGTATGAAAGATTTTAAAACATTTTTTACAGGACTGGAAAGAGATTACGGATTCTGTAACATCGAAAAAGGATATAAAGACCCAACCACTGGTAAAATAAAATTTAATCCAGGTGATTATGGATGGGCAGGTAAACCAATTACTCATTTTGATTATAAACAACACTTAGATGGAACTAAATCTATAGGTATTCAACCTTGTGACGATCATGGTTATGCAAGGTTTGGTGCAATAGATATCGATCCAAAGATATATAAAAATTTAGATTATAAATTTTATTTAGATACTATTGAAACAAAAGAGTTACCATTAATACCAATAAGATCTAAAAGTGGTGGACTTCATTTATATGTATTTACAAAAGAACCTGTAAAAGCTTTACAAATAAAAGAGTTTTTAGAACAGGTTTTGTTTTTATTTAAACTACCATTAAAGACAGAAATATTTCCAAAGCAAACTAAATTAGGAACTAATCCAAATGGAGATAGAATAAATGGTAACTTTATAAATCTTCCATACTTTGGTGGTAATGAAAGAGTTGCTTTATCACCTACAGGTGAAGAAATGTCTTTAGAATTATTTTTAAAATGTGTTGAACTAAATCAATTGAGTGGAGAACAATTAAAAGAAATACAAGATAGTTTTATTTCAAAAGAACTAAAAGGTGGTGGAGAAGAATTCAAAGATGGTCCACCTTGTTTAGAAATTTTAACAAAAGAAAAAATAACCATGACAGATTATAGAGATAGATTTCTATATAACTACATGGTGTTTGCTAAAAAGAAATATGCAGACAATTGGAAGAATAAGGTAATACAAGCAGCGAGAAATTATTTTGTATTTGATGCAGACTGGACTGACGATCATGTTAAAAAGAAAATAAAATCCTGGGATAAACAAACTGCAGGTCATTTATGTAATCAAGAACCGATTAACACTGTTTGTGTAAAAGCAGAATGTGTAAAAAGAAAATATGGTATAGCATCTGAAACAAGAGCTACATGGCCAGTCTTAGGTAATTTGTTAAAGATAGATCATAAACCAGAACCTGAGTATTATTTTACAGTAGAAGCTGATAGTGGTGACACTATTCCTGTGCATGCAAAAACTAAAAATGAAATAAAAGATCAAAAAGAATTGAGAGGATTGCTGATGGCTCAAGCTGATATACTTCCTCCACCATTGAAACAAATGGATTTCTATGAGATTCAAAAAGCATTGTTAGCTACAATAGATGTAGTGCAACCGGCTCCAGGGACTTCACCTTTAGATATATTGAAAAAACATTTAGAAGCATATGTAAATGGTGCGCAGGCTACAAACTACCATTCATTTAAATCAGGCTCACCTTTTAAAGATAAAGACTTTGTATATTTTATATATGATTCTTTTTATAATGATTATTTAAAAGACAGAGATTGGAAAAAAGATATTTCAAAAACTTCTTATATGATTATCAAACTTTTTGAAAAAGATAAAAGAGAATCAGAAGTAAAATTTGATGTTAGAAAAAGATATCCAGGTAAAGACTCTACTGGTAAAGCATTTCCTGCAATAAGAGGATGTGTAAAATTACCTTTATATTTATTTGAGGTAGAAGAAGAAGTGGATGAGAGTATAGAAATAGAATCAAAAGATAATATTGTATAATGATTTATAAATTTTATGGACCACCAGGAACAGGTAAAACACATAGATTAATTAGCCGTGCTAAAGCATATGTAAGAATAAAAACACCGCTACATAAAATAGGTTACTTTGCATTTACTAAAACAGCTGCAAGAACAGCAAAAGCTAGAATGCCGGAAGAAGATAAAAAATTAGTTCACTTTCAAACCTTACATTCATTTGCATATCATACTCTTGGATTAGAAGAACAGGATGTAATGCAACCATATCATTATGAAGATCTTGGAAAAGAACTAGGTATTAGAGTTAAATATCAAGATAAATATAATAAAGAAGAAATAAATTATCTAACTTGTGATAATCCATATTTTCAAATGATTCACAAAGCTATGAATTTAAACATAACGGTTAGAGAATTGTATGACAGAAACGAACATAACTCTAAAGATATAGATTGGATTATGTTGAGACACATAGATAAGAACTTAAAAGAATATAAAAAGAAAAAAGAACTATATGACTTCAATGATATGATTAATGAATTAATTAATGAAGGAATAAAAAAAGAATTTGAAGTTATATTTATAGATGAAGCACAAGATTTATCTCCTTTGCAATGGAGATTATATGATTTACTTAAAACAAAAACTAAAGACATTTATTTAGCTGGTGATGACGATCAAGCAATATTTGCATGGGCTGGAGCTGATGTTAATAGATTTATAACAGAACCCGCAAAAGAAAAAGTATTAATATATTCCAAAAGAATATCTAAAGCAGTTCAAGCAGAATCTACAATACCTGTAGATAAAATAGTAGGTTTAAAAAAACATAAAAAATATTTTGCTAGAAATTTTGAAGGAATGTCTCAAAGAATAAATAGATTAGATGAAGTAGATTTATCAAATGAAAAGTGGTTAATATTAACTAGAACTCAATCTAAACTTAAAAAGATAGCTGATGAATTAGAAAAAAGAAATTTATATTTTGAAAGTAAAAGAGGTAAAAGTTATAAATCAAGAATTTACAAAGCTGCAGTTAATTATACTAACTGGTGTAAAGGTGCAGCTTTAGATGATAAATATATAAAAGATATAAAAGAATATACTGGAGATTTGGAATGGCAAAAAGATAAAACTTGGTATCAAATGTTTATAAAAGCAAATCCTAAAGATAAAGATTATATAAGAACAATGTTATCTAAAGGAGAAAAATTAGATGAAGATGCTCGTATTTGGATATCTACTATACACGCAATAAAAGGTGGAGAAGAAGATAATGTTATACTTTGTTTAGATCTAGGTAACAAAGTAAAAAAAGCAATGCAGAAAAGTAATGACAAAGCTGATGAAGAACATAGAGTTTGGTATGTAGGTATTACAAGAGCAAGAAATAATTTATACAAACTAAAAGCAAACAAACAAAGTAATGAATATAAATTATAGAATTACACTTATGTGTAAACAGAACGGGATAGAAGAGGCATCTCTATGGAGAGTGGTAGCTTCATGCTTTAACAAGCGAAGTTGGTTCGGGGCCTTCGAATCCCAGTTTTTTATCATCCCCGTTAAATCAATAACTACCACATAACTAAAGGAGAAAAATGACAAATAAAGATATTTTCAAAGACGCATTTCCACAAGATAAACAGATAGGTGGAAATCATTACAAGAAGTTTTACATTCAACCCTATGAATTCATATCAAAGAACGATTTGAGTTTCTTTCAAGGAAATGTTATCAAGTATGTGTGTCGTTATAAAAATAAAAATGGCATACAAGACTTAGAAAAAATAATTCACTATTGTGAATTAGAAATTAAAAAAATGAAAGATAAAAAATGAGCGTAACATATGGATTAGGTATGTTTTTATTTGGTACAGTATGTTTAGTTATTGCATCCACAATAGCATATTTTATTATTAAACAAGTGATGAAAGAGGAGGACGAACCAACAAGGTTCGATGATTTAGAATGATAATGCCAGAAACAGAATGGATCCAACCAAAAGAATTTCCTGATTTAAGATCAGCAGATGAAATTGCAATTGACCTGGAGACAAGAGATCCGGATTTAAAATCAAAAGGATCTGGTTCTGTAATTGGTAATGGTGAAGTTGTAGGTATTGCTGTAGCTGTAGATGGATGGTCAGGTTACTATCCTATAGCTCATGGTAATGGAAAAAATATGGACAGAAAACAAGTTCTATCTTGGTTTAAAGATATTTGTGAATGTCCGGCTACAAAAATATTTCACAACGCTATGTACGACGTATGTTGGATAAGAAATTTAGGTATAAAAATCAATGGTTTAATAGTAGACACCATGATTGCTGCGTCACTGATTGATGAAAATAGATTTCAATACACATTAAATTCTTGCTCATGGACTTATTTATCAAAAACTAAAAATGAATCAAAACTAATTAAAGCTGCAAAAGAAAGAGGATTAGATCCTAAAGCGGAAATGTGGAAATTACCTGCAATGGAAGTTGGAGCATATGCAGAGAAAGATGCTGAACTAACTTTAGAACTTTGGCAAAAATTTAAAAAACAAATTGTTGAAGATGACTTACAAGATATATTTAATCTTGAGACTGATCTTTTTCCTTGTCTTGTCGATATGAAATTTCTTGGCGTCCGAGTGGATGTGAGCAGAGCTCATGAATTGAAGCGGCAACTACAGCTACAAGAAGATATGTTACTCCAAAGAATAAAAAAAGAAAGTACAATAGAACCTCAAATATGGGCAGCAAGAAGTATTGCCAAAGTTTTTGACCAACTTGGACTAGAGTATGAGAGAACTGCGAAATCCAACGAACCATCATTTACAAAAAATTTTCTCCTTAATCATAAACATCCTGTTGTTGGAATGATAGCAGAAGCTAGAAAAATAAACAAGGTGAGAACAACTTTTATTGATACCATACTAGAACATGAACATTTAGGTAGAATACATGCAGATATAAATCAAATTAGATCTGATGATGGTGGAACTGTTACAGGAAGATTTAGTTATTCAAATCCAAACTTACAACAAATACCAGCCAGGGATCCGGTAACAGGGCCAATGCTTAGATCTTTGTTTATACCTGAAGATAATTGTAAATGGGGATGTTTTGATTACTCACAACAGGAACCAAGACTTGTTGCACATTATGCATTAAGATTTAGTTTACCATCTGCAGTTACTATTGCAGAATCATATTCAAACGATCCTTCAACAGACTTTCATAAAATAGTTGCAGAGATGGCTGAGATAGATCGTAAAGATGCAAAAACAATTAATCTAGGTTTGTTTTATGGAATGGGTAAAGCAAAACTACAAGCAGAACTAGGTGTATCAAAAGAAAAATCAGATGAATTATTTAACACATATCATAGTCGTGTACCTTTTGTTAAACAATTAATGAATGAAATAATGAGTGCAGCTCAATCAAGAGGACAAATAAAAACATTATTGGGTAGACGTTGTCGTTTTCCAAAATACGAACCAATACTTAGAGGAAGTGATTGGGGAACTTATGTACCGGCAGAAGATCACGAAAGAATACTAGAACTACAGGCTATGGGTCCACATTTAAAAGATAATGAAGATAAAATTATTAAAGACAAAGATGGTAATCCAAAAAGAAATTATTGGTATAATAATCCAATTAGAAGGGCTTTTACATACAAAGCTTTAAACAAACTTATTCAAGGATCTGCTGCTGATATGACAAAAAAAGCTATGGTAGATTTATATAAAGAAGGAATAATATCGCATATACAAATACATGACGAATTAGATTTTTCAGTTGAATCAGATGCACATGCTGATAAAATAAAACAAATAATGGAACATGCAGTAGATTTAAAAGTTCCAAATAAAGTAGATTACGAATCTGGCCCCAACTGGGGTGAAATAAAATAATGTACTATGTCTTATTTAAATGTTAATATACCGCCGATTTATTGTAAGGTAAGAAAAGAGTATCTATATGATTTGGACAAAAACTATTCTAAAGATTCTGAAGACTGCGTGGTCTTTGGGGTTACTTCGATCTCAGGACGTGCGCT
>Ga0160423_10004846_pt1 | contig 11035 bp, 8 predicted proteins | sample CRUFie14St8metaG_FD_108191 | JGI IMG/M metagenome (GOLD analysis project Ga0160423, IMG submission 108191) | Marine microbial communities from the Costa Rica Dome - CRUD Field 142mm St8 metaG | ecosystem: Environmental > Aquatic > Marine > Oceanic > Photic zone | place: Costa Rica: the Eastern... | reverse complement strand
TGGGCCAAGATGTGGCCGCCGATGGGCTTGGTGGGGTCGCCCCACATGGCATCGGGTTTGGAGTGCACTTGATTGGTCACCAGCACGAGTGCGTTGTTCACATCAGCGAGCTTTTTGAGATCTTTCAGGTGGCTGTTGAGTTTCTGTTGTCGACGAGCGAGCATCCCACGTCCGATGAACTCAGCACGGAAGTGGCTGGTGAGGGAGTCAACGATGATCATTTTCACGTTCAGCCCCTTGCTCATGCGCTTGATTTCGTCAGCGAGGAGCATCTGGTGAGCAGAGTTGTAGGCTCGGGCAACATGGATTCGGGAAAGGACATAGTCGGGGTCCAATCCGTGGCCGCGTGCCATTTGGGTGATGCGCTCGGGTCGGAAAGTGTCTTCCGTGTCGATGTAAAACACATCGCCGTCGAGGCCTCCTTGGTCCTCGGGGAGCGTGCAGTTGACGGCCAGTTGGTGGCCGATTTGTGTTTTTCCGCTGCCGAATTCACCGTAGACTTCAACAAGGGCTTGGGTCTCAAAACCGCCACCGAGTAAATCGTCAATGGACTGCACTCGCGAGGAGAGCTTCTGGACTTCTCGGCGACGTTCGAGGAGTGCATCACCGGAGACGAAGCCACCGATGTTGGCCATTTTCTTGGCGGCTGCGATGATCTTGGCAGAGACCGCTTCACCGAGTTCTGCTTCTTCAGCGAGGTCTGCGGGCGACATGACTGCCAGGCCCAAGAGTTCCTCAAAGCCGGCTTCACGCAGCTTTTCAGCGGTCGCAGGTCCCACACCGGGCAGGTCCTCGATGGTCACTTTGACCTCTTCCTCTTCGGTCATTGGCATGACCTCTTCTTCCTTCGGTGCTTCATTCTTTTCAACTTCGATGTTGACTTTCTTCTTCGATTTCGTTGGCATGTTCCATCCCTTCACCCCGATGGTCGTGTGCTTCCCTATATGAAGAAGCGAAGGAGGGTTGAGCGACGAGGAGCGCTTCGATATCGGTTATCCATGCCGTGTAATGGGACGCAGTACACTGTTTCCTTCACTTTTAGTTTTCATTTCGTGCAACTGAAAGTGAATCCATTCGTCGTTCCTCGCCTCCGACCTCAAGCGGATTTGGCGTGGATTCATTGGCTTCGTAGGCGATGGTGACGATGTGGCGAACATCGATGGAGTCGTTTCCTGCGTCGATCGAGACGTTGAGGGCCCAATCTCCGCCTTCAACATTGTATTGGTCGTGTGTCCACGAGGCTTCTTGACCGTCTCCGATTTGCTCGGTGTGGAAGGCTTGTTGCTCGCCGTCTGGGTCGTCAAGGTGCCACGTCACCGTGATTTGCGTGCCTGGCAGGAGGTCGTTTCGGTTGGTGATGGTCGATTGAATTGCCAGGTGTTCTGGTGGAGGGCATGCACAGTCAGGCGAGGTGGCGAGCACCATCGAGTCGGGGTCGTCGGTGTTGGTTTGGGTCCAGTCAATTTCCTTGTCGATTCGCAAAACAAGTTCCATCGAAGCTTCATTGTCACTTTCGTCCACGGCCGTGAGAACAGCCGTAAACAACCCGTGCGTCTGGTACGTGTAGGTGATTTCGGCTTGTTCGTTGGCGTTGACGGTGACCGCATTGGACCCGACCTCATCATCACCGGGGTCGAAGGTGAACGTCTTCATCGCCCCTGCTTTCGACGTCACGCGTGCAAAATCAAACGACAATTCAACGCCCGTCGTGGACAAAACGGCGCCGTTTTGAATCCGCTCGGTGATCGTCCCCGAGGTCGCATCGTAGTGGACGTTCATGGAGATGGGGTTGGCTTCATCTCCATCCTCTTCATTCCCAAGACACCCTGCCAACGAGGCCGCGAGCAGCACGGCGAGCACGGCGACAGTCTTGGCGAACCGGTCTCGCATGAACACTGTAGAGGGTATCACCTCAAGAAACCACCCGTTTTCATGATGGGGTGGCGACGGTGGTTTGAAAGCGGTGAACCGTGGCGGGTGAAGTAGCGAGGTGGGGTAGTCTGGATATCCCGTCGGGCTCATAACCCGGAGATCGATGGTTCAAATCCATCCCTCGCTACCATCATCCGTACTGGTAGTAGTCGTGCTTTGGTTGTAAACTGTCCAGCGCTGTTTGCAGTCGCGCATTTGCGGCCTGTTCGCCTGCGACGATGGCAGCCTGCTGCCCCTCGAGTCGCGTACGCTCTGCCTGAAATTGCCCTGCATGCGACGGCACCGTCGAGGTCGCTTGGTGCAAGGTGGTCAACACATCGTGAAGCAAAACAGCCGGCGACCCTCTGGGTTCGAGTTGGAACACACCGTTGGTTTGGATAACTTCGCCTGAAGCGGCGATGGCCTCCAGAAACCGTACGGCATGCTGCTTGTTGGGCAGGGCCTCAATCGCTGCTCGGGCAGCGGCCAGATGACCCGGCATCAATTTTTCACAGGCTGCGAAGGATTTCGCTGCCTTCCGATTTTTCCCCGCGGCAGCCCAAAGGCGACCGGCCCGGAGATGATCTTCATGTTCGGGTTGCATCGTTGCCAACAGGTGAGGTGCGTGTTTTTGCAACACTTTGACCAGTGCTTTGCGCTCTCCGTGCATTCGCTTGATGGTCGCCGTGCTCTGGTCGGCTTTGCCTCGCAAGAGGTAGATGTCGCACATCAGGCGAAGGCCTTTGAGCAGGAAGATCTGGTCTTGCGGCTCTCGTTTTTTCCGCCCCAACATCATGTCGCAGAATTGGGTCGCCATGACTTCGGACAGTTCCAATCGGCCTTCCTGAACGTACCGTTCAATTTGGTGCAAGGTCTGTGAGGGGTCCTGCATCCCGAACATGGTACCAATTCACCTGAACACCCCCGAGGCTATGATGCCTTTGCTGTCTTGCCCCCTTCTTTGCCTTGTGCGTTTATGGACCATGACCGGCGAGGAGGGCGCATGGACGAGGACTGCGTCGTGGCCATTTCAGGCACGCCTGGGGTCGGAAAAACCAGCCTCTGTGATGTGCTCAAAAACCGTGGCTGGAACGTGTTGTCGCTGACCACCTTGGCGGAAGAACACGGATGTTTGGATGCGGTCGACACCGACGACGGCGCCGCTCCCGTCGACATCCATCGCCTCGCTGAGGTGTGGGAAGCCTCCACTTCAGGTCGGTGGGTGGTCGACGGTCACCTTTCCCATTTGCTCGAGGTGGACGGGCTTGTTCTCCTCCGCTGTGCACCAGCGATTCTCCGTCAGCGGCTGGAGGCTCGAGGCTACGACGCTGGAAAGGTTCGGAGCAACGTGGAGTGGGAAATGACCGCAGGCCACTGGGCTGAACTGCTCGAATTTGAGGTTGAAGTCCCCGTGCTGGAACTCAATGCAGGCGCCCTCCCGCTGGATGAATTGGCCGGTGAGGTCGAGGCGTGGGTCTCGAAAGGTTTCCCCGCTCGAGCGGTGAAGGACCTCGCTGTCGAAGCCGTTGACTGGCTTGGCGAATCGTTGGATTGAGCGACTGAACCTCCACAAACCATAACACCCCTTCGGACGTGGTACTTCCATGGCCCTTGAGAAAATGCGTCGTCGTTGGGAAGCCTGGCTTCAACCCTTGCTGACTGCATTTTCCAAACTGTCCCCGGTTACCGTAACATGGTTTGCGCTTCCGTTGGGGGTGGCGGGCGGTTTGCTCGCAATGTATGCCCCCGAGGATTCAACGGGCGGCGGGTGGCTTCTCAGTGCGGCGCTCATGATTTCTCTCGCCATGCTCTTCGACGGCCTCGATGGGTCGTTGGCTCGAGCCAAAGGTGAAGTCACGCGGTGGGGAGACTACCTCGATCACACGATTGACCGCATACTCGACGGTGTTTGGGTGGTTTGTATCAGCGCTTCCGTGTTTGTTGGGGACATGACCCTAGGTTTCGCTGCAGCGTTCCTGACCCTCTTGGGCTCGTACATGGGCACTCAAGCGCAAGCCGTCGCAGGCTCACGAAATTATCGAGGGTTTTCGCGGGCCGACCGCACCGTGCTCACCCTCCTTTCGCTGGTGTTGATGGGCGTGATGGTACTGGCCGGGTGGAGCATTGATGCGACCTATCCCGGATGGTTCGACCACATTGAGGTTAACCCCCTGAGCTTGATCGTCTTCATCTCGGGTCTGGGCGGCTTGTGGACCTTCACGGTCAGGTTTCTGCAAGCCAAGGGAGAAATTCAAGCCCTGGATGCCAGCGACCCTCTGCCCCAGCCGGGGATTGAAACCGAGCTGGATTCGTGATTTCTTGGCCCACCCAAAACGGTCCGGTGATGGGTTGTTTTGTCCCTTTTGAAGCGACATATCCATAACGGACGAGGGCGACATAGTTGATGATGGGTAGCCCAAAGGCTGAACAAAACGGTGGTCTGCGCGCCGTCATCTTGACCGCAGTCATGCTTCTCGCACTGGCTCCATTGAGCCCTGTTTATGCCGAGGACAGCGAGGGCGACCCCACCAATTTGCAGGCGCAAAACATCCAAGCTGTGTTTGACAACACGTCCGAAACCACCCTCATCACGTGGGACAACATTGCGACGGGTGGTTCCGAATTGAACGGTTTGTTCAGCGCCACGTACATGCTCTATCGACACACAGCTCCAATCACGTCGGTCGATTTGGATTCGTTGGAACACTTTGCCGAGGTGGACGCTTGCGATGCCGGCGAGGCAGGTGGCAATCCCTTCAACTGTCAGGGCGGTACGCATACGGGACACGCCGTCACCTTCCCGGTCGCTCCGGGGACGAACGGGACGTTCTATTACGCCATCACCACGTTGCTCTCCAACGGGACCGAAGCAGCCGAATTGTTGTTCAACGGTTCGCAGATTTACGAGCCGGTCGAGGAAATCACGCGGGCCGTTTACACGCCTTACCTCATTTCGGTGATGTTTGATGCTGCCAGCAGCCAGACCAACTTGAACTGGCTCAATTACAACTCCATCAACAACATCCTCCCGGCCACGGGCCCGGATGCGCTGCAAATCCGCGTTTGGCGAACGGACTACCAAATCACCCGGGAACTCGGTTCCTACCTCATCGCTGAAGAAACACCTATCGCCGTGTTGAACGCTACCGACACGTCCTACACCGTTGACATTGCACCCAATACGGAACGCTCCAGCTACTACTCCATCACCTACCTCTTGCCCAACTACACCGAGAGCGGTGATGATTACGAAGACATCCGATTCGTTGGCGACAACACCATGGCCGACCCCGTGGTCGAGGACAATCGCCCGCCGGACCAACCCATTCTCCTCTCGGCTGAGTTCGCTTCCAATCCCGACGGTACGGGCACGACCACCATCACGTGGGGCGACGTGATGGCAGAGACCGGGGAAACCTACCGTGTCTATCGCTCTGACCAGCCCTTTGCGACCATCCTTCGCAACGATGTCTCGCTCGTTGTTGAAGGCATCTTGGAAGGCATCAATTCCTACGAGGTCGAGGTTCCCCAAGGCTTCCTCGGCTATTCTTACTATTGCGTGGTGACGGTGGATGAGACCGGCGTCATCAACACCGACACCACGGGAGATGCCTGCACCAACGGCATTGAAGAAAACGCCTTTTACGGCTGGGTTGCCGAGCCGACCAACGTTCATGCTGAGTTCATTGGCGACCGAACCACACGGGTGACGTGGAGCGATCAACTCGGGATTGAAGGTGAGATTTACCACATCTGGTACACGACCTATCGGGTCAGCGGGGCTCAATTTGTTGAGAACGAAACCATGTACTATCTCGGCACGGTGGGTGACGGTATCGGTTCCTTCGATGTTGAGGTTCCCGACGACGAGTACCGAACCAACTCGTTCTACTTCGTCACTTCCGAAGCCCTGTACGGTAACGTCAACGGCACCTACCACTACACCGGCCTGGTTCAGAACTATTTCCAAGTGCCTTTCGAAGACACCCGTGCGCCCAATCCACCGAGGATCAAGAACGCCTACTCCGTCGGTTCACTGAATCAGGTCAGCCTTGAGTGGTTCAACGAAGACGAGAACAACGAATCCTACTCCATATGGCGCCATTATGGCGAGCCGTTTGGTGCCGATGAAAACGATGTTTCCACCATTGAGAGCGATGGCTGGGAGTTGGTGTTGGGCGATATTGACGCCACATTTGTGTCGACCGATACCTTGACCCGAGAATTCAACATCCCACCGAACGTTGACCGAAACGTCTGGTACGCCGTGACCATCACCGACGAATTTGGAAACTTCAACGGCGAGATTTTCGCTGGATTCGGTGGTAATGCGTTCAAGGTGGCCGAGGACACCTTGCTGCCCGCAGCTGAACTCACCGTGATGGACATGAGCGACGGCGGCAGCGGCATTGAATACGATAGCACCACGCTGGTGGCCGGGCAGTACAAACTCCTCGTTCGTGTCAACGAAGAACTTGGTCCCACGCCGACCATCATGATTTCACTCTCGGACGGCAGCGTGTTGACCGGGGATGACGAACCTTTGGTGCTGGCCGTCCAGGGCAACGAGAACCAAGGCCCGGTGTTTTCCTTTGACTTTATCATCACCCCCAACTCCAACGCGGGCGACATGGTGATTCACGTCCTGATGGAAGACGAGTCCAACAACGAGGTCAACCAGAGTTGGGACCACCTTTCCATCGACGCTCAAATACCCGAAATCGACATCTTCTCGCCCACGCCCTACACCGACGGTTCGAAGTACCTCTATGGTAACAAAATCAATGTCCTTGCCGGAGTGGAAGACGACGTCGTGGTCACGTCCTTCCAGTACCGCTTTACCTACCACTTTGGCGGAACCACGGGCGTCTCCCTGTCCACGCCTTGGTCCGATTTGACCGGCATCACGTATCTGGACGAGAACAACCGTTCCATCACCGCGGACATGGACATTTCCGCAGGGAACTTTGAACCCGGCATTCACCGGCTGAGTGTTCGAGCCACCGACGCTGCCGGAAACGAGGTCTCCAAGAACGTACAGTTCATCGTGGACTATTGTCGAAACCGACTTGACGGGACCACCGTTTGTTCGTACGAAGAAGCGCTCAAGCCCCCGGTTGAGCCAGAAACCATCACACCTTCTTACAGTGACCCACCTTACGTGTTGGTGTGGATCATCGGTATCGTGAACGTGTTGGCCATTGTGGTTTCGCTGATGATCGTTAGAACCAGCATGTCCGGGCCCAAGAAGAAAAGGCGAGGCGATGACGACGAGGACGACGAGTCATGGATGGCTGAATTCATCGGCACGAGCCAAGACCTTGACATGGATGCGGTCACGGGCACGGGCAGCGCTTCAACGCCCGAAGAGGAGAAGAAGGAAGAAACCAAATCGGCTGCTCCAGATGACGACGATGACGATCCCTTTGCCATCAACGTCGTTCAACGCAAGTCGCGCCGTCGGAAGAAGAAGCCCGAATCCATTGAGATCAGTGCTGGTGACGACGACGATGATGATGACGACGATGACGACGATGACGACGATGACGACGACGATGATGCTCCTCGAAAACGCCCCGCTCGAAAGGTGGGTCGACGTGCAGCCCCTCGAAAAGCCCCGGTCAAGCGTCGGACGGTCAAACGGAAGTCCGACGATGACTGATCGGTCATCGTTTGCTTCCACCAAACAACGAGGTGAAGCCCGATGAGGAAACAACAGAAAATTGGTTACGGGCTCGTTGTTGCGTCCGTGATTCTCCTTCTTCTTGGTTCGATCGGGTTTACCACGACCGGTGAAGTGAACGATGTTCCAACTCCAAACGCTCCCGAGCGGACTTTTTTCGCTGACGATCCGCTCCCGGAAAACGGGTTAACGACGTTCATTTCAGCGACCGTCACGCTCACATGGGACCGAGATGACATTTACGTCGTCATCGCCCACGAAGACGAGAAGAAGCGCTGTGAATCCGAACCGCCAGGCCTCTTCAACCAAGGCACAACCACGGCATGCGGTCCCTACGATGCGGATGTCTTGGCGGGCGGTACCGACGGAGAAGTGGGTTTGACCTGGGACGTTGAGCCCGGGGTTCACTACGCTGGAATTGGCACCGTCAGCCAGCAGAATCCACCCGCAGGCTTTGAAGTGAACATGTCGTATTCCGTCCATCTGCAAGCCGGCTTTGTGGCGTACTTTTTGTTCGCTCTATTGGGAGTTGCCGGCTTGGCTTACACTCGTGTTGAATGATCATTCAACGCCTTCGTAATAGGTTGAAACCGCTTCATCAATTTCGTCCAGGATAGCGTTTTCATCAAGGGTGAGCGTCGCTCCGTCTCGTCGAAGGGCGCGTCCGGCGACCCAGAGGTCCACGCAATCAGCACCGTTGAAAATGAGGTTGGCCAGGTGTCGGTTGTCCGAACGGCCTCGTGGACGCATGCGAACATCTTCGAGGTTCCAAACGGCCCAATCACGACTTCCATTGGTGGCCAAATCCATGGCGTCGACAGCAGGGAGGAGGGTTGAATCCCAATGGTCGTGCCGTTGTACCAACGAGGCGAGTCGTGCTTCCGCTTGCATGTTCAGGCCGTTGCCCGATGAGGCTGCACCGTCGGTGCCCAAACGAACGTCGACGCCGGCTTCCATGTAGGCGGGTAAGGACAGGGTCCCGCCGCAGGCGAGTTTCATGTTTGAAGAGGGGCAATGAACGGCGGTGGCCTCGTGTTTTTTCAACATCCGAATTTCGTTTTTCTTCACCCAAGAGGCGTGGGCACAAACGGTTCCAGGCTGGAAGAAATCGATGCTGTCGAGGTATTCCACGGGATACAAACCGGTCTTGGCGTGGCAGTCAGCGACCTCCTTCCGCGTCTCGCTGACGTGAATGTGGAGACGAGCGTTCCGTTTTGCGGCAAGTTCTGAAGCGTTGCGCAAGGTTTCTTCGCTGCACAAATAGACCGAATGGGTGGCGATGGCGTACTGCACCAAATCTTGCTCGTTGTTGGCGGCGAGCAAGCCGTCCAACTCTTCCAGCGCCGAAGCGGCGTCTGGATGGCTAGGAAGCGCCGCATCGCTGACCGGGCCACCGATGAGTCCACGCAGGCCGGCCTCGGCCAAAACTTCACCCGTCACGCTGGGATAGAAGTACATGTCAGCCGCAAAACTGCTTCCTGTTCGAATCATTTCGGCCGCTGCGCAACGGCTTCCCATCCGAACATACTCAGGGGTGATCCGGGCTTCCGTTGGGAAAATGGCTTCATTGAGCCATCGGTGAAGTGGAAAACCATCGCTGAAGTCTCGAGCGTTCAGCTGCATGGCGAGATGGGTGTGCCAATTTTGGAAACTTCGAGTGATCAAGCGTTTGGAGCCGTCGATGTCCTCCACCACATCCTCGTCGCCGTTCGAGGGGGTCCACGACCCGTCGGCATGGAGCAGGACATCGCCCACGGCCTTCTGCCCGCTGCGGTCGTAGAGGACCGTGTTGCGGTAGCGGACGGGGGCATCGCTCATGGTGGGGCCTGCTCGCCATGATTCATGAACGCTGAGGTTCGCACCGTGGGCCTTATGTTTGATTGAGACGGCGGCAACCTTGCCGCCACTGTGGCTTAGTTGGTAGAGCGTCTGATTCGTAATCAGAAGGTCGGGAGTTCGAGTCTCCCCTGTGGCTCCTTCACGCTTCGGTTTCAGCCGTGCTGATATCGACGCCAAACGCCACGGCACTCTGTTCGAGACTGACGACGGCGGGGAGCGGTCGTCCGGCGATGTAGTCCAAACAGGCGCCGCCACCGGTGGAGACATGCCCCATTTTATCCGCCAGACCGCGTTGGGCTACGAGGGTGGCGGTGTGACCTCCTCCCATCACGGCGTAGCCGTCGGATTCGGCACAGGCGTTGAGCATCTCGATGGTGCCCAAGGCAAAATCTGGGTTTTCAAAGACACCCGACGGGCCGTTGAGGATGATGGTCCCGGCGCTTCGGATGGCAGCAGAGAGGTGAAACACGGACGTGATGCCGATGTCCCAAAACGGTGCTTCGATGGGGAAGTCACTCAATGGAATGTCGACGCGATTCCCTTCGATGTTGGCGGCCAAATCTACGGGAAGGTGAATCTTGCTGCCGTAATCTTCGATCAGGGTCTTGGCTTTCTTGATGGTGATCGCCCAGTTCTTGTTGAGTTCTTTCTTCAAGAAGGCACGGTTGGGCTCGCCAATGTCGTAGCCGGCCAGGTCCAACAGGAGGTTGGCCACGCCCCCGGTGGGCCAGAGTGCATCGGCAATACCGTTACGCAACATGTTGTCGGCAACTTGGATGGAATCGTCAACCTTCACGCCGCCGAGCACGGCGAGGCAGGGCCGTTCGGGTGTTTCGAGGGCATGGTCAAGTTTTCTGATCTCGTTCCCCATCAATTCACCCGCCACGCAAGGCAGCAAGCCGGTGAACCCGATGATGGAGGGTGTGGCACGGTGGGCGCAAGCAAAAGCGTCGTTGACAAAGAGGTCTGCGACGCTGGCGAGACGCTGAACAAATCTCGTCTCGGCCATCGCAGCGCTGTCTTTCACGGTGACTTCCTCTTCGTCCATTCTGACGTTGTTAAGCATCAACAAATGCCCTGGCTCAAGGGCTTCAATGGCCTTCATCGCCTTTGGGCCGTGGATATCGTCCACCCACTTCACTTGCCGTCCGAGAAGGCGGCCCAGCTCACGTGCATGACCCAGCGTGCTGGTGAAATCGTCCTTTCCAGGGCGAGACTGGTGAGCCAAGATGATGACCTTGGCTCTGACCAACCGCTGAATCGTTGGCAGGATGGCGCGGATACGGGTGTCGTCAAGAAAGGCCTTGGTGGCTGGGTCCAAGGGGCTGTTAATGTCCACGCGAAGCAGAACGGTTTTCCCGTCCACGTTGACATCGTCCAAGGTCAGGACCTTTGCCATCAATCCAACCCAAGCGCTTTCGGTTTTTCATCCCTCGCCCGGTGGTTTGGGTTGAACATCAGGCGAGGTCGATGGTGATGGACCCTGAGTCGCCTTCGCGGTTGTTTCCACCGTAGCTTTCACCGTCGACGATGAACCCAATATCGCTCTCGTAGAACGTGTAGGTCATCGTCCAGACATGCCCTTCTTCGAGGGTCACGTAT
>Ga0160423_10004845_pt1 | contig 11036 bp, 10 predicted proteins | sample CRUFie14St8metaG_FD_108191 | JGI IMG/M metagenome (GOLD analysis project Ga0160423, IMG submission 108191) | Marine microbial communities from the Costa Rica Dome - CRUD Field 142mm St8 metaG | ecosystem: Environmental > Aquatic > Marine > Oceanic > Photic zone | place: Costa Rica: the Eastern... | reverse complement strand
TCTATATTAGGATTGCTGCTAATATCAATATCAGTCAGTTGATTGTATGAACAATCAAATAAAGTTAAGGAAGTATTATTACTTACATCAATTATTGGGATTTGATTACCGCGACAATTCAATTCAGTTACAGATGTAAACTCTTCTATTCCTGTTAAATCAGCGATATTTAAAAAAGAACATTCAATTTGCCCATTAAAAGCATTTGCTTCAATTAGTTGTATTTCACTATCTCCATTTGTATTAATTGAAGGATCTCCAACTAAATAAGCTTTAAAGTTAACATCAGGTATATAAACATTCTGCCCATTCCCCATAAAAGGCAAGCAAAGTAATATAAGTAGTAGTTTTTTCATACTACAATGATACAGAAAATTTATGGGAAATATGAAGAGAAAAGGTCGGGGTAGCAGGGTTAGAACCTTAGATTCAATAATTTTCTAAAAAAGTTCGAAATAAGGAGCGAGAGGTCCATCAAAAAAAACCCACTTATTTGAGTGGGTTTTTCTATTTTTGAAAAAAATTAGTTTTCTTTATTTTAAAATATTACAAAATGATTAATAGAAAAATATCATCGATAATACAATCACGTAAATCCATCTACCCAAATGAATTTAATGGCAAAATAATAAAAGAAGATGTTATTATGCAATTACTGGAAAATGCAAACTATGCCCCTACACACAAAATGACTCAGCCATGGATATTTAAAATATTCTGTAATGATTCAAAGAAAAAACTACTTGATGAGATTATAAAAAATAAAGAAGTTTCTGAAAATAAAAAAAAGAAACTAGAAAATAGTTTTAAAAAATCAAGTCATATAATCTGTATCTGTATGAAAAAAAACAACGATTTATTACCCGAATGGGAAGAAATAGCTGCTACTTCTATGGCGGTACAAAATCTATGGATATCTTGTGTAGACAGTAATATTGGAGGCTATTGGAGCACACCAAAATATATTAGTAAACTTAGAACATTTCTTTCTCTTAGTGAAGATGAAATATGTTTAGGATTATTTTATTTAGGAGTTCATAACTCTAAAAAAACAAGAAAAATTAGAAGAGATAATATATCTGAAAAAATTCAATGGTTTAGATAAATGCTAAAAAAGTTCGAAACAAGGACCGAGAGGTCCACTAAAAAATCAACCTACTCAGATGAGTGGATTTTATTATTTTTGTATAAAATTTAAAATGATAGAAAATCTTCCATTTACGATTTCTTGTATAATTTCTAGTATTATATTATTTCAGTCATTTTTTATTGCGCCATCTACCAACAGAATTATTACTAAAAAAGAAGCAAGTAAATTTTTAAGATATCTATGGCCAAAATTTTTTGTGATTATATCTATACTTTGCATATTATCTTTAATTACAAACTATTATTTAGATATAGAAAAAAATATAGTTAATTATTTTATGATAATCTGTATTATTTTTATGTTACTATGTTATTTCATTACTCCAATTATAAACAAAGCAAAAGATAATTCTAAAAATAAATTATGGAAAGTTCTTCATTTAGCAACTGTAATTCTAACAGTAATAACTCTAGTTCTTAATATTTTAATAATATATTTCTGGCAATTTAATCATAATTAATCTTTTGCAATTAAATTAGTAAAAAAGTTCGAAACTGGGACCGAGAGATACCCTAAAAGGAATCAGCTTATTTGAGTGGTTTTTTTTATTCAATAATTATTTTTTTCTCTACTGTTCCATCATCATAGATATAAAACAGAGAGATATTTAATTTTTCTTCAGTCTCTCTTCCAAATAAATCAACAATCTTTATTAAAGATCTATTATTAACTTTATAATTTTCATTATTTAAATTTGTTGTACTGCTTCCAAGTTGACTGAAAAAACTCCAAATCTCTTCACTAGCCCAAAAGTCATCTACTCCAAAAGGAGCTTGATTAAACCATGTATGAGTGCCATTATTTACGCTATAAAACCAAACTTTAGTACCCGAATTAAAGTTTTGATATTTAGTAACATCAGTTAAATTATTATCATTATTTAGATCTAATAACGAATAGCTCGTATCTAAAACACAAGAATTATAAACTACAAGTTCTGATACAATATCATTAGCTGACATATAAGGGCCATAGTTAGGAAAATAGCCTCCGTTATAATTAACAACATTGTCATTAGTTCCGTGTAAAACTAAAGTTGAAATATTAGTAGAGAGAGTACAAATGTTCATATAATCAAATATTGAACCTGCTAGCGGAGCAATAGCATCAATAATATTTGAATTTTGACACCTTGATAAATGAAAACACATCTCTGCACCATAAGACATTCCAGTAGCAAAAGTTCTGTTATCATCAAATTGATACTGATAATTTAGTGTATCATTTAATGCGTGAATAAAATCGACATCACTTAATCCATTTGTATTCCATGAGGTCAAACCTGAGCTACCTCCATCTCCATCAATTAGAGCAGTCGGATAACAAACAGCAAAATTATATTGATCTGACAACAAATTAAATCCTGTATATGACATAATTCCATCACCACTCCCACCCCATCCATGCAACACATATACGATTGGTGAATTTACCGGCAAATTAGTTGGGATATGTAAATAATATTCTCTTTGAATATTTTCATGGGTAATGAAGAAAGGTCCGTCTTGTCCAAAAATAAACAAAGGCAAACAAACTAATACAATAGCTAATTTTTTCATTTTATAATAATATTAAATAATTATCTAAAAAAGTTCGAAATAAGGACCGTAATGTCCACAAAAAATAAACCCAATTAAAATTAAGTGGGTTTATCGTTATTAATATTATTGAATTCTAATTTTGTTTAATATTACTTTCTATTTATAATATACCTTTTCTCAATCGTACCATCTTTATAAATAAAGAATAAGGTTTGATTGGTATTTATTGATGTTTCCCTTCCAAGCACATCAACTACTTTTATTAGTTTTTTATCAAATAAATCTATTTCTCCTATTGAGGTCACGCTACCCATCTTAGCCCAAAATCCTAGATTTGCATCCCAAATCCAAGTCACACAACAAGTATTAAATGCATTATTATCTATGTAGGTAATACAAATATTAATGGTGTCATAAGGCTGACCATTATTAATATTATTGTAAATCTGATGTGAATTCCACAGACTATCTTCACCTAAAACTGTTCCATCTGGAGCAGTTGTAATCCAATAATGAATATCCATGAAGCTAATAGGTACTTCCGCAACTAATATTGTTTGTGGTGAAGCACCTGTACTTGTAAGAGTCATGGAATCACAAGCATTAGATACTGTACCAACACAAATAGCCTGACAAGCGGCTAATGTAGAATATTGTCCTAAACCATTTCCTGGGTCATAACATCCTGTAGAACTACAATCCCAAGATGATGTTGGTACTCCACAAACAGCTTGACAAGATGCTAATGTAGCATATTGTCCATTACCAGTTCCTGGATCATAACATCCTCCAGGCGTGTTAACATGACAATCCCAAGAAGATATAGGATTTCCACACACAGCTTGACATGCAGCTAAAGATGTATATTGCCCTAAACCAGTACCAGGATCATAACATCCAGCAGCTGGATTACATTCCCATGAAGCAGGAATTGAATTTCCAACAAATATAGAATCACAATAAAAAGATGTGCACGAATTAATTGTTGTTGAATCAAAGTAAGTGACTATCAAACAAGTCCAATATATACCATTATTTACATATGTATGAGTTGGGTTTTGTTGTGTTGATAAATTTCCATCACCGAAATCCCAATCCCATGTAACAGAATAATTTGTTGACCAACCAGAATTTATTGTAGATAAATCTGTAAAGACAGTTGTTGGCCAATTTTGCATATAACTGAAATCTGCTTGACACTGCTGTGCTTTAGTAAATAATATTATCAAAACTGCTGATGCTGTTAATAATAATTTTTTCATAACTTTAAAGTTAGTTTAATATATTTTTTAATTGATTTAAAAATATAAAAATATGTAGTTTTATGCAACTTACAATATCTTTTTAAAAATATATTATGAATTCAAAAAAATTATAACAATTTCTAATTCTAGTGATAGTCTTACACATCCAAAGTATTTAATTTTCTAAAAAAGTTCGAAAACAAATTCAAAATCTTTAATAAAAAATAGCCTAAATCAATAAAGAATCCACTCAATTGAGTGGATTTATTATTTTTGTACAAATTTAAAAATCATATGAAAGAAAATAATGACAACCCATTAGGAATAGAAAAAAAAATTTACACCATTGAAGAATTTGGTGCTACATTAAGAAATAAATTTGGAGCAGATAATTATATTTCTAATACAATGTTAGCAGAAATATTTCTTGCTAAATATCCTGTGTATACATGTAATATTAAAAAATTAGAAAATCACGTTTCTCAAAAAAGTTGTAGTTGTTGTTAAATATAAACCAAAAAATTCAGATTAATAATTTTCTAAAATAAATTGAAATTAGCAGCGAGAGGTCAACCAACAAACTTAATGAAATAAGTAAGTTTTTATTTATTCAATAATTATTTTCTTCTCTACTGTACCATCATCGTAAATATATAAAAGTGGAATGTTATTTAAAATCTTCGTATCTCTTCCTAAGATATCAGTTATCGCAGATATCTTTTTGTTATGAGAATTATTAATTTCTTGATTACTTGTAGTATTACAATTAATTAATCCATTTATATCAAATTTAGATACAAAGTTCCAAACTTCAGCGCTAGCACTAATGTCCATATTACCCCAAGTTCCTGGCCAGTCATGATCCCCATTAATCACCTTTAACTCTTCTACTCTTACACAATTATCTCCGTTTTCCCATACTCGCCTCTCTACAGTACTACCATCGGAGATGTTAATATTTGGTAATTGAGAAATGACAGGATTAATATCAGTATTATTATAATTGGACCAATAAGTTGTAATCTCATCAGCAGACATATAATATGGCTGAAAACCACTATATGTAGAATGAGGACTCATATCGTTTGTCCCAGGAATTAAAAGAACAGCAGTTGGGTGAACTGGAGAACAAAATCCTAAATCATAATAACTGTCTCGAAAAGCATCTACTAACATACTTCCAGATACAGAAGAAATAGCTGCGATTCTATTATTTAGTCTACATCCAAGTTCGTAAGAAAAAATCCCTCCTTCTGAGTATCCACATGCGTAAACTCTATTATTGTCAATCATGTATTGACTACTTAGCGTATCAATAATTGCTTCAACGAAGAATATATCATTGTGAGTAGTTGGGGACTTATGAAGCCATGAATAGCTACCGTCTTCAGGATCAGTGGCAGCCTGAGGATATATTGCGATAAAACCTGCTGTATCTGCTATTGGTCTCATATCATTTACATTGATAAAATCACTAGAGGTTCCTCCCCCACCATGAAAACTAAATAGTAACGGATAAGAAGTATTTCCATCATAAATTGCTGGAATATATACAATATATTCTCTAGCATTTCCATCATGAATCATGGTTTTGTTGATTTGCTGTTGAGCTATACCAAATAAAGGAATAAATGAAAGTAACAATAATATTTTCTTTGTCATATTTAAAAATTTAAAAATATAAAATTACTTAATAATTTTCTAAAAAAGTTTGAAATAATGACTGAGAAGTACACAAAAAAAGAAAACTACTCATATAAGTAGATTTTGCTTATTCAATAATTATTTTCTTATATTTGAAAAAATTAAATTTTATGAAAAATATAATAAGTGTAAGTATTGTTTGTATGATACTTTTCTCATGTTCAAATATAAAATCTGACGCAGAAAAAGCTTGTGACTTTACTACACAAATAATGGATATGATGCCTCAAATGATGCAATTAAGTATGAAAGCTGGATTTGGAGATGAGGAGTCAAAAAAAGCATCTCAAAAAGAGCTTGATGAAATCCAAGCAAGTCTTGAAAAGATGAGTGTGGAACTAGAAAAAATTAACGAAAAATATGATGAAGAAGAATTCCAATCATACCTGTTAGAAAACTGTGAAAGTGCAAAAAAGATGTATGAGATGAGCAAAGCAATACAAGAAATAGGAGAATAAATTAATCCTTTAAATAAATTTTTTTTTCCACAGTACCGTCCTCATATATATAAAAAAGAACTTGGTTTTTTAACTTTCTTTTGTTTTTACCTAATACATCAATTACATAAATAAGTTTGTTTTTAGGAACAACTTCAGAAACTACAGTAGGATTTTGTATTAATCCATTAATATCATATCTTGAAAAGAATTTCCATATCTCGGCAGATGCATTAATATCGTAATTTAATACATCATTTGAAAAATTAAAATTACTTCCTGGCCAAGTATGACCTCCATTTATTATCTTAAATAATTCAGTAGTTACACCATTATCCCCATCCTTGTAAACTATATGCTCAACTGTACTTGAATCTAAAGGATTTATATCTGGTATTATTATCGTATCAGCAATTAAATTACAATTATTATATTGTTTCCAATATTGTAACCCATCAATAATTTCATTAAATGGAACAGTAAAATCGTCTGTTCCATGTATCTCCAAAACTGGAGTTGGATGAGTTGGATTACAATTTAATTGAGTAAACCACCCCATTTTTCCAGTGACAGATGCAATGGCAGCAATTTTATCGCTCATGTTACATGCTAAATAATAACTCATAATACCACCGTTTGACATACCCGCCGAATATACTTTATCAGTATTTATATTATAATTTAATAACATGTGGTGGTATAATTCATTAATAAATCCAATATCATCTACATTAGACTGTCCCACATTCCAATGTGTAACTCCAGTATTGTCTAAAAGTCCTTGCGGGTGCACTATAATAAAGTTCGCTGTATCCGCTATATCTCTAAAATCCCCATGAAACATCTGTGTAAACGCACTTCCGGTTCTGCCGTGTAAATTAAAAATTAATGGAACAGGTTGAGACGTTTGATAGATTGTAGGTACATAAGTAATAAAACTTCTATAAGTTCCGTTAACTAATACGCTATCATTTATTGTTTGTTGTCCAAAAACAAAAAAAGGAAAAACAAATAAAATGACTAGAAATTTTTTCATCAAACAAAATTAAAATTATTTTGCAAAAAAAAACGCACAAATAAAGGATAGGTAATTATCAAAAATGAATACCAAACTCTTATAAATCTATTAATCGCAACATTCTCCACTTACATATGAGACAACTCCTAATCTTTCTTCATAGCAGTAATTGGGATAGGTATTACCGTCACAACCACAGACTGGCTCATAGATTTCTATGCAATAAATAGAGTCATTTATCAAAGTTGAATCAATACAAACTTCATTGTTAAATAAGAAAATAGAAACACATTCTTGTTCTTTATCACAACTTACTAAAGAAATACTAATCAATAATACTAAAGATAACTTTTTAATTATATGTATTTTATTCAAGAACTATTTTTTTTTCTACTGTTCCATTATCATAAATGTAAAAGAGAGGAATATTTTTTCTTTCCTCAGCATCTCTACCAAATATATCTTTAATACGAATTATTTCTTTTTCTGATTTACCTTCATTAAGCCATGTTGTACTTGATTTTGGAAGAACAAAATCAACAACAACAGGCAAATGATCTGAAGCATCTGAGTCATTAAAAAATAAATTATTCTGAGACAATAAAGAAGAGCTCATATGTTCTGTTGATATAATAAATGATTTATCTACAGACATTACACTATTAGTAAAAAAAACAAAGTCTAATCTTCCGGGAGGAAAATCTCCAACAGAAGGGTTCCACTTGTTCCAAGTATATGCAATATTTCGCTCATTAAAATAGCAAATCTGATCTGTTAAAGGTGTATTATCCCAGTCGGGGAAACCTCCATTACCAAATGTCACAGTATCTGATATTGTACCATTTACAATAGTATAATATTGATCTGAATATCCAACTAAGTTCATATCACCAGAAAAAGAAATTGGAGTGTTAAATGGAAGGTCTATAACCCCTCCAATAGTTTTAGCGTCATATATAAATTGAATCAAAGCATCAAAACTCTCTTGTCGACCTTGATTATTACTGCAACATGGCGGATGACCATTAAGTATTAAAATATCTGTCGAATAAATACTATCAGGTAAATCTATTAACTCAGCATCTATCTTATCGGAAACTTGCCAGGACTGTATAGATGGATATTTAGATATAGTTAGATTTCCAGAACTCAAATCGGTATATATGTAAGGATAATTTACAGAGCTAGTATTCAAAAAACTTAACACATCATTATAATTTGTATTTCCGCACTCTTGATAGGTAATAATATCAGCATTAACGCTAGAAAATATTCTTCTATGAGCATCTAAACGACTATTATTTATAAGACCATTACTAAGAACATTATAAGTCATAAGACGTAAATTATTTGGATCATTTTTTGAAAAATCAACAGATGTTGTTGGTGGCGCAGAACAATTGTTAAAAATATAAGTAAATATGGACCCATTATCTGGCATAAAGTCATTCCCAATTTTCTCTCTGATAGAAATACATATAGTATCTGACAGTAAAGTTCTGCTAATTGCAATCTCAAATTCATCTGAACTATATGTTGGAAGTGGAATAACATCTAATTCATAAAAAGAAAGGGTATCAACGAAATTAGGATCAGAGTCGTCAAAAATAAATCTATCAAAAAAATTTATACCAAACTCAGACCCAATATTATTTACAAAATAGCCAGTAGAGACATTGTTATCAGCATCAATATTAATTAATACTTCAGCAGGATTATAAAACTGCTCTGTTAAATCAATTTCACTTCCAAAGCTAATCTTTATATATAAATACTCATCATCATTACACACACTGAAATCTAATAATTCAACACCTTGAGAATCTGTTGAATCATCAACATGTGTATTTATACTAGTGTTCCAATCATTAAAGAATCCATCTATCTTAATTGTATTTTGTGAAAAAACATCAAAAATAAAAATCAAAAAAAAGGAAGATGTAAAAACTATTCTTTTCATGAAACAAACCTACTAATAACAATAAAAAAATCTAAACAAATAATGACAAAAAATAATTCTATTAATTATTTGAATTTGATAAATATAATTTATTCACTAGTTGTTTTTATTGCATAATAACGCTATTGTTTAATAATTCTTTGTTCTCCATTCCCTTTTGTAGTAATAATTTTTACTATATAAATTCCTGGAGCAAAGTTGCAGATATTTATATAGTCTTTGTCAGATAAATTTGGTTGTTGTAATAATACTTTACCAAAAATATCTGTAAGAACTATATCAACAGAATTAATTCTATCTAATGAAATAATAATATCATCACTTGTGGGATTTGGAAATAATTTGATTCCAAAATGTGCACTTAAATCATCTATGAATGATGTACTAATGATTGTAAAGCAATCAGAAATAACTGAACAATTATTCAATGTAACCTCAACCGCATAATCACCTGGGGTTTGTGTAACAAATGTTGTATTAGTATCTCCAAAAAGAGGACTAAAATTATTATTACAATCTAACCATTGATAGGTTGCACTGTTGTTAGAGTCTAAAAATACAAATAGTATTGAATCATCTACTATCTCTATTGTGGGATTTATTTCTGTAATATTTAAATCAAGTTCAACTATACTATCACAACCAGCAGCATTCATTAATGTATATATAGCAGTATTGTTTGAGCTAGTATATGTGTTTCCATCAATCCATGTATAACTATCGCATGTGTCAATAACATCAATAGTTGACGAAGAACTACTAATTGTTAAGTCAAGTGAAATTAAACTGTCACAACCATTACTAGTGGTCATTAAGTATGTGGCCATGCTATTTGAAGAGGTATATGTATTTCCATCAATCCAAGAATAACTATCACAAGCCAACACTACGTCAGTTGAGGATATAGAAGAATTAATTGTTAAATCAAGTGTAATTATACTGTCACAACCTGATGAACTTGTAAGTAAATGTGTTGCAGTGTTATTAGATGAATTATATATGTTTCCGTCAATCCATGTATGACTATCACACGCGATAATCACATCAGTAGATGTCAATGATGTTATAGTTAAATCAAGAGTAATAACACTGTCACAACCAGTTGTATTCATTAATGTATATGTAGCTGTATTATTTGAGCTAGTATATGTATTTCCATCAATCCATGTATAACTATCACAAGCGACAACTACATCTGTTGCAGTCGATGATGAAAAAATTGTCAAATCAAGAGTAATCACACTATCACAACCAATAGAATTTGCAGATGTAAATGTCGCTGTGTTATTCGAAGTGTTATATGTATTTCCATCAATCCATGTATAACTATCACAAGCAACAACAGAATCAATAGTAAATGAGGTTGGAGTACTAACACAAGATGAAGAATCTCCATTCAATGTTAATGCATCAAACTCTACACCTCCACTTGAAAACTGGAATTTAACCGCTCTATCAAAACTTACAGCTGGTACAGTAATACTATTGGAACAAAGTGTTAAAGCTACTGGATTTCCAAAAAAGTCATTACCGTTAGCTGTTGTTTTATATACTCTTACATTAGCTCCACCTGCAGGTAAAGATGTTACATTCATCTCAAATGTTTGAGATCCTTGACTAGCCGCTCCATCTGCGATTGTTGTCGCTACAAGAACATATGGCCATGCACTTGGACCTGAAACAAAATCTCCACAATCACTAATCAAAGATGTTGTTGGAGGTGGTGTTGTACCAACACATGACGAAGCTACCCCATTCAATGTTAAAGCGTCAAACTCTACATCTCCACTTGAAAACTGGAATTTAACCGCTCTATCAAAAGTAACAGCTGCCACCGTTATAGTGTTAACACCAAGCGTTAAAGCTACTGGGTTTCCAAAGAAATTACTTCCGTTAGCTGTTGTTTTATATACTCTAAAGTTTGCCCCACCTGCAGGTAAAGATGTTACATTCATCTCAAATGTTTGAGATCCTTGACTAGC
>Ga0160423_10004843_pt1 | contig 11043 bp, 6 predicted proteins | sample CRUFie14St8metaG_FD_108191 | JGI IMG/M metagenome (GOLD analysis project Ga0160423, IMG submission 108191) | Marine microbial communities from the Costa Rica Dome - CRUD Field 142mm St8 metaG | ecosystem: Environmental > Aquatic > Marine > Oceanic > Photic zone | place: Costa Rica: the Eastern... | reverse complement strand
GAAAGACCGCCATCCTCTCCATCAACGCTCTCGTTGTTGAGGGAACCACCACCACCATCATCTGCGACGACGCCGTCGTCTCCGCCGACTCCGGAGAGGTCGCCGTCGACATCGCCCCTGAGTCTATCCTCGCCGCCACCGTCGGAGAGGCCGTCGAGTCCAGGAACCTCAACAAGAAGATGTGCGGTTCCATCTGCAAGAAGGTTGTCGCATGGGGCAAGTACGCCGCTGAGAACATCGGAGGTGCCGGTGTCTGGGGAGAGACCTACGGAGCCATCAAGGATGCCGTTGTTGACTGGTGGAACGGCCCAGCTCCATCTGGATGCAAGAGGAGGTCCCTTCTCATGATGTGCTAAATTGCAAAATCATATTCCAGGTTTTGTCGAACCACATCTTATAATATACAGTTCTGAAAAAATGGAAGTTGCTCTCTTTCACAGGGTCCGGTTGCCTGACGACAAGGGTATTTGTATCACTGCGATGTGGAGCCGGCACTCACGTTTCCGTGTGCGCACGTACAACACTGCATGGCGCTCTTCTCCTGCAGAGATCCTGGACAAATTGTTTTCTTCATGGTTCTCTTCATGGTTGCGCACACACAAACAAACATGGAACATGGTATGTGTTCGAGGACCATTATTCAGCGAGTTGTGTTGACAGGAGATTATTTTTGATGCTGTATATTATAAAGATGATTTCACCCTCAACTTTGAAAGCTGTGTTACTTACTTTGGTGGGTCAGGGATGAGTCCACCGGCGACGGCGTCAACAAGCTCGTAGGCGGCAGTCCTGACGGCAATCCTGCAGGCCCTCCTCATGGCACACCAGACGGCACCCTTGACAACGTAGGCGGCAATAACAGGAAGAACGTTCATGTTCCTGGTCTCGACGGCCTCTCCTCCGAGCACGGAGTTCAAGATGGATCCCTCCACGACGGAGACGGTGACCTGTCCGTTCTCCCTAACAACCATGAGGTCGTCGCAGATGATGGTATCGACGGCGTTGTCGTAGACCCTGGCGTTGATGGCAGCCTGGGTCAAGCCAGCCTCAAGGTTGGCCTCAACGAGGTTGGCGTTGGCAGCAAACTTGTTGGAGAACCTGATGCTCTGGGTCATGACGGCGGCTCCAGACTTGGTGGTGAGGGTGTTGTTGGACACCTTAACCTCCTTGGAGACCTCGTTGGCGAGGATGGTGACTCCGAAGACGGCGGCCAAGCAGGCAACAGTCAAGACGGATCCGACGACGACGGCGGCCTTCATGCTCTTGACGGAGCCCTCGACGTTGGAGAGCTGTCCCTTGAGGGAGGACATGGTGGATCTTCTCTCGGCTTCCATGATTGTAGTTTGGTGGTTTTGTTTGTTTTTCGTGTTTGTACGAGGCTGTGTTCGTAATAGTAATGGGCCAGTGATTTGTTTCCGCCTCTAAGTACCCCACCAGAACATGATGCTCACAACATCCTGCATCCTATGATCGTCAGGGAAATGCTTGTGTGAGTGTTGCCTCAAATCGTGTGATCTTTGTTGAGTCAGACACTGTTTTTAGAAGACCGGTAAACTCTCTCGATTTTGCGGAATTTGGAAAAAGGTAGGTCATGATCGAATAGCTCAAAGCAGCGACCAATGCCTATGTCCTCGTGGCAGGGAAGGAAGTACTTATCTTTTGAACGATCCTTTGAATGTATAAGAGACTCAACTTTAATTCTTTTCGAAACTTTGGCAGTCACACTCCACACGCTCCTTATGTTCACAATACCTCATCTCTTCTGCCACATCCCTAAGAACTGCCAGTCTTAAGCTCCTGACATGATAAAGTCGCACTGTTTGCAAGATGTCTCCAAAATTTCGTTGGCAAACTGCTTCGGAACATTCGGGACTTCTAAGTTCTTGTACAGAGAGCACTGACCCTTGCACCAAGACTCATAATCGTCGTACCCAGCAATCTCATGTAAATGCATATCTCTAGCCCTCCCTTCATCAAACTCTTTTTTGAGGTCCTTCAGCATCTTGGAAGCATGCAGACATTCCCGAAGGCCTTCCTCGGTGACGTTGTCAGGGTCGAGCCCAGTCTCCTCGAAAGGGCAATCCGAATACAGTGAGAAATGGAAGCAGGCCAATTTGAAGCCGGAGTCCGCGCATATGTCAACCTGACTGTCCACCATCGCGGGGTAAAGGGCATTCACAGACACTCCGAAAGACGCCTCATCGTTGCGTACCCCGTGCAATGAGGCGGACGGCAGGTAGATCCAGTCGCCTGCCTTCACCGTGCCTTCATACACGGTCACCTTTGCAAGCTCCGGAAAAGTTTTCAAGTCTGGAGTCCAGATTTCCATACTTTTCAAGACGTACTTTCCCGTGGAAATGTCACGAACCTTTCTCTCCCACCTCTGGGACGCCCTGCTGTGATCGACCATCCTGTTTTCGCCGTTCTTCTTCTTTTTGTTCTTCAGGTCAAGGTGCTCCTCTGCATCCCAGTATGTGATAGCCCTGAATGTCTTGCTTCCCATGTACACCGACATCCAGAAAGGTCCCAGCTGGGAGTCCATGTGGATCTCAGTCTTCGTGTTCTTCCGGCCAATGAATATCTCGGGGCTTCGGATCTGGTTCCGCTTTCCTTGCGTTTCCTCGTAGTGCTCAGGGTCGTAAGGGTACACGCTGAGAGACACATACTTGGGAATGGGGGTGAAGAGCTCAAGCTTTGGACAGATTTGGGGGAGGCTAAGCCCGGTCGCTAAATATCTCGGCCGCTCGTCCGCCTCTTTGCTCTTGTTGACGACATGGGCGTCCAAGAACTCTGCCAGATGCATGTACTTGGTGTCCACCAGCCCTCCCCATCTTCTCGAGTTCTTATCATACACCCTCGTCTGGACGATGGAGTTACCACACAAATTCTTGAGTGCGTTAAAACTCATGTTGAACGCAGGGTGATGCCTGACTTCCCCCTCCACGATGACCGGTTGTCTATCGCCGAACTTGGCAAAAAACTCTTGAGCGTCGAGAGACCCTGCCTGCACTCTCGGCATTTCCACGATGCGAAGCTTCCGCCTACTTCCCCTGGCGAGGAGGACTCCAAGAAAAGTGAAGGCACACAGCACAATGAAGTACGACAAGCGAGAGAACCTTACTTTATCTCTGTACTTCATCGCGCAACGCACCTGAGTTACCTTCCCCCCCTTCATCTGGCAACACCGGGCGACAGTACTCGGTATCACAATTGTGGGAGAGTGCTTCGTAAAACGAAAGGATTCCCAAAATAGGTTATGCATTCATATAAGTACCCCACCAGAACATGATGCTCACAACATCCTGCTTCCTATGATCGTCAGGGAAATGCTTGTGTGAGTGGTGCCTCCAATCGTGTGATCTTGGTTTGAAACATTTCCGTTTCTGAATTTAACATTTCTGATGCATCCACGCCTGCATCGTAAAAAACTTCCGATCGAAACATTTCTGGTGCAGCGTCTTTAGAGTCTTCGCTCAGCCAGGAAATGTAATGTAATCCCATAGGGAGGAGATCATCAAAACAAATAACAGCCGCGATCCATCACTCTTGAGGTCGGGACTGGACGACGTAGATCGACCCCTCGCTCAGTGCCCCTTCGATGTCCTGGGGCTCTCCAAACTGCGTTTCAAGCTGCTCGCCAAGCGTGCACAACTTCTCCCCGAGCTCAACCAGCCTTTGGGGCTCCTGCGTGAATGGGTCCTTGGAGTAGTCCACCTCGGAAAAGTTGGCAAAGGCCAGGATCTCAACCTTCCCCGTGGCCTTCTCGATCCTGAGCCTGTACGGCGTGCCCTGCGTCCCGCTGGCAAGGGTCTCGCCCTGTCCCCGAACAAGCTCCGCGTACACATATCTCTCCTTCTCCTCGCTCAGGATGGGGTCTGCTGTGTGCAGGACAAAGGCATGCTCAGAGGCCACCATCTCCTGCACCAGGACGGCCATGCATGCCTCCGACTGAGACCGGATTCCGGCCTTGTGCCTGCTTAGGACAGCCCTCCTTGTGTAAAGGGAGGCCCAAACCATCTTCACGCCCTCCGCAACACTCTCAGGGTCATTCACATCCAGATTCAGGATGGAGTCGTAAAGCCCGGCCCCGCTCATTCCCTTGAGGTCCTCCACGTTCGCGGACGACCTCGCTATCAGGGAGCCGGAAGGATCGAAGTGGGAGCAAATGCTGTGGTCCACAAACTCTCTCGGGACATCCAAGCTCTCGATCATCTCTCTCAGGGACTTGCACGCCTCGTCAAGCTCTTGGCCCCCGGAGTTGGAGCCAAGAAGGCGGTCCATTTCGCTCAGCTTTGCTTCCCACTGGCCCCTTGCATCTCTCGGCTGCATGTCGAGGACGAGCTCCATGCTCCCAAAGGGAAGGCAGACTCCGCGGGGAACCTTGTAAGGAGATGCCGGAAAGTCAGCAGACATCCTTTGGAGTTCCCCGCACTGCGCTGCCTTCGCCCCGCAAGTCTCCCTGGTGGATCCCCTCGTGCCCACGGTGAGCAAGAAGGACGTCTTCTTGATGTCCAAGCTGCGGTGGCCGTTGCCCCCCGTTTCGTGGAAAGCCGGTCCTCCAGTTGTGGCCGGCTCCACCACTTGTTGCACCTTTGGCCTCTCAGTCTCCGACACAATGACCTTCTGCTGGGAGGCATCCATTTCGACGTACTTGCCCACCAGTCCCTCCATCAACTTGTTGATCTCCTCCTCGTTCGTGCAGGTGGCGAAGACCACCCCTTCCTGTCTCGCCCGAATTGCGAGATGGCTAAGGTGGGGAAGCTCGTGCATAAGGACAACCCCCTTGACCCCGTCCCCGCTTGCTGAGACCTCCTCGTCGCCCGTTGCACGCCTTAGCAGCAGAATCTTATCCCCTGAGACGGATCCCTCATTTTGAGCCATGGTGTGATCTTCCATGGTCTCGAAGAAGACTAAGCTCCCCTGGGCCTCACCCGCAACGAGAGTTTCCCACTCGTGGTTATCGCTCTTGAGAAAGTCCCTGCTGACGTTCTTTGACAAGTTCTGGCAAATTTTGGCGCACTGGTACACCATGGAAGCCCGGGTCTCGGACTCTGCGTACATCTTAACCGCGTGCTCCGGCACAGCTTGCCCAAAGGCCCTTCCCAATCGGTCCGCCTGGTCTGCGTAGGCGCCTAGGTAAGAATCCCTGTAAGAATCGCAGACTCGCCTTGTCCTGTCAAGGCAGGCTTTCAACCTCAGCATGCATAGTCGCACAGACTCTTCGTTCGAGGTGTCAGCCCTTATGGAGTTGTCGCACGCCAAGAGCTCATTCGAGATCGCACTGCACTCGGCTTGGAGGAATCCGTTAAAGGACAAATGGAGGATGCACTTCTGCAGCACCAGGGCAAGCGCCAGCACTTCCTCTAGACTCCTGGTGGCCTCGCTCCCTCCAAAGGCGTTCAGGGCCCGAGAGGCAACAGTGAATGCAAAGTTCTCGAGGGCAATCTCACATAGCCTGTACTTCTGCCTCATCTCCATGGCCCGCTCAGGGGCGTCATTCCTCAGACCGCTGGCCAGTGCCCTGCAGAGCACCTGCCTCAGCCCAGTGGTCTCGTCCATCAGACTTAGAAGCTTTGAAAGGGATGACTCTCCCTGAGAGGATGCTGCCTTGGCCCCCAGGAACGACTGAATCCTCCCCCTCTCCTCGTCGCCCATGCCGGCCTGGAGCTCTAAGAGCTGCTCGTCGAGGGAGCTCGCGCTGAAGAACTCTCTCAGCTCCACAGTGAAGCGCTTGAACTCCTGCACGAAGTCCTCCGAGTAGTCTTCACCGTCCCCTCCCATCACCCTCTCCAGCATCCTCTCCGTGGCCACCAGATCCTCAGGGCCCGCATTTCTGTGAAGCTTGTTCTGGATGGTGTGCTTGATCTCCCTCTTCAGGTCCTGGGGGATGTCGTTTCGGTGGGCGATGTCCCTAATCCTCGTCAGCGGGGTGCTGGCCCTGAACTCCGACGAGAAGCTCGGAAGAAGGGGAAAGAGCCTCCTGATCAGCACGCTGGTGAAGGAGCCCTTCTCCCCCCTGGAGGCCTCCTCGAGGCCCCACTCCAGAGAACGAAACATTCTCATGCTGGACTCCGCATGGCGACACGGTCTGTGGTGCCCTCCACCCTCCGCACAGGATATGACACCACTGCTTATCCAGCTCAGGTAAATTGAGCACGCGCTCACAGCCTCCGGGCTCAGGTCCTTCCTCTCGGGGCTGCCCCGGCACAGGATCCCCTCCACGACTTCGAGCTTTTCCCTCCAGCTCGGCGCGGTCTGATCTCCTAGCACCACCTCCTCCTCACAAGACCCACCCTCGAGCCTGCTGGTGTCCCACGACAGGCCCCGCCTGTCTCCGCTGTGGTCGTTGCTCTGCATGAAAACGATCTCTTTGCCCTGCCAGGCCTCCGTCGCGGTGCCGGAGGTCTTCAGAACCTCCTCGCCTTCGCCGGCGGTTACCAGAGAGTCGAAGGAGAACTCCCACGCCGGCTCCTCATATGCCACCCCGCTGGGCTGCTCTGGCTGGGCCGCAGGACCCGCCTCTTCCTCCGGCGCCACCTCCTCCCGGGATCCCGCCTGGAGCTTGTCCAGCGTGCTCTTAAGCTTGTCCAGCGTGGCGTCGAACTCGTCCTCCGCGTCGTCCCACGAGTCGACTGGGCGCTCGCCCTCCCACAGCAGGTTCACAAACAGGGGCACCCTCATCGCGGGGGGCACAGTCAGCGTTCGGTTCCCTCCCTCCTCCCACCTGTCGCCGCGGGGTCCCGAGACGACACACTTGAACTCGACGTGGTCCCCGGGCCGCAGGCGCGCCCGCGTCGTCCAGCCAAACTTCTCCTTCTCGAAGGAAAGCCCTTCGCTCGTGTTCCAGCACCCTAGGGCGTCGTGTTGGCCGACGAGAAGGATGCGCTCGCCGTCCTCCACGGCAGGAAAATCGGACAGGTTGAAGAAAACGTCCACGATCTGGGCGGGGGGTCTGGAGCCGTTCCCGTTGCCGAGGGCGCGAGGAGGAGAAATCGCACTCGACGACGTAACTCCCATATCCCACAACCGACCACCTCCGACCAGATCCGAGCTCCTGCGGAACCTCTTGGCGCCCTGGACGCGGCGGCGGTCCGCAGCGGAGGCGCTATTCCCGTGGGAGCTCGCAAGCCGAGGCACCGAAGCGGCCCGCCTCGTCGAAAGTCGTCGTCCCCTGGGCGGCACCATGAATCCCTGTGGTTGAGCTCTGCGATGGATCTCACGCGCTCTCGGGCCTCCGCGATATTTTCACGCGCTTTGCGTGAAAATTTGGATCTGCCCGGGAGGGAGAATTTCCACCTTTCCGTTCAAAATTTTTTTTTTTGGCAGTCTAGTGACAGTTTCGTCAAGAGAGAGAGAGAGAGAGAGAGAGAGAGAGAGAGAGAGAGAGAGCCGGTCGGCCACAACGAGCTCGACAGCGCAGGACGAGCCATGAGCGACAACCCGTGGGATCGGTTGGGCCGAGGAAGCTCCGCCGGCCGGGCACTGTTCGCACTGTACTCCGGGGACCTCGCAGGGAAAAAGGCCGGGAACACGTACAGCCAAAGAAACCGGGAAAAGTTTATCAAGCAGCTGCAGCAGGTGAGCCGACTCACAGCCGCCTTCCTGTCCCACGAATTGCGCATCCTCAATCAAAAGTCGGGAGGGACTGACTCCTCTGCCCGTCCCGTCCGCCTCGCCTCCCCTGCCAGGTCAACCGGGCGTTCGAGGAGGAGAAGAAGGAGAAGCCAAAGGCCGTGCCTAAGTCTCAGGTCAAGGTGACCGTTCCCAAGTTCAACAAGAAGAAGTCGTCCACGAGGGGGGCTTACGCGGCTCCCGTCGGCAAGAAGCCGGCCCATCTCATCAAGGACGAGCTGAAGGTTCTCGAGGAGGATCTCAGGAACGAGGCCACCCTGCACCAGCCGAAGAGGACCCTGATTGGTGACAAGGAGAAGCAGAGGTACGCGACCCTGCTGGAGTGGAACGGCAACCCCCCGCCCCAGCTGCCGCCCGACTGGAAGCCGAGGAAGGCCAAGGGGAGGAGGACGGAGAAGGAGGAGCTGCGGGACCTCTTCGACGCGACCATGAGCGAGATAGACGAGAGGAGGGCTTTCATGGAAGAGATGAGAGCCGCAGGAAAGGGCCCCGCTGTCTTGCAGCAGATCAAGGGAGAGATCCAGACCGTGAGTGCCGCAGGACGGAGATCCTGGCTCGAAACCAACCCCCAAGGAAAGATCTTTCTGACCCGACCCTTTCACTTTTGCGAACGCGCCTCTGGGACGCACTCTGCAGAGGATACACGACTTGAGAAAAATCGACGAGCTGATGCAGAATGCCGAGGAGTGAGGCCATGCGGCCCAGAAAGCCTTCTGCTTTCGTGCGTATGTTGTTTAACCACAAAATGTCTGTAACATAGAGCTTAATACACTCCAACACTCGCTCCCGTCTGGGAGGCAGCTCACCAAAGGTGCTTGAAACGAGAGTCCAAAATTGGCGAGTAGCCAGTCGCAAAGCCCTGCTGCTGCTGGCCCTGAATTCCAGAGCTCCAGCCAGGATACACTGCCCCGTTCCCGTTCCCGTTGTCGGCCATGGCGCCCCCAAGCGGGTCGTCCTGGGGCCCGGAGGAGGCATTGGAGCCGGCCTTGGCCATCCCCTCGCCCCCCCACGGGTCTGCTGGGCCGTATCCGGGTGGATGGGCCCCGCCCACCGCCGCAAAGGATGCTGCCGCGGCGGTCGTGGCTCCTCCCTGCTGCTGTCCAAGGAGCGAAGGCCCTGGGGCGGAGAAGAGGGACTCGCCCTTCTCTGACAGGCCCATCTTCTCAAGCTGCTGCTGCAGGGTCGGCATGTTGTACGCCGAGTGCGGGTCCAGGCCCCCCTCCGCCCCATGGATCGCCCCATTCTGTTTCCCGTCGGTGGGCCAGACCTGCTGGTTGCTCATTCCCTCCGCCACCTCGCCCCCGTAGTACTGAGGCCCCACGGACGGGCCCTTGTTGATGTTCCTGAAAAAGTCGTTTGGCAGCAGGTACTCCCCACTCTCCGCCCCCACACTGCTGGCCGCTGATGCCGGCTGCGAGGACGCCTGCGCCGAGGGTTGCTGCTGCTGGTAGGCCACAGGCACCCCCCCTTGCTCCGCCGCGGGGGCAAATGCCTCGCCGGCCTGCTGGGTTCCCCCCTCCTGCTGGCCCTGGGCTGGCGCGCCCTTGGGGATATGAGTCATGCACTCGATGTACCTGTTCCCCATCATCTCCTTGTGCTTGGACTGCCTGGCCACCTCGGCCTCTTGGGCGTTCAAGAACTGGACGTACGCCACCCCGTTGCAAGTCCCCAGCCTCCCCTCCCTCTCTGGTCTCGTCATCAAGACCACCCCGAGCACCCCGTATTCCGCAAAGAACGTCCTGATGTCCTTCTCCTCTGTGGTGTAGGGCAGACCCCTCAGCTTCAGCACGGTTCCCTTCGGCGCGCTCGACAGCATGCGCGTCTTCCCCGTGATGTTGTTTACATGTTTTACACTGGCCCCCTTGAGCCCCTGCAGGTAAGTGGGGTGTGGGGAGGCGGGCTGGCCCGCGCCCGCACCCACGGCCGCGGCGGCCTGGTACTGCGCCTGCGGGGCCCCCTGGGCCTGCGCAAAGGCGCCGCCCGTGGCGGCCGAGGCGTTTGCCTGCTTGAGAGACCCTGGGAGCGACCTCGCGGCCTCCAGGAACTCCTGCTTGGTGGCCTTGAAGATCTCAATGTACCGCTTTCCCAGCATCTGCTTCTGGAAGGCGAGGGCATTCTGAAGCTGCACGGTGCCCGCGAACTCAACGAAGGCCTCGCCCGTGGGCCTTCCGTTCGGCGTGAGAGTGAACACGGTGTCCCTCACCGCGAGGCCCTCGAAGAATCCTCGGACGTCCCGGTCCTGTGCCGAGAACGGCAGGCCCCTTACCCTGACCACGACGGGGCGGCCGCCCGGTTGGCTCGCCGCCGCCTGGGCGTTGCCCCCCGCGCCGCCCGGCGCGGAGGCTGCCCTATCCTTTGGGAGATACGGGCCGCCGTTGGGCGGGGTGGAGGAGAGAGAGTTCGAGCCGCTCGAGAAGTCATGGTGCTGCCCGTTCCCGTTGGCGGACACTTGCTGTTGTCGGTGGTGGTGCTGGGCAAGGGCCGCGCCGTAGTGCCCGTAGGGCCCCATTCCCGCGGGAGCCTGCGCCTGCGCGGCCGCCTGGAGCTGCTGCTGCTGCTGCTGGTGATCCTGGACCTGGGCCTGGGCCCTCGAGGCCTGGGCGTACGTCATGCCGCTGTGGAGGGCAGAGGAAGGGGCCGGGATGGGGCGGGGCGCCTCGGCAGGGACTCCCGCGTAGCGAGCGTCTCCGTGAGCCGCTCCCCCTCCGCCGCCCCCCGCGAGCGCGCCAGCCTTTTGGGAGACCGCTCCCCCGCTGCCAACCGAGGCCCCACCCCCGGCCTTGCCGTCCAAAAACAGCTCGATGTACCTGTTCCCCATGCTCTCCCTGTTCTTCCTCTGCAGCGCGGCGCTCGCCTCCTGCTCCGAGTGGAAGAACGCGTAGCCCTCCCCCGTGGGCTTCCCGTTTTTTCTCACCACCACCGCCTTGGCGACCTTGAAGCCCTCAAAGAAGGCCTCCACGTCCTGCTCGTTGGCCTGGTAAGGCAGGCCTCGCATACGCAGGCTGTGGCTCGTGCTGGCGCCCGCGCCGCCCGTGCCTCCGCCCACGACCATCGCTCAGGCTTTAAGACCTGGGACCGTAAAATAAGATAAAAGCGCTCCCAGAGAAGCGCTTGGGAGTCGTGCCTCCACGACGAACAAGAAGGACCTTGGCTTACGCGGGTAGGGGGAGTCAAAGACACCGGCGAGTCCCCCGACCCCGCGAGTGTACCAGTGGCGCCGCCTCCGACCTTACGAGAGGCGGGCGGGGCGCGTCCCAACAAGTCTTCCCCTGGCCTCCGCTGACCGCACCCGCTTCAGAGCGCGCGCTGAGCCTACTCGACTGCCCCCAATGAGAAACAGAAACCCCGTGTGAACACAGAGTGATTGAGCTCCCCCCCCCCCCCCCCCCCCCCCCCCCCCCGCCCCGGGGT
>Ga0160423_10004841_pt1 | contig 11044 bp, 8 predicted proteins | sample CRUFie14St8metaG_FD_108191 | JGI IMG/M metagenome (GOLD analysis project Ga0160423, IMG submission 108191) | Marine microbial communities from the Costa Rica Dome - CRUD Field 142mm St8 metaG | ecosystem: Environmental > Aquatic > Marine > Oceanic > Photic zone | place: Costa Rica: the Eastern... | reverse complement strand
TTGTAAAGACAGGATGAGAAACAGCGCAGCATCTTAAACTATCAAGTAATGAATCAAATCTAGACCCCAGTAGTAACCATGAATCGTCTCCATAAAAATATTGTTGCGAGTTTAAATTAATTATCGATTTACCTGTAAAAATTAAAAAAAGAATTATTGCGTAAGATTTTATGTTATTAATTTTTTTTAACATTTTTAAATTCTCTCTTCATATAATTTTCCAATCAAACTTATTAAAACTAAGTTAAATCCGAAAATGTAAACTCCATCCATAATCATTAATGAATCGGTTTTGATTTCAAAACTAATTAGTAAACCAACTAACAATATAAAAGCAAAGCTTTTCAAACTCCATATATTCTTTATTATTTTTAAAATATACATAATTAGAAGGATTGAAAAAATAATTAAGTTTATTAGTCCAAATTTATTTAATATTTGCAATACGCTTGAATGGGGTCCTGATGTAATATCTGAACTAGTATTTTTAACTAAATTTAAATAAGCACCTGGTCCATTTCCAAATATAAGACTTACTGTGTCAGGCTTATATCCTGTGTAAAACATAGTCCATGGAAGAGTTCTGTTTAGGGGCCCACTTATAAATTCAAACCCAATTAATTCATTGTTATCTTGAATAGCATTTTGTTGATACTCAGTACTTCTATTTATATCAAAGAAAGGATCTGTTCTTTCAAAAACTGGAGTGTATTCAAGGAGTAAAAATACAAATATTATTAAACAAGATAACTGTACAAAATATTTCTTGTAATTCATTATTAAGAGTAAAAACAAAATAAGAAATACGACCAAAACTGACCATCTTGACTGAGATAGAATTGCTGTGGTGATTGGAAAAAGAATGTATAGAAAGTTTCTTAAATTTTTATTCATATGATAATTTACAATGAAAAAACAAAAACAAAAGACTTGAAAATTAGAAAATACTTCGTAGTGATCAGCAACGCCTCTCCATGTTTGTATTTCCCCAAAAGTAATAAGTTCAGCATTTCTATTTAAAAAAAATAAGTTTGAAAATGAGTTAAAGAATTGATTAAAACCAAAAAATAAAGAAAAAAGTTGATAAAAAATTAGTATGTTTGTGCCTTTCTGGATTAAAAGTTTCAATTCAGAAGATGTAAAAGTTTTTAAATTTTTTGTAATATTAAAAAAAAGTATTAATAATCCTAAATACCATATTAAAGATGGGGTATGAAATCTTGTGTCAGGAAGAATTGAGACCATATATTTCCATCTATGTGGATAGGTAACATCTTTTATATTTCTGGAGAGATCTTTTACTTCTATTTCAAATTCGTCATCAGAAAGTTGATTTTGTGTTTCTATAATTGACTCTAAATCTTTCATCTCTAAAAATGTCAATTCCGAAATTAATAATTTATCTTTATTTTCTTCATCAATAATAATTTTCTTATCAATTATTTGTTGCTCCAAACTAGGTGAATAGACAAAAGAATGAATTAATGATAGTGACAAAGTTAAAAGCAGAAGTAAAAATTTTTTGTTATTTAAATAAAAGTTGCCATTCTCGATAATAAGAAATAGTGAGTAGTAAATTATAAAATCATAAAACCAAGGGATACCAAGGCCAGTACTTGTAAATGGGTAGCACATTAGTATGAGAATCAACAAACTGTTATTTTTTGATTTTGAAGCAAAATATGCAATATTACATTTAATAAGTGAAAAAATTATAAAAACGTTAGTCATGAACTGTTCACTAAAGTAGTTTGTAGTGTTGTTAATCAGCAAATAACTTGATGAAATTCCAAACAAAAATACTAAAAAAAACTTACCAAAATTAATATTTCGAAACTTAAAATATTCTTTTTTACTTTTAATTAGTGAATATATAATATAGGCAATAAAAATTTGTTGAATTATTGTCCTGTCATGTCTCGGAAAATATGTATAAAACAGAAATCTAGATTCATACATGTCGAAGTATCGATCTGTTACAGTGAAGTAACAAAACCTATTTTGAGAAGTCTCATTTACAATCTGTACCATAAAATATGTTTCGCTTGGTACTTGGTTATCAAAAAATTTTAAACTTATATACTCTATGAACGCAATATCATTGCAGGATCGATAATAAATAATTAAAAATAAAGATATTAACAATATCATTATCATATTTTTTTTGTCTAAAGTATTAATTTTCATTTTTTTCTTTTTTAATAAAAAATAAACTAGCGGTAATTAATAAGATTATCACATTGTAATTTAGGCTATGTGGTTGAAATTTATAAAATCTAGGGAGATAATCCAATGTAAATAGTCCATTCTTATTGCATTCAATAACTAAGCCGCCAAAACTGTTTTCTGAGATTTTGAGATTTCCCTTATTTTTCCATTTATTTGAATAATTAATTGGAATTTCTATATCCAAATCTTCAGTACAACTAATTTCTATTTTATTTTGATTAATAAATTTATAATGTCGCTTTTCGTTTGAGACATTTTTGTATATGAGAAACGAACCTTCATCATAAATTAATTTAAAATTTGTTTCATAAATTGATTTCTCAGAAATTATATAATCGATATCTAGTTTTTTAATTTCCTCCTCATTAAATAACTCTTTATTAATTTTTTTTATTTTTGATCTAAAAATGTCTGATATGTAATCTACATCATTAATTTCATGAAGTGCCAAGACGTTTTCTTTTAAAAATAAATGGTTATTGTTGTCCAATACGATGACTCTAGAATAAGAACTAATTTCATTAAGGCTTAAAAAAGAATTATCAAATTGTTGTCTTACATTGTCATTTGAGAGAGGAAAAGACAAATGAAAAATTATATATATTACTAATTGAAATAAGTTAATAAAATATACTTTTTTAAATTCACGACTTTTTAAATATCTAATTGTTAAAAAAATTGAAGATAAAATTAGAAAGTTTTTCCAATTAAATAACGAGAAATCACTTCCAATTGATACAAAACGTTCTTCATAAAATTCGGGATAATCTTCCAAAGGAAAATAGGCTCCACCTATATTGTTTAATATTGTGTTCTTTATAACATTTCCACCAGTTTTTGTTAGGTAAAATAATGATCCTAACATCCATATTCCAGTTGAAATGTAAAGAAATATAGTTAATCTCTTTAAATTTAATAAGTTAATTTCAGTTTTATTATCAACTCTTATAGCCATTAAAAAAATTCCAAAAAGCAAAATGATGAATATTCTTTCGTAAACAATGCTTTTCAATGGAGAAAGATAAATTAATAAAGGTACGATAAAAAATAATTTTTCTATTTTTTTCATACAAATTATAGTTAATAAAATACTCGAACCAATATAAGGAATATGGGGTATTCCATAGAGTACATTAAAAAACTTAGATAAGTCGAACGAGTTAAAAGAACCTAAAATAAATGGAAATTGGCTTATTGGTACAAATAATATTCTTTTAAATATATTTACAATGTTATATTGTGAGAATAAATCAAGTTGTCTACCACTTTCATTGGACAAGTTTTCCAAAAAGCCAACGATAAAATCAAGATAAAAAGGACTTATCATAATAATCACTACAAACTTTAAAATTAAAAAGTTTTTGATATATTCACTGTTAATTTGATTTCTATAAGCTGATATGACTATCAAAATAAATATACCAACAATAAGGGTTGTTTGAATTGAACCAGAAAATAAAGAAAATATTATTATGGGTAAATTTAAATATAAATACTTTGGTTTATTAAAACTTTTAATATAAACAAAATATATTAAAGGCAAAAAACAAAATGGCCCCAAAATAAAAAGATGATTAATCCAGCTAATAAATAACGAGTTTAAGGAAAATGCTACTGATAACAGAATTCCAATTGTTGCGTTAGTGGAATAATGTTTTGAAACCAAAATACATCCAAAATAACAAATTAAAATCTGTAAAAAGAAGACCAGGGTCAACATAAATTCGCTAGATGAAAATCTATAGATGTTAATAAAAATACTTAATGGTGCAAAATTTGAATGATAAGGAAATTCAACACCGAAACCAATAAGATGAGAATAGCCGACATAGTCAGAAACAATTAAAGAAGATCTTAATGAATCCATCCATGGCCAAAATAGAAGCGGTTGATCAATATAGAAATGATTTAAAGCATAACTTAAATTACCTTGATTAAATGGTGGAATCATCTGAAATAATAAATCATAAGAACCTATGATTTTATTTCTTGAAACTAAAAATATAAAAGAAAGTATAAGAATGGAGGGGAACAAGAAATAAAGTATATTATCTTTTTTAAGCATTAATCACAAGATTAACAACTTTAATGATTTTTTTTATTGTACTTATTGATTCTTTACTTATTTATAGTTTCGTATAATCAGATAATTCTAAATTTGCTAAGTTCTCTAAAGTGTGATTTTTTCTTACAAAACTTATGGCATTTGATTGAACATCGACTAAGTTATTTTTTTGCAGTTTAAAGTTGTCAAAAATTTTTTTTAGATCGCCTTGTTCACAATTAATCAGAAAACCATTCAAATTGTCTGAGATGATATTGTTTATTCCGTCAATATCATTACCAATAACGATTGACCCACATGCCATCGATTCTATTAATGCCTTTGGGTTGCCTTCGTAATGAGAACATAAAATAAAAAATTTGAATTTGTTGTAATATTTAGACAATTCTTCATTCGGTACATGTCCTATGTAATTGATATTCAAATTATTTTGATTTATTTCATTTTGTAGCCTATCTGAGTATGTGCCTGTACCAATTACATTTAGTTGAGGTAATTCAAAATTTTTATATTCATCTATCAAAAAATCTAAATTTTTCTGATACTCCAACCTACCTACAAATAATATTTCTTCTTTCCTTTCAAAATTAGTATTAAAAAATTTGTTGGTGTCAACAAAATTAGGTCTTAATTTAATCTTATTTTTCTTACCAAATCTTTTTTCCAAAAATAACTTATCAGACATTGAAGAAACGTTGTATTGATTTGAAAATATTAGTGAAATTTTTGTGAGTAGAAAAACAAAAGAACGATTCCAGATGTTTTTGTTCTCATAAGCTGACCATCTTAGAAGGTCGTAGCCTGTTCTAATAATTAATGGTTTTCTGTAAATAATTTTAGAAATAATTGGAACCCAAGAACCTTTTAGCTGATTGGTCTTTAAGATATCTGAGTCTTTGATTATATCTCTAAAAATAAAAGGAATGGTAAATGATTTAAAAATGTTTATAAATTTTTTGTCTGAAAATTTAACCCTTGTATATACTGGAAAAATTTCTATACCATCAAGATCCAGTAGCTCTAAGTCTTGTTTATCGCCATAAGTAACAAGGTTAAACCTGATATTATATTTTTTATAAATATACTTATAAATTTCTAATTCTCTAGATAAAATTCCGGCGTTCTTCCAATCACTAAGTGAAACATTGTATGTAAAAAATAATGTTATTTTCATATTTTAAGTTTAATGATTTAAGAATTGTTGTTTTTTCACAAATTATAATTTTGGTAATTAATTTACGATTCAAATAAATTTATTTATTGATTTAAATTGTTTATCAATAATTTATGAGCTTGTATGCCCAAAATATAGTTTTTATTATGTAAAAAATTTTCTAATTCAGATTTAATTGATGATCGAGATTCAACTACTACTTCCTGATACATTTCCTCTTCATTTTTAGAAAAGATATAAATTCTATACTTTAGAAGATCTACATAAAGAGTCCTATTCTTTTGTACAACTAATATGCTTCGTTCTTTTTTATAAAATTCATTACTCCATAAAAAAGATGCTGTAATATCATTTTGCTTTGTTAGGTTAGCAAAGTAGGTATTTGAAACACTGTTAATTGTAAAAATGTCTTGATCATCAATTCCGATGAGATAATCAAATAAATCTAAATCATGAATGCCTACGTCTCTAAATGAAGAGACTGTTTGGTTAGAATCATTAATCAAAGAGCATCTTTTAAACTCTATATAGTGTGTTTTATCATGACCAAGTATTTGCTTAAGTTCGATTATTGTACTGTTAAATCTTTCTACTAACCCGATTGATAAATTTAAATCAGATGATAATTCATTTAAATGCTTAATATCTAAAACTGCAGGTTTTTCAATTAATATTTTTATTTCTTTGTTTACAGATCTTATATTTTTATATATTTCAAAATGGGTTTCATCAGGCGTTGAAATTATCACATGTGTAAAAATACCAAGTTGATGAAAATCAAAGTCATTTTTAAATTTTTCATCTACTACCTTTATTAATGGATCGACAACCGAGTAATCAACTGAAATTTCTTCAAGGTACTTTTGATGTATTTTGCCCATTCTTCCAAAACCGAATAAGAGAACTTTAGTTTTTTGCATAGATTAGTATCTCTCTACAGGAGACTTTTCGAACCACCAAACTGGGTGAGTTAATACATACAAATGTGTTTCTTTATTTTTTACTAAGTGCTCTTCTAAGAAGCCATCTTTGAATTTTCCAGAACTATCTGATATATATTTATATTTCTCTAATATATCCTTATCATAAGCTTGAAAATTAATTCCAATTTCATTCAGTCTGTTTTTATCATATTCCAGCCTATTTGTCCTTGTAGGTTCGTGCGGAGCAATGTGTTTTAATGGACTGTTTAATAAAGAATCTAATATTTTTTTCTCGAGCTGCATTGATACATATAAATTTTCTTCTGAATAATAATCTTCTTCAAAGTGTAAACCAATAATATGCCCGAGTGACTCTAGCTTGTTAAGAATTTCTTTAGAACTATAAGATAAAGTGTTGTAGTACTTGCAATGAGTTCTTACAAAATAAGTTGCTTGTACATTTAAAGATTTTTCTATTTCTGCAAATTTAAGAGCATGATCAAGAGAGAAATCAATATCATGTCTTAAAAGTATGCTTTTTTCATCTGAATCTAAAGCGTTAGATAAATTAACAAACTTATAATTTTCTTCTAAAGCAAAACTTAAGCAATTTTCATAGCTACTGAATTTAAATTCCATTATCTAAACTTTAGTTAGTAATTTACCTTTTATATAGATAATTTTTTTTATAATCGTTTACTAAAGTAGGAAATTTTGATTTTATATCAAATTGTTCATTACATATTAGCTGTATGATTGAATTTTTATTCAAATTATATTCTTCAAAGAGTAACTGAAGGTCTTCAGTGTAAGTTACTGAAATTTTTCTTGAAGTGAATTTTGATTCATCAATATAACTTTTTGAACCAATACCACTGATGTAATTTGAACAATCATATTTGTTGCACAATTCAGTCAACAATATTGATGCGTTTAATCCAATACCTAAATTAAGTTCTGATTTTTTATATATAGAAGTTGAAATTTCAAAAAATTTAAAAATATTAGTCAAGTAAAACACATTTAATTCTGATAGAAATATAAAATTTTTATCTTTTGATTCAGTCAATAAATTTTTTATAAATGTCAAAGAGTCAGATTTTTTGTATTGATGATCTAATGTTTTTATAATTTTATTTATAGAAAACTTATATTCCTCTCCGAGCCTCACTTGATTGATTGGCTTGTTAGAATCAGATTTTTTGACTGGTATTGTTAGATAGGAATCTTTTCCAGTGTCAATTATGTTCCTGTTTATCCAATTGTTTTTAGAAAATTCTACATCATCTAATATGACATGAATATCTGATATAGCTACTTTTACAAAATATCCAAGCCAAGGAAAAAAATTAGGTTGATGTGCACTAAGATTCATAAAAATTATTTTTTATGTATAGTGCTTCTTTCTCTGCAACAGGGCAGTCTCCATTTATTCCTAATTTTTTATAAATTGGCTGATTGTATACAACTTCGGGATAGTGTCCTTTTGTTTCATCTCTTAATCCAAGCTCAGCAAGAAAGCCTTCTTTATGAATTTTTAAATTTTCTAAACCGATCAAACAGAGTGGTTCAGCGAGTCTAAAGTTGAAACCGAGATATTCATGGTTATATCTACCAATTTGTCCTTGATTTGTGATAGCTCTTATTTTTTCTCCGTCTAATTTAGAACCTTTATTTATTGTTATCATACCCCCTTCAAAGGTAGAAAAGTTTTTTGTTTTATAGAACGAAAAGGTACCAATATCTCCAAATGTACCTGCTAGCTGATCTCCACCCATACTTACTTGTTTAGGATTTGAGGTTTTACTTGCAAAATCTGGTCGTGCTCCGAATGCCTGGGATGTATCTTCAATTACAACTAAATTGTATCTCTCTGCAATCTCTAGTATTTTTTTCATATTACATACTCTTCCATAAAGATGAACAGGAATAATTGCTTTTGTATTTTCATTAATCTGTGATTCGATCAAATTTTCATCAATAAGTTTTGAATCTGCTTTAATATCGACAAATACTGGTTTTCCATTACCTAGTAGTATCGAATTTGAGGTAGATATAAATGTAAATGGCGTAGTAATAATCTCAGACTCTGGATTAAGATCCATTGACATTATCGTAGCTATTAAAGCACTGGTACCAGAATTTACTACAATGACATCTTCGACATCAAAATATTCTGTTAACTCTTTTTCAAAAATTTCTCGTATAACTTGGGGCATAAGAATATTCTAACAATTTATAATTTTAAAAATCTCTTCCGCTTCACTCATTAGTATTTTTTGATTAACCACTTGTTTTTCACCTTTTTCATCGTAATAAAATATACCTGGCCATGGATCTGCAAGGGCACGTGCTTTATCATAAATATTTTTTATTGACATGCCTTTTGAAACTTCACCATCTTCATAATTTCGTAATTTGCAAATAAATTCATTTCCAAGTTTTTTCTGCTTTATGGGTACAAGACTTTTTTGCTTTATTCCTTCAATGAGATTGTGCAAGAGTTTAGACGATATTTCAATATTTTTATCTAAAACGTCTTTTGCAGTATATTCATCTAAAAGTTCGAATTCTTTTTGAATAACAATATTGCCGCCATCAATCTCGGGCGTAAGCTCATGAATTGTTACACCTGTTTTTTTTTCTCCATTAATTATTTGCCAATTTATTGCGTGAGGTCCTGAATAATTTGGGAGTAAAGAACCATGAAAATTAAAAGCAAAATTGAATAGATCTAGAATGTCATTTTGAATATAGTGACCATAATTAAAACTTATAAGTATTTCGCCATTGAAAGAATAAATTGTATTTATAAAATCATCGTATTTAGGTTGATTTTTACCAATGTGTTCTAAGCCTTTAATTTCAAAAATATTGTTTATTGAGTCAGAGACAAATAAGATATCGGAGAAATAAGTTTTGCAGACACTGATAAATTGTGAATAAGCCTCTAAATTTTTACTAAATAATACTGCTTTCATCAATTCCTCCTATCTCTAGAATTTTTATTAGTCTAGATTTACAAAAATCTTCAAAAGTATAATTAGATTTGTATTCATTTTTATAACCATTTTCTTCTGTTGCCACAATTGCTTTTTTTAAGTTAATATTCAAATCACCAAAAATATTTCCATATCTAATAACTATATTCTTAAAATGACTAGGTACTGTAATCGGATAATTGGCTAAAGTAATACAACCAGATGCAATTGTTTCACCTAACAATCTAGGGTACCCTTTATTTTGTTTATTTACTCGCATATCCATTGTATGGACAGCAATTTTTGAAAGACACAGAATTTCGGTTAATAAATTTTGATTTATTGGTCCAAGAAATGAGTAATTCAATTGCTTGTTTTGACAAATTTTAATAATTTTTTTAACGTAATTTTCGTCATTTATTTTACCAATTAACAGAATTTCATAATTTTTTACTGTTGTTGGATTAATTTGTTTAAAAAAATCTAATTGATTTTTAATTTTAGAAATGGAACCAGGAATTACTATATAATTTTTTTTTGTGATTCTTTTTGAAAATTTCTCTATATTTTTTTGAAAATAATTATCAACAGGAGGACAAAAGTCTTCCTCTTCAAAATAAAAATCAGCAAATTGATAATTTTGTTTATAAGACATAGTCTTTACATTTATTATTTTTTTTGAAGAATCAAGAATTTTTTTATAATTTATATCTTTGTTTAATTCCAAAAGTATTGATGACCTTGCTATAACTAAATCATATTGGTTATTCAATTTGTCAATTTTGACTAATTTATTATTAGAGATTTTAAATATGAATGGTTTTTCAGTATTTTTATAATGAAGCAAATGTATATCGCAATTTGGAAGAGCTAATTTAGTATATGCAGGAAATCCTATCCCTTCTACCTGATGTAAATAAGGAGGGAACTGTAAAAATAAAATATTAAGCTTTAATTTCGTATTATGATATTTTGAGTTTATTAATTCTAAGTAGTAAGTTATATCTGATTGTTCATCATGAAGGTACTGTGAAAAGTAATCTTTTGGTGGCTCTCTTAATTTATTAATATCAGTAGTCGACCAATGATTTAACTCATTATTTTTAATGATAAAATCTTTGAGATTTCTATCTAAATTAGACATTGATTCTTTCACTATTTCAAATGATATTCTTTAAAAAGAAGATGAATTCATCTGCAATATTTATTGATAAGTAAAGCTCTTTAAATTTCCTATTTGCATTTATAGATAAGCTGTTTCTATTTTCTGGTTCACTGAGCTTTTCCAATGAATTTAACAGAGTTTTCTTTGAATGATAATAAAGTGAGACTTCTTCAGAATAATTTATAAAAAAACTTTCTGGATTCAAATCATGTATCAATGGTATTCCTAATTGGTAAAAAACAAATGCTCTGCCTAGATTAGTCTTGCTTTTAAATCTAAAATTGAAATCTGTTTTATATTTTCCGAATCTAAGTGCATTGAAAAAGTTTTTTTGACTAAACATAAAGTTAATTAGTCCTATGTCAATTCGTTTTAAGTCTTTTTCAAAGTTTTTATATTCCCATTTTTTATGCTCTATCTCATAATTAAGCTTCAAACTTTTCAATATTTGTTCTGATTTTTTTACATCATCAGTAATATTGAAAAATTTAATTTTTTTGCCAACTT
>Ga0160423_10004840_pt1 | contig 11044 bp, 6 predicted proteins | sample CRUFie14St8metaG_FD_108191 | JGI IMG/M metagenome (GOLD analysis project Ga0160423, IMG submission 108191) | Marine microbial communities from the Costa Rica Dome - CRUD Field 142mm St8 metaG | ecosystem: Environmental > Aquatic > Marine > Oceanic > Photic zone | place: Costa Rica: the Eastern... | reverse complement strand
GTAATGGCGATACTAGACTTATGGCTAATATTGGTATTGCACCAGTTTTTCCAAAAAAATATACTGCTTCACCAGAAGACACACCTGAGGCATTTGCTCAAATGAATACCATTGAGTTTGGATCTCCAATGGATATTAACATATATAGATATTCAGGAGTTTTACTTGCTCATGCTGAAGCACTTAACGAATCTGGCAACACTACAGCTGCCTACGAAGGAGTAAACAAAGTACGTAATAGAGTAGGTTTACCAAGTTTACCAGCAGGTCTATCTCAAACAGAAATGAGAGCTGCTATTTTACATGAAAGTAGAGTAGAGCATGCTCTAGAGGGAAGAAGATACTATGACCTTAAAAGAGCTGGGATTTTAATGGAGACTGTTAATTCCAACAAGGGTTGGGATCTACACGGTGGTGCAAATTATAAAGCTCACTTTGATCTTTGGCCGTTACCAGGTAATTTTGTAGACAATAGTCCTAATATAGAGCAAAATCCAGGTTACTAGTTAGTATCCAATAAATATTTATAAATTTAAGAGGTAGGGGGAAATTCTTCCCCTACCTTTTTTGAAATATATATGAAAGCTTTTGTTTTGCTTTTAGTACCCTTATCTATTTTTGGTCAAACAACATTCTCAGATATTACTTTGGATTCAGGAATAGATAACATATACGATGTTTATCAAGGACTTTTTGGCGGGGGGGTAGTTGCATTTGATTACAATAATGATGGGAATGAAGATTTATTTATTACTGGTGGCCAAGGACAGGATGTACTCTACAAGAATAATGGAGACGGAACATTTAAAGATGTTACTATAGAATCAGGACTTTTTAAAGAAAAATTGATTGTAACTACTGGAGCTTCATCAGCAGATGTGAATAAAGATGGATTTATCGATTTATTTGTAACTACAATTGCCTCAGAAGCAAATAAATCAAAGAAAAAGAAAACTTTAGCTTCTAACTTACTATACATTAATAATGGTAATGGCACTTTTAGCGATTCAAGCACAAAATATGGTATTACAAAAAATAACTTTTCTACATCTTGCTCTTTTGGAGATATAAATGCTGATGGATACCCAGATTTATTTGTCGGAAACTATTTTAAAAACTTTTATTTTGAAGACAGTCCCTTCAATACTCATAATATTGCTCTTTTAAACCATTATTCTATTAATGAAGAATATGAAACGGGTGATGATGAGCTATTTATTAATATTGAAGGTAAATTTTTTAAAGACGTTTCAGATTTACTCATGGATTCAGGGAAAGGTTATGGTTTTGGAGGTGTTTTTACAGATTTTGATAATGATAATGATTTAGACTTATTTATAATAAATGATTTTGGTGAAACTAGTGAATCAAACAGATTACTAGTCAATCAATATCCTGATTTAAGATTTGAAAATAAAAGTAGAGAACTTAAAATAAATTTTGGACTTAAGTCAATGGGAGTTGGCGTTGGAGACTACAATAATGATAATTTTCTAGACTATCACGTAACCAATATTTTTGCTGGTCCATTTATAGTAAATAGAGGAGATGGGTTGCCATTTGTTAACCTTATGAACAATGTAGGAACAGGAGTAAATAAAATAAAGAGCTTCAATAATCGTGAAACAGTTATTATAGGCTGGGGTAGTTTATTTTTAGATTATGATAATGATACCGATTTAGATTTATTTAATTCAAATGGCCCGATAAATCCATTGGTTAATCCAATACCAAACATACTATTTGAAAATAAAGGAAGAGTTTTTGAATTGAATGAAAAATCAGGTGTTATGGATTATGGGATTGCAAGAGGTTCTATACATTTTGATTATGATAATGATGGTGATCAAGATATATTTATTGTAAATCAAAGGCCAGTTAACGATGTTTCATATAGAGGAGGATTAGTCGGTTCAAAATTATATAGAAATGATTCATCAAATGATAACAATTGGTTAAAAATTAAATTAAAAGGAATTAGGTCAACTACAAGAGGTTTAGGAGCAAGAGTAAAAATTGTCTGTAATGATTTGTCTATGATAAGAGAAGTTGATGGTGGATCCAGCCATGCATCACAAAATAGTTCGATTATTCACTTTGGATTAGGTGAAAATAAAAAAGTTGATTCTTTAATTGTTACTTGGCCTGGAGGAGAAAAACAGTATCTTTTAAATTTAAATCCAAATAATCTAATTGAGATCGAAGAAAATATTTTGAAAGAACCTTCATTTATTGAGTCTATATTAAAATATTTTAACTTGAATTAAAATTGTTAGTTTTTAGCGAATCAAATGAAAAAAGTACTTTCAATTTATATTATTTTAATCTTTTTTGGAAAGTTTTCATTTTCTCAAAAACAAAGTATAGCAAGAAAGTGGAATGAGGTTCTTTTACAATCGATTCGAAACGATTTGGCAAGGCCTACTGTTCACGCAAGAAATTTATTTCATATTTCTGCAGCAATGTATGACGCTTGGGCTGTTTTTGATAATAATGCAAAACCGTACTTTCTAAATCAGAACAATCACGATTATTTTATTCCTTACAGAAAAACAGACTTTATAGGACAGATAGATAAAAATAGAGAAAAAGCAATCAGCTATGCTGCCTACAGGCTTTTGGTTCACCGTTACGAAATTTCTCCCGGTTATAAAAAAACTAAAAAAGTTATTGATTCATTGTTTAACAAACTGGGATACAATAAAGATTTTAAATCTACAGATTATAAAGATGGCGATGCGGCAGCTTTAGGTAATTATATAGCAAAGCAAATTATTAATTACACATGGAATGACGGGGCAAATGAAAAATATTTTTATACCAATCTTTTCTATGAACCCAAAAATGATCCTCTAATTTTAAAAAACCCAGGCATTAAAGGATTAAATGATCCCAACCGATGGCAACCACTCGCTTTTGAAAAATTTATTGATCAATCAGGTAACGAATTAGCAGGCTCTGTTCCCGAATTTTTAGGTCCTGAATGGGGATCAGTGAAACCTTTTGGTATAAGTCAGGAAAATTTAACTATAAAAACAAGAAATGGTTTTGATTATCCAATTTACTATGACCCTGGTCCTCCTCCTAAATTTTTAAATTCAAAAAATAAGATTAATAAACAATATGTGTGGAATCACAGTTTTGTATCAATATGGAGTTCTCATCTGGACCCAAATGATAATGTTTTTTGGGATATATCTCCAAATAGTATTGGAAATCTCAATTTTGAAAATGCCAACTTTGATATTGAAGGCTTAAATAAGATTTACAAAGATATTGATGGAGGTGATTATTCCAAAGGACACAAGTTAAATCCACACACTAAAAAACCTTATGAAAAACAAGTTGTACCTAGAGGTGACTATACCAGAGTTATTGCAGAATTTTGGGCTGACGGACCAGATTCAGAGACACCTCCAGGTCACTGGTTTACCATATTAAACTATGTATCTTATCATAATAAATTTCAAAGAAAATTTGAAGGCAAGGGTGAAATTTTAGACGCTCTAGAATGGGATATAAAATCTTACTTTTTATTAGGTGGAGCAATGCATGATGCTGCAATTGCTGCTTGGGGTTTAAAAGGCTATTATGATTATGTAAGACCTATAAGTGCTTTAAGATATATGGCCCAGAAAGGTCAATCTTCAGATCCTAATTTACCCAATTATACAACTGTTGGAATAAAGTTAGTTAAAGGATATATTGAATCAGTCAAAAAAGATGATATTCTTGCCGGGAAGAATGGTAAAAATATTGGTAAAATTAAAGTTTTCTCTTGGCGAGGGCATCAATACATAAAAGATCCAAATATTGATTATGCTGGAGTTGGATGGATTTTAGCTGAAAACTGGTTTCCCTATCAAAGACCTACATTTGTTACTCCAAATTTTTCAGGATATGTATCAGGACATTCTACTTATTCAAGAGCTGCAGCTGAGGTCCTGACACTACTTACTGGAGATAAATATTTTCCAGGTGGGTTGGGAGAGTTTATTGCAAAAAAAAATGAATTTTTGGTTTTTGAAAAGGGTCCGTCTCAAGATGTTAAAATTCAGTGGGCTACATACCGAGATGCAAGTAATCAGTGCAGTCTTTCAAGAATTTGGGGCGGCATTCACCCTCCAGTTGATGATCTTCCAGGGAGAATCATTGGTGAAAAGATTGGAATCAATGCTTATCGCTTTGGAAAGAAATATTTTTAACGGTTGTATCTTACAGGGTTTATAATTTTAAAAATGTATTAATTATAAGACTAAAATGTATTTAATAAACACTTAAACTAATCAATCAATAATGAAAGAAAAGACTTTAATCTTGATTTTTTTGACAGCTCTTTATTCTTGTGAGACAACTCAAACAAAAATTGTTGATGATCAACCTAATATTGTACCAATCCCAAAAAATGTTATTCTAGATGCTGGGAAAAGAAGTTTAGTGTTAACTAATTCAATATTATTTTTTATCAATAGTCCGGAATTAAATACACTTTTAGGTGTTTTTGAAAAAGATATCGAAAGCATATCTTCAATGGATATTAAATTTCGAAATACCTCAAAAATTAAAGCTGATTTGATTTTTGAAATTGATAATAATCTAGAAGACGAAGAATATTCAATAAAAATAAGTAATAACATATCAATAAATGGAGGATCATATAATGCTTTAGCAATGGCAAAAAGTACTCTTAATCAATTATTGAAGCTAAAAAAAAATAAGCTTATTTTCCCTATGCTTGAAATTGTAGATAAACCTGATTCAGAATATAGAGGACTTCTTATAGACCTAGCAAGGATGTGGCACGATGTCTCAACCCTCAAAAATATAATCGATTTAGCATCTTTTTATAAGATCAAATATCTACAATTACATTTGAGTGATGATCAGTCGTTTACATTTCCGTCTGAAATTTTTCCTAAGCTAGCTTCTCCAGATAGACCATATTCAAAGAGAGATTTCAGGGAGCTAGTAAAATACGCTAGTGACCGTGGAATAATTATAATTCCTGAAATGGATATCCCAGGACATTCAAGACAATTTGTTGAAATATACCCTGAAATATTTGGAGTAAACAATAAAATGCTCCAGACAAATCCATGGAAATCAAACGTTATAAATATTGGGAGTGAAAAAGTTTATTCCGCAATTGATCAGTTAATAGGGGAAATCATTGAGGTATTTAACACCTCTCCTTATTTCCATATTGGAGGTGATGAGGCAAACTTAGATTTATATAAAAATGTTCCTGAAATAAATTCATTTATGAGAAAAAATAATTTAGGCAAAGATGTACATGAGCTATTTCGATACTTTCTTGTTAGAATGAACGAAATCGTAAAAAAACACAATAAAAAAATGTTTTTGTGGGAGGGTTTTAGACGTGAAGGAGAAATTGAAATACCTAGAGATGTTGTTGTATTTGCATTTGAAACGATGTATCATTTACCAAGCCACTTAATTGAAGATGGATTTACCGTTGTTAACACTTCGTGGACTCCTCTATACCTTGTAAACGGTGGAGTAAAACAACCAAGAGCTCGAAGAGCAGTTTGGTCTCCAGAGACAATATATTCATGGAATATTTGGAGATGGGAACACTGGTGGGATCAAACACCAGTATACAAAAATCCAATGCAACTGGAAGAAACCTCCCAAATCATTGGAGGACAAATGTGCTCTTGGGAACAGGCTGGAGAGGCAGAGATTCCTTCTCTTAGAAAAAGATTACCGGTATTTATTGAAAGAGTATGGAATAATAAAGAAAAAATGCCATTTGAAGATTTTTTTATTAGAGTAGAAAAAAATGATCTAAAGCTTTCTAAAATAATTAATGATAAAAGACAAGATTCAATTCTCTTAGGATTTGATTCAGATGATCACTACGACGGGATGTGGGTTGATTAATAAAACTTGATTAAATAAAATTGAAAAATGATTAAAATAAAATTTTTTAGTTCATTATTGATAATAGCTTTTTTGTCATGCAATGTACAAGAGAAGAAAAAGAATATTATTTCCAAAGCACGATTGAAAAATTATGTCGATCGTTTTAATAAAAATGATAATGAACTCTACAAGCAGTTTATCTCTAATGATGAGTCATTTAAGTTTTTAAACAAAAATATTCCAATGATAGATCTGCCAAATAAAGAAATTGAAGAGACCTATTATTTTAGATGGTGGACCTATAGAAAACACATTAAGAATACAGATGACGGATTTGTAATTACAGAGTTTTTACCTATAGTAAACTGGTCAGGAAAACACAACACTATCAATTGTCCAGCTGCTCATCATATTTATGAGGGCAGATGGCTCCGAAATCCAAAATTCATTACAGAATACATTAACTTTTGGCTTGAAAGTTCTGGAGATGGAATTAGACAATATAGTTTTTGGATTGCAGATGCAATTCTTGCATTTAATAATATTCATCGAAATGATTCAATCTTATCAAATCAATTAGAACCACTTGTGAAAAATTATAATCAATGGGAAAAAATTAGAAAAGATGAAGGAAAATCTCTTTTTTTTCAATGGGATGTTGCAGATGGAATGGAAGTGACAGCTAGTGGAAGAATTTTAAACAATGGAGTCAGAAAATTTGGAGTCGAGGCTATAAGACCAACAATCAATAGTTATATGTATGGTGATGCTAAGGCAATATCAAAAATATCAAATATTACTAATAATTTTGATAAAGTTCAGGAATTTGAAAATAAAGCAACCGTAATAAAAGAAAAACTCCAAAGTCGTTTATGGAATAAAGAATTAAATTTTTTTACTGTGTTACCTAAAAACTATGAAAAAAATACTAAACCATTGAATGTTAGAGAATTGATAGGTTATGTGCCATGGTATTTTAATTTACCTGATGATAAATCTGAATATGCTTTGGCTTGGAATAAAATTAAAGATTCAGCAGGTTTTTATGCACCTATTGGACTTACTGTCACTGAGCAGTCTCACCCCTTTTTTGAAGTAAGTTATGAAGGAGTTGAATGTCAATGGAATGGACCTTCTTGGCCTTATGCTACAACTCAAACCCTTAAGAGCATGGCAAATTTTTTAAATAATTACTCTAATAATAAAACTATATCTAAAAAGGATTATTATGATCTTCTTTTACAATACTCAAAACAACATCAATTTAAAAAAGATACAGGTGAAATAGTTAATTGGATTGATGAGAATTTAAATCCATTTACTGGAGATTGGATTTCTAGAACAAGACTAATAAATTGGCAGGGCAAAGGATGGTCTAAAGATAAAGGAGGTGTTGAGAGAGGGAAAGATTATAATCATTCTGGATTTTGTGATTTGGTGCTTTCTGATCTATTGGGGATAAAACCTAGCATAAATAATTCTATCCAAATTAATCCTCTTATTCCTGAAGATTGGGAATGGTTTGCAGCAGAAAATATCCCCTTCCAAGGCAAAGAAATCTCATTAATATGGGATAAAACAGGAAAAAAATATGGGCTTGGAAAAGGGCTTATGCTATTTGTTGACAATAAGTTAGTTGCTCAAAAGGAAAAAATTCAGAAAATCGTATTTAATAAAATCTTATAAAAAATGAATAATAATTATAGTATCATTTCGTTAGTGGCTTTAATATCGATAATTCTTTCATGTAATCTTAATGAAAAAACAGATCGAGTTCAAGAGTTAAATAGATGGTCTGAAGAAAGAATTTGGGATTGGTATAATAATCAACCTTGGCTTGTTGGGACAAATTTCATCACCAGTTCTTCTATTAATCAACTTGAATTTTGGCAAGAAGAAACTTTTGATCCAGAATTAATAGAAAAAGAATTAAAACTTTCTGCGAGTATAGGAATGAATACACATCGAGTATTCCTTCACGATTTACTATGGGAGCAAGATTCAATTGGATTTATGAACCGAATCGATAAATTTTTAGAAATTTCTGATAGAAATGGAATAAAAACTTTACTTGTTTTCTTTGATGATGTTTGGCACCCGGTCCCTAAAATAGGAAAACAACCTGAGCCAATACCACATGTTCATAATTCGGGATGGGTTCAATCCCCTGGAGCAAAAATTCTATATGATACATTAAGTCATAATAAACTTGAATCTTATATTAAAGGTATTGTTACAAAATTTAAGAATGATTCAAGAATTTTAGCTTGGGACCTATATAATGAAGCTGGTGCAACAGGAATAGCTTCACATGATATTTCAAAGGAGAGAGCAATAGAATTGTATGAAAAAATTGGAATCGAAATCACAGATGATAATTATTCTTCTTATAATTTAAATGATATTGATCCAAAGTCAATAAAAAAAACATATACTCTTTCATTATTGAAAAAAACTGTGAAGTGGGTCAGAGAGTCTAATCCATCTCAGCCTATTACGTCAGGTATTTATGCTTGGGATATTGATTGGGCACCATTAAGTGATCTAAATGAGTTAGATCAATTCATTATTAATAGCTCTGATATTATATCATTTCATTCCTATGGATCAAAAAAAGACGTTTTAGAAAGATTAAAACAACTTAAAAACTACAATAGACCTCTTTTATGTACAGAGTATATTGCTCGCGAAAACAAAAGTACATTTGAAGATGTTTTACCAATATTTAAGGAAAATAAAATAGGGGCTTATAATTGGGGATTAGTGTCAGGAAAGACAAATACAATTTACCCATGGAAAAGCTGGGACTCAACATATACTGCACCTCCTAACAAATGGCATCATGATATTTTTTATCAAAACGGGGAGCCATTTTCAAATGATGAAATTGAGTTAATCAAAAATTTAACTTCACAGGCAAATGAATAAACCAAAAACGAAAAAACAGCAATATTTCACCTATAAAATATTAGGGCTATTATTCATAATATCGATAAATTTTTCTTGTAAATCAAACCTTGAAATAAATCAAGGTCTGGAGCTTCCGTATGTTTTTTCTGATAGCATGGTTTTACAACAAATGTATGATACAGCTTTCTGGGGTAAATCTAAGCCAGGAGAAACTGTTACTGTTAAGGGAAGTTGGGGTGAAGAAACGTCAACACAATCAAATCAAAACGGAGATTGGGAACTAAAGCTTTCAACGGTAAAAGCTGGTGGCCCTCACACTGTAACTATTCAAACATCAAGTAAAAGTATTTTATTTAAGGACGTTATGATTGGTGAGGTATGGTTATCCTCTGGACAGTCAAATATGGAATGGAGGATGAATCAATGTAATAATTGTATTGATAATCAAGACGAAGAAATTTCCAATGTGAATAACAATCAGATAAGAATGTTTACTGTTCCGATGGATTTATCTGGAGAACTTATTAAAGAAAGCAAATGGTTAGTTGCTAATCCAAAAAATGCTGAAGGATTTAGTGCTGCCGCATATTACTTTGCAAGAAAACTTAATAAAGAACTTCAAATTCCTATTGGAATCGTTAATACAAGTTGGGGGGGAACTAGAGTGGAAGCGTGGACAAGTAATCGTAAACTCTTGTCCATTCCAATTACCAAAGAGAAAGTCCCAAAAGATCAGGATTACGATTTATTACAAATAGAATTGAAAAGGTTAAATGATTCTATTAAACTTGCTGTTCAAAATAAATTTGGATTTAAGTCAGTTGAAATTCCAAAATGGTCTGAAGATGAAACACTATGGAAATCTTACATGAATGACTGGTCTGATTTTGAGATTGGTGATAAAGAGTTTAGAGAAGCTAATTTTGATGATTCTAATTGGAATCAATGGGACTCTAAGATTTCCGATTATTCGAATATTGACTATCAATCAAAGGGAAGATTTGAAAGTGCTTTTGAAGAGTCAAATACACTCTTATCTGATGGTGTTATATGGTTTAGAACAAAAATAATGATTGATGATATAAGTGAAGATTATCAATTTATTGTTGAAAAAGGAATTGACGACTCTGATCAAACATATTTTAATGGAGAACTGATTGGTAATACTTTTGCATGGTCAAGAAAAAGGAGCTATGATATACCCAAAGAATTATTAAAAAGAGGAGAAAATACACTTGCCATAAGAATCACTGATCATATGGGAGGGGGAGGATTCAATAGCCCCATAATCATTAAAAACACTAAGATTGAAAAACAGTTAGTTTTTTCTGAATTTAAATTTAGACATCATGCTTTTATAAGGAACATGACTACTCTTTTCATTCATGATTTATCTCATGATGAACTAATAAAAAAGAATTCGTATTTAAAGGATAATATAGCAGAAGGATTCATTATTAATGACCCAAATAGTTATTCCGTTATGTTTGAAAAAATGCTAAAACCTGTTCTCCCTTTCAGTATAAAAGGAGCTATATGGTATCAGGGTGAGGCTAATGTTGATAATAACGATGAATATCAAGAATTATTTACAGGGATGATCGAAGATTGGAGAGAAAATTGGGGTTATGACTTTCCATTTTATTATGTCCAAATTGCACCATTTGAATATATTCCATCTCAAGAATCACAAAAATTAAGAGATGCTCAAAGGAAGACTTTAAAAACCACCAGTAAAACAGGAATGGTTGTTTTGATGGATATTGGAGAGGAAAAGGACATTCATCCTCATAACAAAAAAGATGTTGGAAAAAGACTCGCTCTTTTAGCTTTAAATAAAGATTATGATTACAATATCATTTCCTCTGGACCTCTCTATAAAAGCCATAAATCATATAAGAATTATATCGATATTGACTTTGAAAATAAAGGTAGCGGATTAATTTCTAAAGGCGTTTTAAAGGATTTTGAAATAGCTGGAGATAATATGATATATAAAAAGGCTAAAGCAGAAATAATTGGTAATAAAGTTAGAGTTTTTTCTAATAAGGTAAGGCATCCAAAACATGTAAGATATGGATGGAAAAATTGGACGTTAGGAACTCTTTTTAACAAAGAAGGACTTCCCGCTTCATCTTTCTCTTCAAATCAAAAATTATGAAAAAATATATTTTAATTCCTCTTATACTATTTCTAGGCTCTATTTCTTTATTGAATAGTCAAACAATTGATTCTGAAAAAATAAAAG
>Ga0160423_10004839_pt1 | contig 11045 bp, 15 predicted proteins | sample CRUFie14St8metaG_FD_108191 | JGI IMG/M metagenome (GOLD analysis project Ga0160423, IMG submission 108191) | Marine microbial communities from the Costa Rica Dome - CRUD Field 142mm St8 metaG | ecosystem: Environmental > Aquatic > Marine > Oceanic > Photic zone | place: Costa Rica: the Eastern... | reverse complement strand
GAAGAAATGTTTGCATAATTGCCGGCTCTTCTATCTAAATCATGGTGCCAGTGATGCAACTCCGGTGCGCCAATTAAAATTCGTAAAAAACCAATTGGCATCCGGACATTTGAGTGAATGTAAATTGCCCATATTCCTCTAAAAGCAATAATTACAGCAATCGATTCGAGAGGGAACCCCATAATAAATGCAGGTAAATTAATAATGCCAATAGTATATATTGAGCCAATTGGATGTTCGCGATGAGCTGCTAACCAGTCCATATGTTTTGCACTATGGTGCACTTTATGAAAGCGCCATAAAAAATCAACATTATGCAGTAAAAGATGCCTTCAATAAATTAAAAAACAACTCAAAAATAGAACTTCTAGCACTTGAAAAAAAAAGGATTGGTTTTGTATCATTTTTTGAAAGGAGGGGGGATTATAGACGTTAAATAATTTACAAAATAGGTTAATGTCTACAAAACGAGTCCGCTTTAAAGTAAATATTGGCCAAGGAAGAAAGAAAAATCTAATAGCCAATTTGGCCTAAAGAATTTTTGCTTTTTTTTAGCGAGAAATACTTTTCCCGTGGGGTAAAATACGAGAATCAAGAAAACTAGGCCTCATCATTATTGCGGATTTGATACTACATATTAATGGGTTAATTCTAAATGTGGAGTCAGCAAATAAAGAATCGACATTTGTTCTGTTGGAATCACTCTTTTTTGGAAGAGACAAATCTCTTATTATGGGAGTTTTTGAAGAATGCATCATTTCTTGTATAATAGTATCTGTTTGATGATTCAATGCACTGCCTTTTGGGCTGGATGGATAACTCGTTTTGGGATCACCGAAAAAACCTGAGCGGAATACAACAAAATCTGCAATAAGTGAAAAGAAAATTAAAAGAGTGCTTCCTTTTAAAATTATTTTTTGCATCAATTGAGTTTAAGTTATAAAACGTAGATGTTTTCTTTTATTGTGTAATAATTGATAAAATTAAGTTGTTGAATATTAAAAGGAAAAGTGAATTTTCAAATATTAATCAAAATCTACAAAGAATAAAAAATACTCACAATTGTTGTTAATCTTTTAAACAAGGGCCGATCGATGCACAGAATATTAAGCCATTTAAAACCAAATAAAAAATTGCTGGAAAAGAAACCCTTAAACTATCTTTTAGTTTGATTCTTACAGCAACACCTGCTAGCATGAGTAAAGTAAGACCGAGAGAAGAAACCATTAAAATTAAATTAAATTGAAGTCCTACAATTAAGCCCAAAGCCCCGAGGAGTTCTAAGATAATTATGTAAAATCCAATTTTCTCTAAATTAAAACGTCTGAATTCTTCTTTCATTTTGGTTGCCGAAAAATAGGCGATAACATAGCCGAAAAAAGATAAGCTTGAGAAAATAATGCATAACTGAATTATACTCATCTAATTGTGTTGAGTTGAAAAAAAGCTACAATTCCACACAAAATAAAAAGAATCAAAGATGGCACGCGCTGCTGCATTGGATTCTTGACTTTGAAGTGAAAAAATTGGGCTGCAACCATAAATAGGCCCATAAGCACTGAAGAAACAAGAACAAGATCATTATACCAGATGCCTGCAATCAGTAATGTTGATAATGCAGTTTTGGATACTCCAACAAAATTTCGGACAACATCACTTAATCCAAATGAAGTAAATTCTTTAAGAACATTGTGGAATCTAAAAATCCAAACATATGCAACAGATAAGGCAATTGAAAGCTGTACTATTTTTATAAAATCAATCATTGTATTTTATTTAAAGTGTGTTAATATATGTTATTAACTGATAAAAATCTAGTTTTATAACTACAAAAAGGAGGTTTTTGTTTCTTAAATGGTTCACTGATTTTATTTTTTTCAACAAGAATTTCAAATTGATACATTCTTAACAATAATTGTTTTCGAAATTAAAATGTAGTAAATTTGCGTCCCAATTTAACTTATCCACTGATTGACAACATAATATAGTATATGCTAAAAATTGATATTGAAGCTGAGAATAAACGCCTAAGAAAAAAGACACCCATCGAAATTATCGAATGGGCGATCAGTCTGTCTGAAAAAAGGGTCGTTACTACCAGTTTTGGAACATACTCTGCTGTTTTGTTAAGCACAATTAATAAAGTAGATAAGAAGATGAATGTTTTGTGGTGTGATACTGGGTACAATAATCATCAAACTTACAAACATGCAAAAAGCCTTATTGAAGATTACAAGCTAAACATTAGTATATATACCCCCAAACAAACTCGTGGATATATCGATGTTACTTTAGGGCTTCCAACGGTTGACGACCCTAAGCATGAAGATTTCACGGAATTGGTTAAATTAGAGCCTTTCAGAAGAGCTTTAGAAGAACATCAGCCAGAGGTTTGGTTCACGAATATTAGAGTAAGGCAAACCGAATTGAGAGATTCAAAGGATATTTTAAGCTACAGCAACGACGGAATTCTTAAGGTCAGTCCTTTTTATTATTGGAGCGATGAGGAGCTCGATGATTACCTTAAAAAAAAGGACTTACCTAAAAATCCAGATTATTTTGACCCAGTGAAAGCTTTACAATCAAGAGAGTGTGGGATTCATAATATAGGATAAGTTTTAAGTTCTCTTTTAACTAGGATAAATTATTTTTTACAAAACCTTACCGTTGTATTGTTTTCAAACTTTATGAGGTAAAATCCTTTTTTAAGGAATGTTACGTCTATTTTTTCATTGTTTGCAATAAATCCATCTTTTACTTTAGAGCCAACAACATCAAAAATTTCATAATTTTCAGTTTGTGTCAATCCGTTTACTTGAATAAAATTTGTGGTTGGATTGGGAAATAAACTGATTTTAGTTTCTCTAATGGTTTCAACAGTACCTGTAGTTGTATTTGTAGATCTTTTATACTTGAATCCTCCGCCGGATTTGCCTTGAGTCCATGAAGTGAACTCAACAGATAAGTAAATATTTTCTGCAATAACGTGTAAAACAAGTTTTTGCCCAACTGAAAATTTAGGTTTTACAACTGCTGTTCGGAAGGAGGAGAAAGTGAGCGTCTGTATTTCTGATAAATTACCAACTGCCCATTCAGTACCCAGGGGGCTAACTCCCTTTTCTGCTTGGTTTTCCATAAAAGCATTGTAAATTTCACCGTTATTGCCTCTTGTTAAAGCAACGCTATTAGTAATGCTATCCTGGTTAATTTGATTTGTTGGGTCTGCGTTGTTGTTTTTTTCAAATTCTATTATTGGACCATTCCAAACAGATTGAGCACTTAATGAACGAGTTAATAAAAAGATGATATTAACAATAAGAATTATTTGAGGTTTTTTCATAGTTCAAAAATTATAATATTTGTTAAAGTCCATTTATTTTTATTAAATCAACAAGATTTTAGTTTACCAGTACTTTGTATTTTACGTTTAAAAACATATTTAACGGAACATAACATGCATTTTAAGCTTTTCAACTTCTTAGCTTAAATTCGGAAATATTTTCTAAAGAATCAATATTTTTCAGAAACTATAAAAGTTAAGTTATATCTTAACTTAAGCAGATTGCAACTTATTCCTTTAGCACCATATCAATACAAATTACAGCCGATAAGATTAACATCCTAAGTGGGTCATTTTCAGGAACGTCATTGTTAATGGATAGCATGTAATTGTCAGCAGAAGTGAACATTTCTTTTCCTAATCCTGCCCATTTTTTGCTTACATGACCAAATTCAGAATTATCCTTAACAAATTTAAAATCCCAACTTGTCCATTTTCCTTTAAGTTTACATAGGATCTTTTCATCTGAATCAAGAACATTAAATTTTCCTCCAACAGAAAAGAATTTTTGTTTGAATTTACCTACTAGTTTATCATTTTCATCATAAACGTTTACTGTTGAGAGAATCAGAGAAATCCCTCGTTTCACTGTAAGTATTTTTTCACCGGAGGGGGTTGTCACTTCTACATTGAAAGGGGTCATTCTTTTGTAATTTGTAAATCTAAGAAGTTTGGTGAAAAAGCCTAGATTATTTTCTCGACAATTCATTATCAAATCTTGATTTTCAGGGTTAAATATATCGTAGTTATTTGCAGCTTTGAACATCCCAACATGTTCTTTCACAAAAAACAAATTTTGATTTAAAGTTGGATTCATTTTTTAAGTTTTAGTGGGTTTGAGTTGATAAAGTGAAGGTAATGTTTTTTTCTTTTATGACTGATTTAGTTCAATAATATGATCTACTCACTTCAAAATTTTAATCTTTTTTAGTGCGCTTTTACACTATGTAATTTGTCCAAAATACTCCATTCAGGTATACCCAGAATCCACTAAATAATACATGAATTAATGTCTCAAAAAGTTTTCCCTTCCATAATTTTGACGAATAGCCAAAAAATTGAACAAAAAGGCGAATAGCCCAAAAAATACCCAGTCCAAGCGAAACTGTTTTTCCTAATTTTGTCCCTATTAATTCATCCGCCGAGGTCAGGCACAATAAACCCATCAAAAAAACAATAAGTGCTATAAAAAAGGTGTGTATGGTCATCATTTGCTTATTCATTAAGCTTAATGATTTCAATTCCTCTTTCCAATTAAAATATTTGGGGAAAATAATATGAATTAGAGCTAAAATCATTAATGAAATACCGATTATATGAAAATGTAATTGCATTTTGGAGAATTATTAATGGCAGTTGAAAATAGACATAAAAGGAGTGAACTTAGTTTCTGTAAAAGAGAAAAAACCTGCTTCCTTAAACGCTTTATGCCATGTTTTTTTTGAAAAGAAATGAGTGAAACCAATGGAAAATGCAAAAAAATTAGGCAAATCCCTTAAATGTTCAACGGTAATGACTTTTCCATTGGGTTTGCAAATTCTTTTGCATTCTTTTAGAAAAGCTACTTTCTCTTTATGTGATCTAATTTCATGAGCAGCTGAAAGGAGAAAAACTACATCAACCGAATCGTTCTCTAGAGGGATATCCTTAGTACTAATTTGTTTAGTATTTGGATAAGTTGAACTTACTTTTCTGGCTCGAACTATTGCTGGCTCTGTATGATTGTCAGCGTTGTAAAAATCAAATACGCTCAATTCAGAATCCGGAAAATGATTTTTCAGAATGAAACTCGTTTCATCAAATCCCGCATTAATATTAACAATCTGGCCAGATTTTAACTCTCCTAATTGAAGTTTTTGTAGCCACTTAAAGTCATAATAGCCTGAAAAGTCATATACGTAAGCAGAAATAATTAATGGCATTAGAAGGCCATATGAAAATGCGCCAACAATAATTGTTGTCCATATTGGTTGACTTTTTAGTAGAATTTGGCTAATTACAATAATTCCTAAAACAATTAAGCCAACCACATAAAAATGTCGGTTAAAACTTAAAATATTTAAAACTCCTTGAAACTTTCTTCTTTTTACATCCATTTTTCAAGTTTTCCTTTTTTCCAGTAATATGGAATATTGCCTACAACAAATGCGTTTGCAAGTTGTATGTTCTTGAATTTCTTATTTTCAATAAATCCAACATTCGCATTTTCAATAAGTAAAGGTTGAGGTTTCCAGTTTTGTCGCACCCCTTCAATAATTAAAACTTCTTTTTTTTCTTCGTTGTAAGTAAATGTGAAGGGCAGAGGTCCTGCAAATCTTCTTGCTTCTTTCCAATTATCGAAAGGAGAGTTTTCTGGAAGCTCAATGTTTATTTCTTCATTATTTATTTTAACATCTAGATTCGATTTTTTAGAATAGATATGCAGGCTTTCATCTTTTTGAAGATAATTAATGTCTGTTGTAGTGTATTTATAATGAGTGAAAATATTACCAAAGAAAGACATCTTCTTTTTGTTGGTTTCGGATTTAAGTATATATAACCCGCGTAATCGTTTTCCTCTTTTATTTGTGTAACGAACAAAAATTCTATAACCAATTAAAAAAAAATCATTTCCTAAAAAACGAGGAAAGCCTCTTGGTCTTAGATCTTTTGTTTTTACCATTGCTAGAGCAATAAACCCCCATTTCTCATCATATGTATCGAGTTCTAAACACTCGGGAATTAAGTCATAAAGCTCTTCTTTAGCAATAGCATAGGATAATACAATAGAGTTTTCAAAATATGTTTCAACGGCGAAGGGATGATTTTTTAAAAAATTCATGGTGCTTTTTTTGCGCTAAGTGATTTATTTAAAACAAATTCATACCAGTATACCAAAGCAACAAATACGCAGGCAAAAACAGAATTGAATTTACCCCAAAGTAAGAGCTCTGGTGCAAGAATAAACTCTAATAAATTCATCACTGCTACAACTGTAATTTGAACAATAGCATTTAATTTTGATTTAAATCTTGATAAAATCCAAATTCCCATAATTATTTCTGAAACCCCAATGGTAAAAGTAATCTGCCTGGAAAAACTATCACCTAAAATAGTTGCCACAATTGCTTCGTGTCGGGGAACAAAATTCAAAACTTTACAAATCAATCCGTTTGTAAACCAGACACAAGCGGTAAAATAAATTAAATAATTATATATTTTTCTGCGATTCAATTGCATAAGTTGTATTTTTCAAAACTTAAAATAATTAACTAAAAAAACATTTCATATTTGAAGTAATGATTCAATACAATTTTTTGAATTAGTACCATATATACCATCAATAACCAGTTGATTGTTGGATTGTAATAGCTTTATCGAGTTTTCAGTTTTTGTTCCAAAATCTCCATCGGCATCACCACAATTGTATTCCAGAGTATTAAGAATCAATTGCAGTTGAATAACTCTTTCTCCTTTATTCCCTTTTTTAAGAACAGGATCAGGGATGCTTAAATTCGTTATTTTACTTAACCTTCTGAAGCTGAGTACTTTTTTCGCATCATATTCTGCAATAGTTACTGCATTTTTTTGATTTCCTCCTAAACAAAAAACTTTATTTGTATCCTGGTTAAACCCCAAGAATATTCCTACGTGTCCTTTCCATGAATTGATATTCTCTCTCCAAAAAACCACAATGTCACCAGGAATTGGGTTTTCAGTACTTTCACCAATATTTATCCATGAACGAGCATTGGGTTTACCAGAAATTGGAAGTCCTGCTTCTTGAGCACACCAATTCATAAACGTACTGCACCAAGGTATTTCATCGTTGTTTATACCTGAAATGTTTGTTTCTTTAGCATAAGCAACTATTTGAGGATTGTCCTCAGCTCCTCTAATCTCTTTAACACCCAATTGTGATGATGCAATCTTTAAAATATCCATAGGTAAAGGTTGTTGATTTATGTATTAAATATATTCATTTTTCCTTTTTTTTGGATTTTTGGAAAGATTTATAAGCAAATCATGTAGATATTTTTTTTGAATTAATTTGTTTTCAATTTCATACCACCCGCATTCTTCTAAATTGGGATACTCGGATAATTTAGGATGACGAAAATGCCTTCTTTTAATTCTCCCAATTTTCTTCATTATATTTTGGATTTTTTATTTCCAATTATACAGGTGGAAATTGTTCGTTCAAGTTTTAAAATGTTCAAGCCTGATTTAAGGCATTTTAAAGCCCCCTCTGTTGCATAACCCTTCTGCCAGGCTTCTTTTTTTAAGCGCCAACCAATATCTATGGCAGGGGTGAATTTTGTTTTAAAAGATTGGTTTGCTAATCCAATAAATCCAATAAATTCTTCTGTTTTAAATATTTCAACAGCAAAATAAGTATATCCTTGGGTTTGATATTGCTTTTGAAGCTTTTTTAATTGATAAGCCGATTCAGCTTTTTTTAAGGGCTTTGGGAAGTGTTTCATAACTTCTAAATCTGCATTCATTTGAGCAAGTTCAGGTAGGTCTTGAAGAGTCCAATTTCGAAAACCAAGCCTCTCAGATTTGAATATGTATTTATCTTTCACGTTGTAAAAATTATTTCTGTTAAAAAGTAATTCTAATGGATTTTCAACGTAAAAATATACGATTTAAACGAATCATTATTTTGAGCTTTTAAAATGGCATCAAGTACATTATTGTTCATTTTGGTCTAAAATATGCTTATATTATAGCAACTAAACCTACCGCTATGAGAATTAATAATCTAATGTTTCTTCTTTTAATTTTTTTTGTTCAGTTTGGTGTTAGTCAAACTTGGGTGGAAATATGGAGTGATGAGTTTGATTATACAGGACTTCCAAATTCAACCAAATGGACCTACGATGTAGGCGGTGGTGGATGGGGTAATTCTGAATCTCAATATTATACCGATGCTCGGTCAGAGAATGCTCGTGTTGAAAATGGAAATCTTATTATCGAAGCTCGAAAAGAAAACTATGACGGGAGCAATTATACTTCTGCGCGACTTGTTACAAAAGGTTTAGGCGATTGGAAGTATGGTAAAATTGAAGTGCGGGCAAAAATTCCTACAGGAAAAGGCATGTGGCCAGCGATATGGATGTTGCCTTCAGATAACGTGTATGGAATTTGGCCCAATAGTGGTGAGATTGACATTATGGAAAATGTTGGTTTTGAACCCAATACCATTCATTGGAATGTTCATACGGAGAGTTATAATCATTCAATAGGTACCAACAAAGGTGATAAAGATGATTTTTTTGAACCTTACAACAATTACTATACTTATGCTGTAGAATGGTATGAGGATAGTATACGGTTTTTGGTGGATGATGTTGAATATTTTCAGTTCGATAAAGAGAGCAGTAATTCCAATGTTTGGCCTTTTGATCAGAAGTTTCACTTGTTATTAAATATTGCTGTTGGAGGATGGGGTGGTGCACAAGGGATAGATGCTAATATTTTTCCGCAAAAGATGTATGTTGATTATGTTCGAGTATACAAGCAAAGCGGACTGGAGTCGAATTATACCATTACTGTGAACGATTGGTCCCACGGTAGTGTTGTGAAATCGCCAGATTCAAGTTCGTATTCTTCAGGAACTCATGTTAATTTACAAGCCGTTCCTGACAATGGCTATATATTTAATAAATGGTACGGAACGGTTCAGGATACTTCTCCAAATTTGGATTTAGTCATGTATTCGGATTATTTTCAAACACCAGAATTTTTAAGGCCTAATGAGCAAGTTGAAAATTCTCAATTTTTGGGAGGTATTGTAAATTGGGGTGGATATGGTGCCAATATGAATGTAGAGTTTGGAGTTCACAAAACAAAACTCTCGGTTTCAACACCTAACCCTTGGGATGTTCAGATGTCCCAAAATGGCATAGCCCTAGAAGTGGGTGAGTCATATACTTTAACTGTTGTGGCTTCAGCTTCTCAAGATAAGGTTATAAATGCAGCTCTTGGTAAAGCCTCTTATCCTTGGACGAGTTATATTTCTCAATCGCTCAACTTAACAACATCTCCTCAAACGTTTGTAATCCAGGGAGTAATGGGGTTGACCGATGAAAATGCTAGGGTAGTTTTGGATTTAGGTGGAGATGCTGGAGATGTAATGTTGCATGAAATTAGTGTAGTAAAAGATATTGTTTCTTTTAGTCAAGGTGTTGAAGATGAGGGTTTTGTGGAAGTTTATCCGAACCCTTTTAAAAACCGAATAGTAGTTGCGAGTGAAAATGAATGGACTCAGTTGTCCATTTATAATGTTTTGGGCGGATTGGTTTATGAAGATATTGAATATCAACCCAATAAGTCTATAGATTTGTCACTTCAAACGGGAATTTATTACATCAAACTTAAAATTGATGATAGAGAGCAATTGGTAAAGGTGGTCAAAAAGTGAGTGCTTTATGATAATTCAAGAAAGACATACCCTATATTGCTTCTTTAAATTTATTCCTTTAGTATAGTACTATGAAAAAAATACTCTTTCTTTTGCTGGGGTTGAACATTATTTCTTTTGTGGCTTGCAGAAAAGCTCCTAAAACCCCAGAATCATGTGATTTTGAAAATTTAGAAGATAATTTTACGATTGTACATAATGACGATTCACCCGAACGACCTTTTAATGTTTTTTGCAAGAAAGTAGATGTTTTTGGTGTCCTTGTTTATGCCACTGAAAGCGTTTCGGATATAGATTTATTACACGCTGCTAATATTATGGCGCAGTACCTTGATAATGACGAAGACAGTATTGTGGATAATCCGTTAGTGTTGGATAAAATGCTAGAAAATCAATCGGCTATGGTGCTTTTTGGGAAAGAAAGTTCCGCTAAGAGAAAAACGTTTTTACGTACTGCCAATTCCTTAGAAGGTTCTTACGTGTTTCAGGATTTATATGGAGATGAAATACATCCTGAATGGAATCATAATTCACCATTCGATGCAACATTAGAAGAAGTATTGCATTTAATTACCCACAGTGGGTTTTCACAGGTTTATCCCTCTGTTTTTGGCGAGGCAAAGGGCTCTGAGATTTCCAATGCTATGGACAAGGCTAGAGGAGGACAGTTCGATGAAGTTCCATCCAATTATCCGTCTGATACCTGGTATACATATGACGACAAAACTTGCGAATACAATTGTCAGGTAACCGAATATTTCTATTGGGCCTTAACCTCCTTATTGGGTGCACAAGATTTTCCAGGTCGCTATGATGAGATAGGTCATGAATGGAAAGCAAATACTCCATCCTCAGTGGAATCGATGGATCCTGATGTGTATAGTATACTCACAGATACGCTCTATAAATTACCAGTAGTATTGCCCGATGGGAGTTATAGAAGGTAGGCAGGCGTTTATGTTTTTTGAAATTTTACAATAAAAACATCAGTATTCTTCTGGAGCCCCAAAATTTCTCCTGATTTTTTCAAGATGTCCAGATAAGTCTCTTGACTGTGGTTGAAGAAATGAGTGATTACCTTTTTCTTTCCCAGAAGTAGCTGATTTTCTCCTTGCTGAAATTCTTGAGGGTTGGGTACAGAAAAAATCAAAATACCTTTTGTATTTAAAAGCTCTATAATGCTGGGTAGCGTTTGAGCCAATTTTTTAGAATAATGCAAAATATAAGAAGCACAAATAAAATCGTAAGTACCCTCTAAAATAATGGGAAAATTTATGTCTTTAAGGTAATAGCTCACTT
>Ga0160423_10004838_pt1 | contig 11046 bp, 11 predicted proteins | sample CRUFie14St8metaG_FD_108191 | JGI IMG/M metagenome (GOLD analysis project Ga0160423, IMG submission 108191) | Marine microbial communities from the Costa Rica Dome - CRUD Field 142mm St8 metaG | ecosystem: Environmental > Aquatic > Marine > Oceanic > Photic zone | place: Costa Rica: the Eastern... | reverse complement strand
CATGCTGTATCAGTTGCTGCAATTTTTACATCAATAGTATCTGCTGTAGATATTAAAGCTGTATAAGTATTTGCTGCACCTGTGTTCACAATATTAGCTTGACCATTAGTGCCTGCTGCAAGGTAGCCAGTTGATGATAAATCACCACCGTCTACAATGTCATCGCCTGCTGCGAAGTCAATATCAGCAGTGGCAGAGCCGCCTGTAAAAGCTGTAGTAACTTCAGCACCTGCTGCAATAACAATAGTATTAGCAGGAACTTCTAGTAATTGAAAAATATCGCCACTAGTAACATTATCGAATGTTCCTTCTGATACTAGTTTAGCAACGTCTAACTCTTTTTCAATTACATATGCTCCTCTACCTAGATTACTTGGTAAAGTTGCTGTTGAGTCAGAACTAACGCCTGTAGTGGATTTAGCTGTCAAATCAAAAGTTGCCATGTTTTATCTCCCTTACGCTGCGTTATATTTAGCTGTTACGATTGCTTCAGGTCTTAAAATTTTTCTTCCGTACATCTGCATTCCTCTGACAATGTCAGCGAATGATTCAGGATCACGATAAGATTCAACTTTGTTGATCTGAGAAGCAGTAGCAACTGCTGAACTATGTCCTGCAACAATAACACCAAAGTTAGAATTTTGGTTAGCATCACCAGAGGTTGCAGAACCAGTACCAACTGAGGGTAAGTTACTAGAAACATATACTTCAAAACCATGCAGATTTCCGAGTGTAAGACCTGCTTCAAGAGCACCTTTATCAACTTGATCGTTGTTTAATAGTCTAGAATCTTCATCTGTTAATAGTTCCATGAAGACAGGATCAATCACTAGCCAACGTCCTGCTGTATCAACTTGTTGTTGATTTAGCAATCTAGCCATTCTAGCAATTACTTGAAGAGGTGTTGCAGTAGCTGTTGCTGCTGCTGTTGCTCCAGGTAGTCTTACTGCTAGAGGGATAGAGTGATCGCCTGCTGATGAAGTTGTAATGTTACCAAAATCACCTTTTTTCAAGGTCATTGAAGATAATAATTCATTACTTCCTGCGGTATCTACAGCTTTAGAGCCTGACACTACATCATTAGCGGTGTCTGCTACTGTACTTAAAGCTGATTGTTTAAAACCAGATAGGTAGCCAAGAACTTCTTGATCGTATTGATCACGAAGTCTATAGCCTGCTCTATCTGATGCCATGCTTTCAAAATTAATATGAGAATGAGCTTCCTCAATATCATCCATTTTAAAAGCAAAGTAGTTTGCCTGATCAACAACTAGAGTAAAATCCTCATCGTCTAAGTCTTGTGGTGTGACTGTAGTACCACGAGAATATGCTCTAACTGTTATTTCTGGCTCTTTAATAATACGAACTGTATCACCAAAGTTTGCAATTTCTCCAAAATAGTCATTATTAGTAATAGATTCAGCAACAGAAGTCTTACGAAAAGCTTGTTGAACCTTTTGACTGTAAATAACTGGAGAGAAATTACCATTAGGTAGGTTAGTATAACCTGACGCTACTTTAAAAGCCATCTTTTTTCTCCTTTTAAATTATAGAGGCCAACAAACGATAACCTCACTTCGTAAGGGCTGATGCTGAAAATGGGTGTCTATGCCTAGAGGCCATAACATCAGGTAGCCTGAGTGAATTTCGTTTGGTAAGTGTAGGGTGGGATAGATGTCAAATACATTTGACACTTTCGGCCTACTACGATTGTAGTATATGTTACATACATATACAAAAAATAGGTTTTGTCAACCTATTATTACTGTCTAGCTGCTCCACTAACATCATATTCAAAGTTTCCAGAACGTATTGCATTAGCAATAGCTTCTTCATTTGCTGAATATTCTTGTGATGTCATTCTTGCAACATCAGACTCTTTTATGATATCTGAAGAACTAGCACTGTCTGAAGGGGTAGAACCACCTTTTGTCTTTACTGCTTTAGCAGCATCTGTAGACTTTGCTTTTTTCTTACCTGTAATACCCATATCTGCTTTATATAAATCAATAGCACGAGCCGCAGCCTTAGCATCTGTTTCGTTATCGTATAAAGCTTTTTGAATATACTGAGGCTGTTCTTCAGCCCAATCATGAAATTTAACATCATTTCTAATGTCTTCAAAATCAGGATGTAATCTCATTAATTCTGCTTCTGCTATTTGTTTTGCTGACTTTTGTTCTTTTTTAGCAATAGATTCTAAGCGTTCTTCAATAGATGCATTCATTTCTTTTGATTTTTTAATAGCAATAGTTTCTATTATTCTTGCTACATCCGGATATTCAGCAGACCATGCTTCTAGTTCTTCATCTGTTTTAGGAAGCTTTATTTGTTTCTTAGTAGCTTCTGCTAACTGTTTTTTAACTTTTTCAAGCTCTGCATCTTTTTCATCTGCAACTTTTTGAGCATGTCTTCTTAAATCACCATATCTTTTCTTAAATGATGCTTCTTCAGCATTAGCAGGTTCTTCTGTAACTTCTTCAGTTGTTTCTTCTTTAGAACCTTCTCTTGCTTTTAATTCTTCTTCAGCAGCCAACTCTTGCATAGTTGGTTCTGCTCTTTTATACCTTACAGGCTTTTTCATAATTGTATCGCCTGTGGCTTCATCTTTTTTTACTTCTACTTCTTCTGACATTTATTTCTCCTTTATGGGGCTACTCAGTTGCCTATTGCTAGGGGTTAGTAGGTAGCCATTAAACAGTGCTTACATAACTAATGAATTAAAATTATTTTGTTGCACTGGTGCTATCTTGTCATAGATAGGCATTAATGCTGCAAGTTCATTTCCTGTAACTTCAGCAAATTCTTTCTTTTGAAAGCCATCTAAAAGATTTCTTTCTTGCTCTGTTAATACTGCTTTTGCACCTGTTCCTGCCATACCTGGTCTATAAGTTTTTAAAGTGCTTATTTTTTGTCTGTATAAAGGTAAATCATCATATGTAGCATAACCATTTCCTCCTGCAGCTTTATCTGCAAGAGCAAACATTACAACTACATTAGTATCGTCTTGTATATCATTCATAAGATTTGTTACTGCATCTTCTCCAAGATAACCTTTACCTGTCTGTCCTTGACCATGTAATAATTTATAATCAAGATCTTTTTTATGATACTTATACATACCTAATTCATCATAACCATCAACATAACCATAACGAAGACCTCTAGTACTTCCTACATCTAAAAACAATTCTCCACCTATATTTATTTCTAGTGCTTGTTCCATAGAAGAAACATATGATCCAATACTAGCTGATAATTGCGTAACTGCATCAGTATTATCTTGAGAAAATTTCTTTCCTGTAAAACCACCAATTAGGATATCAGATTCTTTATATTCAGGATTATCAAAATTAATACCTGCTTCTGCAACTGCGTTAGTTGGAGGACCACTGAATGCATCTACTAAGCCTGCAGCTAGAGCTACAAATGCTAAAGGCGTTGCTGCTGCTGCTAAACCTGAACCTAAAGCAGACTTACCAAAAGCTGTGCCTGCTAAACCAAATACATTAGCAGAAACCATACCTCCTACACCTGCAGCAGTTCCTGCTACATTAGCGACACTTGGTCCATTTTCTATAAGATCGTATAAAGAAAGAGCTGTACCTATTGTTGCAAGACCGCCTTTCCAACTAAATAATCCATCATTACTTACTACATTACCACCTATAGAGTTACCTGCTTCTAGTTGAGCTTTTTGTGCATTTGTTATTTTTACAGTTTGAGTTGCACCATCAGCATCTTTAAAAACTGCATAATGATCTGCACCTGTAAAACCACTATCAAAATCTGTTGCTACAAAACTAGCATTGTCAAATCTAGTAATTATTTCTGCGTTTGCAGGTATACCTTGAAGATACGAGTTAGCACTTATTACAGTTCCGTCAGCTATAGCCTTACCTACAGTATCTGCTCCACTTAAAGATGTAACAATATCCATTGTGCCATCAGCTAATGTAAGTTGTCCATTAACAATAGAAGATCCTGCTAGAGGACCTGTTTTAATTGCTGTTGCTGCTTTATCAAAACCTAAAAACTCACCTAAAGGATCAAATATATTTTCTTTACTCCAGTTGTAAACTGATTCTGTAATTTTACCATCATTAAATAATTGATCTAGTGCTGCGACTGTTGTAATGCCTGATAACAATTTTTCTCCAGTACTTGGTCCTGATACTGTAACAGGAGTACGTTTTTTACCAAATTGCACTCCATCAAAATCAACACCACCAACATCATCTGATCCTATTACTTTTGTAGTTCTTGGACCTGTAGCTGTTATCTTTGTATCAGGATTAGTTACTCTATAGTTTTTACCCTCTGGTGTTGTAAGTGTTGCTTTATTACCACTATCGTCAGGTGTTATTGTTTGTCCTTCTCTAGTGGTTACTCTAGGACCAACAGGTTTAAGATCTTTTGTTAAATCAGGATCAACAGGTCTACCTATTACTTTTTCATCTTTTTCTATTGTAGGAGAACCACCCTCATTATATCTAGCTACAGTAGCACCTTTACTAGCCATTACTTCATCTGTTTGTTCTTTTACATCTTTAGCTATAGGTGTACCATCTTCATCAACAGGTCTTATCTGTCCATTATCTTCTAATTCATCTAAAGCTTTTAATGCTGTTTTACGCATGTTTTCATATTTAGCTAAACCATGGTAACGAACTACATTAGCAGGAACTACTAGTTCACCTTCAGATATCATAGCAGGTATATCATCAGCTACTTCACTTTCTGTAGCACCTGGTGTATCATCAGCATTATCTGCTAGACCACCTTCTTTAAATCCTTCTAATTCTTCATCATACCCCTGCATAGCAGACGCTATTCTTCTTTCTAAATGGGGTTTACCTGGTTTAAAAAATTTATCAACTAATACTATTGTTGCTTCTTTTGGTGTAGTTTTTGGATCATTAAATACATCCATTATACTTTTAGCATTACCTGCACCTATAGTATCACCTGTGTTTATTTCATTTAAAAAGTAAGATACTTGAGAACTAATACTGTCTTCTAAATTTTGAGATTCTAAATATTTATCATAAAAAGGTTTTTGAAAATCAAGTTGAAATAATCCGTAACCATTACCGCCTTCTTGTTTTTGTGTGTGACTAAAAGTACCACCAGTTTCTATATCTATATTACCTACTATTGCTTTTATAGCAGGAACAGAAAGACCTGCTTCATCTAACTGATTTATAATTTGAGATCTTCTTTGTTGTCTAGTGCTTTGTTCTTTAATTTCTTCTTCGGTTACAGGCATTGCACCTTCGTTAGCACTAAGTATTCTGTCTGGGTTTAATAGTTTTTCTATATCAATAGAAACTTTTGGACCACCTGTAGATGCTTTTTTAACCCCTTTTTTTAATGCACTATCCATTTGTTTTTTTTCAGCAGTATCTGGGCTAACTATAGATGGGTCTTTTAAACCGTCACCTTCTCCTTCACCTGGTTTTTTATCTAGTAATTTTTCCATTTTTCCCCTCTTTAGCTTTTTGTATTACTTCATCCCTGAACGTAGCAAATCTTTGTAACTCATGTATGCTACCTTGTATTTGTATTATCTTGTTATGGTCTGTTTCTCTTATAAGATTTTTTACATGAGACTTAATTCTTTCTTCTGCATAATCAAATAAAGCATCTATAGATTGTTTATTATTAGCTACTACTAATAATTTTCTAGCTACTTCTGGACTCACTGTATTTCTCCTTCACTAGGTGGCCTTCCTGAAAAGCCTGGCATTCCTGGTTCAGGTGCTCCGCCAGGACCTATCTGACTATTGCCTGTACCTGCAGGACTAGTTGGTGGAACTGTTCCTCCTCCTTCTGGTGGAGGTGGTGCTCCTGCCCCTGGTGGTTGTTGTGGTGGTCCTTGCATCATTCCAGATGCTTGCATAACTTTGGCTTGTCTTAAAGCTTCTCTTTCATCGTTTACAAACTTCTCAGCATCAAGATCAAATGAGTGTGCTATCTCTCTTAGTATTACTGGGAACTTTACAAAAGGTGCTAGTGCAGGATTAGAACCAATTTGCATAAGTTGTAATAGTCTTTGACTTCTTACTTCGTTACGCATAAGGCTTTCTGTACCTCTAGCTTTTATTTCTATATCGCCTTGTACATCAGGATCAAAATCAAATTGCTGATTAAAAGCATAAAAAGATTCACCTAGTGGTTGTAATAGATAGTCATCTATATTTTTAACCACTGTCTTAATAGATATCTGAGCTGCACCCATTAGCATAGATATCCCTGCCGCTGTTCTACCAGTTCCTTGTATTCCAGTCTGACCATGTGAGAAAGACGGAATGCCTGTAGATTCATCGGACAAGGCTCTTGCTTTATCAAACATCATCAAATTCTGAGAAGATACATTAGGATACTGTGTAGCAAATAGTGCTTGACCAGGTGCTCCACCTTGTCTCCTAAATATCTTACCAGGGTATACTTCTAGGTCTTGACCTGGTACGAGATTCGTTTCATCAATCTCAAATATCAGGTTACCTGATAGAACAGCATTATCAACAGCCATTCGCATAAAGCCGTTCATTAGCTGTTGTGTATCTACCATGTTTTCTGCTAACCCTACTCCAAAGAAAGAGTAAGGATTTAACTCATAAGGAGCAGCAAAATAAGGAATACGGATAGGCATAAAAGGGTTAAACGCCAACCGTAAAATTTTGTCGTTACAAACCCAAGCGTTGATTTGAACCAAATCCACGTCTGCGTATTCTTTAGGTATGTCCAAGCCTGCGTCTTCTGCATATGTTCTATCAATGTTGCCCCAAAACTCAAGGACTTCGTAGCGATCAACGCTAACATTTGTCGAATCGTAGTCATCTAAATCATCCTCCCACCATTGTCTGGTGTAGTTAGTGCCCATTTCGATACATTCGTCTAGGGCATCTTCGTCAAACAGAGGGCGATTCTTTAGTGCCCTCATATCAGCATGGTTTAATTTATGTCGCTGAATCACATATTCTACCTCATCCATATTATTAGCTGCAGGATCAGGATAGAAATCCCAACAAGAAACAAACTCTAATCTAGGAACTGTTTTTATTTCAGGTGTATATGTACCATTACCTTCTTCATCTTGTTCCCATCTTGGGTATTCTTTGTCTTGAGCAAATGGTCCTTTTAGTATTCCTGTACCAAATAAAGACATTTCAAATGCTGCTGATCTTAAATGTTTAGAAGCTGAAGATTCTTCTAATTGATCAAGTATCTTTTTTTCCATAGCACGAGCTGCTTCTTCTGCAGGATGATATGTAATAGATGTAGGAGTAACGCCTGCACCTTCTTTTAATTCTAAGTCATCTGCTAATTCTTTTAATGCTCCTAACTCTAGCTCTTCTTCTTTAGAGCCTGGTGGAAATAAACTACCTTGGTTAGGATCATCTTGTGTTTGAGTTGGATTCTTAGGATCAAAGTGTACAGATTCTTCTACACCATCTGGTAATCTTGTTGCATCAACTCCTAATGGAAACTTTTGTCCTGCAAACAGTACGTCAATAATTTGACCATACGCAGCAGTTACTTTTGTTTTTGTAACTTTTAAAAATACTTGGCTTTTTTCAGTTTCTGTAAATTGTGTTTCTGAACCATAGATACCTCTATAGTTTCTATAAGACTCCATCCATCTTGATTCTTGTGAGTAACGAGAGTCATATGAGTAATTAAATTTATCTCTAATATAAGAAGATAATGTCATTTTTTGACTATCTTCTAATTCCATTTCTAGTTCTGTTTCTGTAGTGTTTTCTTCAGCCATATTTAATATCCAAATACCTGATCAGCAGGTTTCCAAGGTTTTTTCCAATCGGTGTTGGAAAAGTCATACAACCCTCTAGGAGTTGGTCTGGACATAATACCATAACGTAGTGCATCATATCCGTGGTCGTAGTCTATTTTAGTATTCACATCTTCAGGATTATTTTTATCTAAAGGTATTTGTGGTAATTCTGATATAAGTTTAACACAATTTGAAAAAAATTCAACCCCTGCTTCTCCTGTTTCTTCATCTACTCTTAATAATCTATGTAGCTCATTTTTACCTGCTACTCTACTTCCTTTACTTCTATCGGACTGTCTCCATCGACATCCTCTCAATATCATTGTTTCTGCAATCGAAGGACCTGTCTGTCCTCTATTGTGCCAACAAGATGAGTCAAGAACACCGTACCAAATCTTATCATCGTTCTCTCTTTCAATGCTTAGTATTAAGTCTGCTAACTCTTCTGCTGTTTTCTTTTGTGCATAAAGTTCTCTATATACAATTAATTTATTATCTGGCCTTACTGCTACCCATAAACATGCTGACCAACTTGAATACCCATAGTCACATGTTCTAAATCTTTTCCATGAAGCAGGAACACTATAAGGTTCTACTACATGTATATCTCTATTAAACTCTGTGAAGGCAGCACCTTCTGCTATATCCCAAGAACCTTCTAGTAATTGTTGTCTTTGTACTTCAGGTAAAGATAACAAGTTTGCTTCATACTCTCCTGCCTCAGAAAGGTAAGGATTGTCTGTAAGTTTAGCAGGTATAAACCTTCTTTTAAATAAAGGATTACCTTCTTTTTCATGCCCTTTAGGATAAGTTAGTACTTCTCCATTTTCTATATCTGTTGCCCAAAACGATGAGTTATAAGCAGCAGGATCAATAAACATTTTTTTAACCCACATGTGACCAGGACCACCTGGGTTAGTAGTGCCTCTCATATACGTAGGTAAATCATTATCTACAGTACGTAAACGAGAACGTAAATAATTCCAAGCATATGGTGTACCATACTGAGTAAGCTCATCTACACCTATCCAAGTAAACGCTTGTCCTTGGTATCTTAGAACGTCTTTATCTTGTTCAAGATATGTCATCCATATTCTAGCACCAGAGGGAAATGTCCATAAAGACTTTCTTTCACTCCACTTAGCACCAGGAAATACTCTTGGATATAATTCCTGACTTTTCTGTACTAGCTCTCTTAACTCATCATTTGTTCTTCTAAGTAGAAGAGCACTATGGTTAGGATGGTTGCAATATCGCAATACATCCGCTAGTAAAGCGTAGGATTTACCTCCACCTGCCGCACCACCATATAAAACTTCTTTTTCATTAGCTGCTAAGAAGTCTGTCTGTGGACCACTGTTAGGTTGAAATACAATATCTCTTTCTTCTTCGATAACTTGTAGATCATCATCAGTTTCAACTATATTAGCTCTAACTGGTGGCTTCCTTTTGGCTCGAATAATTTTCTGCTTCTTTGATGAGGTCTTCTTGCGTCTCTGCCCTTGTCTTGGCTTTAACTCGCTCCCATCTAATAGTTGCTGCTTTTTTATTTCGTTCACTTTCATCCTTCTTTAGCATTTTAAATAGAGCAACATGTGATATAGATCTACCACTTTTTGCTGACAACCATTTAGCTACTTCACGTAGACTAGATGTTTTAGCATGTTGTTTAGCTATATCTAATAGTTCTTGTTGTTCTGGTATGCTTCTTAATAAGTCTTTTGAGTTTTCTACAAGTTCCCAACCAAACGGAACAGTAGAACCTAGTTTTCTTTTATATTCAATTTCCATCTACTTCTTCTTCTTCATTCTTAGAAGGTAGTATAAACAAACCAGACGGAGTGTTTACTTCTATCTTCTCTTGCTTTACTACGCCTGCTCTATCCAATACATCTTTTGCTGCAGTAAGTTTATCTCTATTACCTAACTCAGTAGGATCATCAATGATACCTGTTATTGCAACTGCTGCTTTAGGTGCATGCATGGATAAATATTCTTTTGAAGCTTGTAATATTTCTTCGTTAAGATTAGCTGTAACATCTCTCCAGGTAGTGTTAGGACTATAGCCTGCTATGTCCATTGCTAGTCTGTGATTACCCATTGCTTCACCAAATAAAGCATCTATAAATTTTTTCTGTTTTTCTGTTAGTTCTTTTGACATTTAGAATCCTGTTGAATACTCTTCTACGAAAGCAGTAACTGTTATATCATCAGCTGCACCTGCTGTTGCAGATAAAATATCTCCTGTATCAAAATAGATAGGAGAATCAGATATAACTAAAAAATCATTTGTTGCTATGCTTTTATCTCCTGTTAATGCAAAGTGAGTAGAAGCTGAAGCATCAAAAAATTCTAATTTAACTGTAGTAGCAGAAGATGCATCTACATTTGCTATTATAATAGAAGTAATTACAGCTCTAGATAAACTAGGAGTTGTATAAATAGTAGTTCTATTTGTAGTAGATAAAGCTACTGATTGTGATTTAAATACAGGTATAGCCATTTATTTTTTAAGACCAAATACACATTTTTTACCAGTAGGAGAATCTACTTTAAGAGGTTTACCACCTTTACGATATCCAACATGCATTATCTTACTTGTTTCATTAGCATATTGTTTAGCTTTTCTTTTACCATCGTCAGTATAAGAAAACTTTTTATCTCCAACCATTGGCATAGTGCTTCTCCTTTACTCAGTTTTTTCTTTAGTTTTAATAGTAATATCTAAGTCTTTACCTTTTGGTGCAGACGCTGTTAAAGATATTTGTGACGCAGCACAACCTATTAAACTTAAACTTAATACAAATACAATTATTAAATTTTTCATTTCTTTCTCCTTACAATTTTCTTTCCTGCTTTTTTATTACGAGGAAAGGATCTATTTTTACTTCTTGATACTACCCTAAGATTACTTTTTTTATTATTCTTAGGATTACCGTCTTTGTGATCTATATCTTTTTTATCACCTTTAGTTACTTTACCTTTACGTAAAGCAGCTCTTCTTACCTTGTTTCTAGATGCTCTTCTTTTTTTTTGATCATCTTTACTATGGTAATTTTTGTATTCCTTTTTATAGTTTCTAGCCATACTAGTCCTTATACAAATTATTAAAAGTTATATGTGGATCAGTATAACTTTCATGTTCTTCGCTACTGTGAGTCCATTGACTAGGAGCAAAATCAGGAGCTCCTTCTCCTGTAACCCACAATGCAGGATTAGTAACTCTTACTCTATTGTTAGGTAATGCT
>Ga0160423_10004837_pt1 | contig 11047 bp, 8 predicted proteins | sample CRUFie14St8metaG_FD_108191 | JGI IMG/M metagenome (GOLD analysis project Ga0160423, IMG submission 108191) | Marine microbial communities from the Costa Rica Dome - CRUD Field 142mm St8 metaG | ecosystem: Environmental > Aquatic > Marine > Oceanic > Photic zone | place: Costa Rica: the Eastern... | reverse complement strand
TTGCCCTGACCCGGCTGTACGCTAGGCTTGCAGAAAATTTTCCAGCAGCTGATGTCCATGCTCGCTCATGATGGATTCCGGATGGAATTGCACACCTTCTACTGCAAGAGATGTGTGACGCACCGCCATGATCTCCTCCATATTTCCGTTTTCGTCTTCTGTCCAGGCAGTGATTTCGAGAGAGTCCGGCAGGGTCGCTTTGTCTATCACCAGAGAGTGATAACGCGTGGCCGTCAGCGGATTGGTCAAACCCCGAAAAACCCCGGTCGCCTGATGGTGGATCGGAGACAGCTTTCCATGCATGACCTTACCGGCGCGGATGATGCGCCCCCCAAAAGCCTGACCAATACTCTGATGCCCGAGACAAATACCCAGAATCGGCGTTTTACCCGCGAAGCGCTCAACCACCGACAGCGAGATCCCTGCTTGATCCGGTGTGCAGGGCCCCGGCGAGAGCACAATGTGATCCGGGGCCATCGCTTCGATCTCGTCAAGCGTAATCGCATCATTCCGATACACCTGAATCTCTGCTCCGAGCTCACCCAGAAACTGCACCACGTTGTAGGTGAAGGAATCATAGTTGTCGATCATCAATAGCATAGCGGGACAGCAGCTTGGTTCCGATTTTCGGACGACATTCTAGCAGTACAGCCCAAAGCTGTCTTGATCCCTTGCATAGCCTCTGGATAGTTCTCTTGGTTGTTGCGTCAGTTGTTCTTTTGATTCTCCTATCGATTGATCTCCGCACGCCGCGCGCACGTAATTTCAGTTCACCTTCGGAGCATGACTGCATGACTGCACAAGCCTCACTGATGTGGTTCCGCCAAGACCTACGACTGCGGGACAATCCGGCACTGACCGCGGCAGCCAACAGCGGCCCGATTCTGCCAGTTTATATACTCGATGACACCAATTCAGCGCCATGGCAACTCGGCGCTGCCAGCCGCTGGTGGCTGCACCACTCGCTCAAGGTTTTGAATGTACAACTGCACGACCGGCTGATGGTGCTGCGCGGTGACCCACGAAAACTCATTCCCGCACTGGCCGCCGAATACGACATCGAGAAAGTTTTCTGGAGTCGGTGCTATGAACCCTGGCGCAGCCAAAGAGACAGCGAACTGAAACAGACGCTGAAAGACGCCGGTCTCAGCGTCAGCAGCAGCAACGCCTCTTTGTTAATCGAGCCTTGGCACAACCTCAAGGACGACGGCACACCCTACAAAGTCTTCACCCCGTTTTACAAAAAGGCGCTAAGCAAGGGAATCAATCTGGATTCGGTATTGTTGGCCGAGCCCACGCCGGAGTTCATCCAGACGGAACTTGCTGCCAACCGGCTCGACGCTCTGGAGCTGATGCCGGCCGGTGAATGGCACAGTGGCTTTGCGGAAGTTTTTACGCCCGGCGAAGCAGGCGCCGAGCAACAGCTGGCGCGTTTCCTAGAACACGGCATTGGCAATTATCGACAGGGGAGAGATTTTCCGGCGCTGGAGTCTGTCTCAAGGCTGTCACCCCATATCCACTTTGGAGAAATAGCGCCACACCGGATCTACAAAGACAGTCTGGAGTTCGGCAGGCTAAGGGGCGTTGAGAGCGAAAGCGAGCATTTCGGACGGGAATTGGTCTGGCGGGAATTTTCCTACAGCTTGCTGCACTATTTCCCGTCACTCACTGAAAACAATATGAATCGGAACTTCGATCCTTTCCCATGGAAAAAAGATGAGTCTTTACTCAGCTGCTGGCGAACGGGACAGACTGGCTACCCGTTGGTGGACGCCGGCATGCGCGAACTGTGGCAGACCGGCTACATGCACAATCGTGTGCGCATGGTTGTTGGCTCTTTTCTGGTCAAGAATTTACTGCAGGACTGGCGGGAGGGTGCACGATGGTTCTGGGACTGCCTTTTGGATGCTGATCTAGCCAACAACACGGCAAGCTGGCAATGGGTCGCAGGTTGTGGCGCCGATGCCGCACCCTACTTCCGAATCTTCAATCCGATCAGTCAGTCGGAGAAATTCAAAGCGGCACCCTACATCAGGCGCTTTGTGCCCGAACTGGCTCAGCTGGATGACAAACACATTCACGAACCCTCTGCTGCTCCGGAATTAATCCTCGCTGCAGCAGGCATCAAGCTGGGCGAAAATTACCCAAAGCCGGTGGTAGGCTTGAAAGCATCAAGAGAGAAAGCGCTGGAAGCCTATCAGCAGCTTAAGGCTAGGAATCAAGCCTGAGCCCCTGCTGGGCAAGCTGCAGCGCCCGGACGATTGCCCGGGCCTTGTTCTGCGTTTCTTCCCATTCCGATTCTGGCTGGGAGTCGGCCACAATGCCCGCCCCCGCCTGCACATGGAGCAGGTCATCCTTGATGACTGCCGTGCGGATCGCAATTGCCATATCCATATTTTCATTCCAACCCAGATAACCCATAGCACCGCCATAAATACCCCGCTTCTGGGGCTCAAGCTCATCAATGATTTCCATTGCGCGCACCTTGGGCGCACCGCTGAGGGTCCCGACGGGCAGCGTTGACTTGAGCACATCAAGAGCCGAGCAATCCTCGCGGATTTCGCTCTCCACAATGGAGGCGATGTGCATCACATGTGAGTAACGCTCGACAAACATCTTGCGCGGGACTGTTACACTGCCGGTCTTGGAGACCCTGCCTGAATCATTGCGACTGAGATCAATCAGCATCAGATGTTCAGCCAGTTCTTTTTCGTCTGCCAGCAGTTCCATCTCAAGCGCCTGATCTTCCTCTTCATTGACGCCACGCTTGCGGGTGCCCGCCAGCGGTCGCACAGTGATCCTGTCGTTTTCGACCCGGGCCAGAATCTCAGGAGATGCGCTGACCACATGATGATCACCGAGATCAAAAAACACCATATAGGGAGACGGATTCAGAAATCTAAGCGCCCGGTAGACGTTAAGCGGATCGCCGCTGTATGCAGTCGACATCCGCTGCGCCAGCACCACCTGCATCACATCCCCCGCGAGAATGTACTCCTTGATGCGCTCAACGGCAGCACTGAAATCCTCCTCCGCAAAATGGAGCTCGTAATCTGTTGACACCGTTTGCCCTTCAGACTGAGCGGGAAACTGCGCCGGCTTGTGGAGACGACTCGACAGCTCATCCAGGCGCCTCTGCGCCGCATCAAAGGCTCCGGACTCATTAGGATCCACATGGATGACAAAGGAAATGGTACCGCGCAGGTTGTCGAACACGACGACCTCTTCGGACACCATCAGCAGAATATCAGGCGTGCCAATATCGTCCGCACCCTGAGCCGCTCCCAAGCTGGTTTCCACGTAACGCACGGTGTCATAGCTGAAATAACCGACCATTCCGCCGGCAAAACGCTGGTCGCCCGGCGTTGGTGCAACATTAAAACGAGACTTGAACTCATTGACGAATTCGAAGGGATCCTCACATTGGTGCTCTTCAATGACTTCGCTGTCCGCCTCTACCGTCACCACTGAACCGCGCACCCGGATAACGTTTCGGCAAGGCAGCCCGATAATGGAATAACGCCCCCATTTTTCACCACCCTGAACCGACTCGAAAAAATAGCTGTGGGTACCTCTGCCCAGCTTAAGATAGATGCTCAGCGGCGTCTCGGTGTCCGCCAGAACTTCGCGGACAACCGGAATCCGATTGTATCCTCCCCTAGCGAGTGACTCGAATTGTTCCTGATTCATTGGCTTTTCTCGGCTCGACTGTCAGCACTGCTCGCCGGAGACCTGACCAAGCTCTGCGCGCATCGCCGCGATTGTCTTGCCGTAGTCGTCGCTGTTAAAGATCGCTGAGCCTGCCACGAACATGTCGGCTCCTGCCGCAGCTATTTCGCGGATATTGCTCACGCCAATACCGCCGTCGACTTCAAGACGGACCGGATAGCCCAATTCGTCAATCAGCTTGCGCACCTTTGCCAGTTTCTTCAGAGTGGACGGGATAAATTTCTGGCCGCCAAAGCCCGGATTGACCGACATCAGCAAGATGACATCGATCTTATCCAGAAGATACTCGAGACAATCCACCGGCGTTCCCGGATTGAATACCAGACCCGACCGGCAGCCCTGATCCCGAACCAGCTGCAGTGAGCGATCCACATGGGCAGTCGCCTCCGGATGAAAACTAATGTAGGAGGCGCCCGCCTTCGCAAAATCAACAATTAACTGATCCACCGGCGTCACCATCAGATGCACATCAATCGGTGCTTCCGTTCCATGATTCCTAAGTGCCTTACATACCATGGGCCCAATGGTCAGGTTGGGCACATAGTGGTTGTCCATGACATCAAAATGAATGACATCGGCGCCCGCGTCGAGCACATCACTAACCTCCTCTCCGAGACGGGCAAAGTCTGCTGACAGTATCGATGGCGCGATAAGATATTCTTTCATCAGGAAAGCCTGTAACTCTGTGCAGTCGGTTTCGACGCTATTCTAGCGCGCTGGGTCAGGTGTGTCAGGCGCGAATCTTCCGAAACCCGCAGACTGCTTCATAGGCACTGCGAATTGCCATGAGTTTTTCGGCTGCACTCTTCAAGGCTTCCTCAGACAGGTTTTTTTCCTGCACGAGCTTGTCCGGATGATAGCGCGACATAAGCCGGAGGTAGGCGCGGCGAATATCTCCGTCTGCGGCGTCTGGCTGAAGCTGTAGGGTGTGGTAGGCGTTACGAAGAAAACCGCGGCCATGCTGCGGATTAAAATCTGCCTCCAGATGGGTCGCATTGCAGATATCCAGAAATTCAGCCTTGCTGAAGCCAAGCGCTTCAGCCACATCGCGCAGCAACATTTTTTCCTTAAGGCGAATACCGCCCTTCACGAAACAGAGCCGACATTGTACCTGCAGGAAAAGATTCGCCAGTGAACTGCGCTGTTTAATACAGCCGATAAGCTCCGTGACAAAAGGCATGACGTCAGTCTTCCTCTGCTTGCCCAACTCGAAGTAATCGATCGCTTCCTGTCTGGCCAAACCATTCAGATCAAGCAACTGCATGACTGTCGTGGCGTACTGTATTTCCCCGTTCACAACCAGCCCATCGAGCTTGGCCAGCTTGCCCATGACCACGAACATGGTGCGATTGAGAATTCGCTCAGTGCTCCCACCTTCGGGAATTTTGGCTTCCGACGATGTGCCTGCCAGTCGATCACTAATTGCCTGCTTGTAGGCACGATGTTTGAACTGACCAATCATGGCGCGTCCTCGCCAGAAGCCGCATACCGCTTCTGGACTTCCTCCAGTCTTTCAGGTGTCCCAACATCAACCCAGACCCCACTGTGGATTTCGCCACTAACCTTATTTTTCGACATGGCCTGCTGCAGCAGTGGGATCACGGACATTGGTTGGATAGGCAACCCCGCAAACAAATTTCTGTGCATAACACTAATCCCGCTGAAGGTTAGCCTTTCCCCTTCGGCATCCGGGTCTTCATGAACACGCCCCCGATCGTCGATATAAAAATCACCCATAGGGTTATGTTCTGCATTCCTGACTAGCACCAGATGCGCCAGCCGATCGACACCGTCAACCGGCTGTAGCGGTGAGAAATCAAAATCCGACCAGACATCGGCATTCACTACAATGAAACTTTCGTCCTGAAGTTTTGGCAGGGATTTAACGATGCCCCCTGCCGTTTCCAGCTGAATGGGTTCGCGGGAGTAGATGATTTTGACACCAAGGGCAGAGCCATCACCAAGATGCTCTTCAATCATCCGGCCGAGATAAAAATGGTTGATGACAAATTCAGTCACACCAGCGTCTTTGAGACGGTCTATCTGACGTCCGATGAGGGATTTGCCCCCAACCTTTAGCAGAGGTTTGGGTAAATTTGCAGTCAGGGGTTGCATACGCTTCCCCAGGCCTGCCGCCAGGATCATTGCCCGCATGGTTCTTTTAGCCGGCTGACCTCGGGAGCCGCTGGTTCGCAACGGGCAATGCCCGTCGGTTAAACCACTCCACAAAATCTCCCAATTCAGGGTATAGCCTGCTGACCTCCAAAAAGTACTGGATAACCAAGGGAATATCGGCCAAATACTGGGATTTATTATCCCGGAGGCTGAGCCGGCAAAAGATGCCCATGACCTTGAGATGCCGCTGCAGCCCCATCAGATCAAAGTCGCGCAAAAATTGCGCCTCACTGACGTCAGCCAGCAAGCCATCAGCCCGAGCCGCCTGCCAGTAGATCAGCGCCCAGCGATTGACTGTTTCCGGTTCCCAGCGCAGATAGCAGTCCCGGAGCAGAGAAACCACGTCGTAGCTGTAGGGACCATGCATCGCATCCTGAAAATCAATCACACCGAGCGCCGGAACAGCTGAATCTTCAAGCAGCATCAGGTTCCGTGAGTGAAAATCCCGATGCACCATCACGGTCGGCTGACTCAGCGCTGCCTCCTCCAAAAAATGCATCGCCTGATCGATCACAACGTGCTCAGAATCACTTAATTCCAGTCCAAGAAAAGCTTTGCAGAACCAGTCGGTGAACAACTGCATCTCCGACCGGAGCTGATCTCTGTCATATGGGTCAAGTCTCTCTTTTTCGGGACTGCGCTGAATCAATAACAGGGTTTGTAATGCGCTCTGATAGATAGCTCCTGCGCGCTGACTTTCATCGTCTGACTGAAGCCTGCTGAGCGTCGGCAGTAACTGCCTGTCTCCAAAATCCTCCAGCAGCAGAAATCCCCGTTTCAGGTCTGAAGCGAAAATTTCCGGTGCCCGCACGCCCGCGGCCTGAAGCACCAGGCACACCCTGACAAAAGCAGAGGAATTTTCATGCTGCGGGGGCGCATCCACTGCAATGTAGCTATAGCCCTGCCAGCTTGTGCGAAAATAACGACGGAAGCTGGCATCACCACTGACCATGGACAGCGGCGGCACCAGACTGCCGACGGGGACCTTGAGGGTCCGGCAGACCCACTGCTGAAGCATAAATTCCCGAGATGACGGCTCTGAACTGGACATAGTAGGCAATACACTGCAGATTGCAGCACCATTAACAGCATTATGCGAAGAAGTTAAATTCCCAGTGAATTATCGTCTATAATCGCATTTTGGGCATTAACTGTTCCCTGACCCATTAAGTCGGTTTGATCGGCAATAAATTTACTCTCGTAGCGTCGCCACTTGACCCAGTCTGACGATAATCGCCCAAACCTTTGGCATAGCGTAGCACCGCTGACTACCCTGCAACAGGCAGGCGCCCTGTCGCTCGGCATCGGGCTGATACTGGCGGCTCCGTCCCCTGCGTTGTCACAGCTCGCCCAGTTTAACTGCCTCCCCAATACCGGTGGGGACGGCTGGGTCTGTGAAAACACTGAACCAGACGCATCGATCAACACCGCGAACGGAAGCAATCAATACAACAGCGACCGCGCTGTTCTGCCGGGCCCGGCGCCAGAGCGGACAGAGCCGTCCGCGACTGTTAGCCAGACCGAAGCCCAGCCCGTCCGGGTATCTGACGTTCAGCCACAGGCTGAGCAAACCTTGCCCGCCAGCGCAGCCAACTCAGCGCCCGTGACAATGACGGATACTGAAACATCAAATCTATTCGGTGAAGCGGTGGTCGCCCCGCGCTCACAGTACCCGCTGGATTGGATGCCTCGGGACGTCATGACACCGGCACGGCGCGACACCCTCGCCCCAAATTGTTGCGGCGGCTTCATTGATCCTGCTGCAGAACTTTTCGCCGGCAGAGCTGACCCTGACGAATCAGAAACGCTGTTTCGTTCTGAATCGGGTCTCTCTCAGCTCTCGCAAGATTTCATCAGCATCGAAGGCGATGTCATTGTGCAACAAGGCGCCCGCACTATCGAAAACAACCTGACCACCAGCATCAACCAGTCCGAGAACACCGTGCTGATGGATGGCGATGTCATCTTCCGCGAACCCGGGCTGATGCTGCGAGGCAGCTCCGCCTTTATCGACAGCGATGACCAACTCAACCGGATCGAGACCGCCCAGTACGTCCTGCACGACTACGGCGCCCACGGCACTGCGGGCAGCGTGGTCTATAGCAGCACCAGCGGTCAGGTTGCCATAGAAAACGGTGAATTCAGCCGCTGCGAACCCGGCAACGAATTCTGGGTCCTCAATGCGGACTCCATAGTGCTGGACCAGGAAAATAATCGCGGCTACGCCAGAAAGGCCAGCATCCGAGTTCGCGACTTTCCGATTTTCTACTATCCGTTTACTCTGCCCTTCCCTCTGGGTGAAGCACGCGCTTCCGGCCTACTGCCCCCGAGTATCGGCTCGACCCGCAACGGCGGGTTCGATTATGAACAGCCCTACTATCTGAACCTCGCGCCCAATTACGACGCGACAATCTCTCCGAGATTGCTTTCAGAACGTGGCGTCATGCTCGGCACGGAATTCCGCTATCTTGCTGACTGGTCCATGAATACCCTCAATCTGTCAGGCCTGTCCGGAGACAAGATATTCGATCCGGATCAGATCGACAATCGCCTCTCGGACTCACCCCAAACTGAGAATCGATGGTTCGTCGGGTTCGAACATCAAGGCTCTGTGGGACGCTATCTTTCCACCTACGTCGACTTCAACAAGGTAAGCGATGATGACTATTTCTATGATTTTGGCGGGACAGGTCTAAATGTTGCGAGCCGCAACCACCTCAACCAGCAAGGTGCCGTGAACTTTAATTCCAGCCTGCTGCATGCCAGACTTAACGTTCAGCGAATCCAGCTCATTGACCCGTTCATTAACAGGGAAAACATCTACAAGCCCTACGACCGGCTGCCTCAATTTTCCTTTAACACCGACACTGCCTTACCTTTGGGGTTCGAGCTTGCTCTCAAGGGCGAACTCACTGCTTTCGACCGCGAGCTCGACGAAGCCAGACTGACACCCGGCCTCATTGAGCGCGGCGCTCTGGTCACCGGCGAGCGGGCCACTCTGGAACCAAGGCTCAGCTGGTCAACTGTGTCACCTGGCTGGTTCGTGCGGGCGAACGCCTCTTATCAGCACACACAGTATCAGCTGGAAAACCAGGCCATCGGCACACTGGAAAATCCCGAACTCGGTATCCCAGTTTACAGCCTTGACTCTGGCCTCTTCTTCGACCGCAAGCTACCGCAGGGAGGTCTGCAAACGCTGGAGCCCAGGATTTTCTATCTCTACAGCGAGTTTGAGAACCAGTCTGATATTCCTGTTTTTGATTCGTCAGAGCTGAATTTCAGTTTTTCCCAGTTATTTCGGGAGGATCTCTTTTCCGGAGGCGACCGGACTTCCAACGCCGATCAGGTGACGCTGGCGGTCACTACCCGCGTGCTGAACGCAAACGGCGAGGAGCGCTTTCGCGCCAGCCTCGGGCAGGTACTGTATTTTGAAGATCGTCTTGTCAGCCTGTCGGACCCTCTGCGTAATTGGGATCACCGCTATGCACCACTGGCGGATCAGTCAGCCTATGTAGGCGAAGTGGCCATGAGACTCGGTCAGCGCTGGCGCTTCAACACGGATTTTCAGTGGAATGAAGATCGCCAGGAATTCGATGAAGGCAGTCTCTCCCTCCGCTATCAGGGAGACAGCAATCACCTGCTCAATGTAGCCTTCCGTTATCGGAGCCTGCTCGATTCATTCGTATTCTTTTTCCCGCCGACTATCGATCCTCGCACCAAACAAAGCGACGTCTCGGGAGTCTGGCCTCTTACTGATCGCTGGAAACTGCTGGGACGGATTAACTACGATCACAGCAATGAACGAAACCTGGAAAGCTTTGCCGGCGTAGAATGGAGTGATTGCTGCGCGACCATCCGCGTAATCGCACGTGAGTGGGTTGACGAGAACCAATTGTTTGTTCCTAATATCGAGCACAATCGCGGGATATTTGTCCAATTTACGCTCAACGGCCTAGGAAAACTCGGCGGCGCCGGCATCAGCAACCTGCTGGAAGACGGTATTCGGGGCTTCCGGGAAAACAATTTATGATTGATGCAGATCTCAAAGAAACAACACAGCGCGCTGGACTCCTGCTCACCGGTGCTATCATTTGCCTGTTCCTCACCCTGCCTGCGGCGGCGCAGCAGCGCGTTCTGCTCGACAAAATCGTCGCCATCGTTGACCGCGATGTGGTGCTGCAGAGCGAATTAAACAATCGCCTGGATGATATTCGACGAACAGCAGAACGGGACAACCGGGAACTGCCCCCGCCAAATCAGCTGCGAGACGAAGTGCTGGAAACCCTCATCATGGAAAATATCCAGATGCAGTTCGCCGAGCGCGCCAGCATTCGATACGACGACGACACCATCAACCGGGTGCTGGGCAACATGGCGCAGGAATCCGGATTGAGCTTTGAAGCCTACATCCAGGCGCTGGAGGCTCAGGGCGTCTATCTGCAAACCCGCGAGCAGGTCCGCCAGCAACTCACCATGCAAGAACTGCAGCGGGGATACGTGAACCAGCGCATCACGGTGACAGATCAGGAAATTGATAACTTCCTGAACTCCGAAATGGGTCAGGAAGTCATCTCCGCCGATTACCTCATCGACCACATTCTGATTCCAGTGACCTCGGCCGACGGCCCGCCAATACGGAGCGACAAGCTGCGTTATGCCGCTGAACTGGTTGCCCAGCTGGAGGAAGGCGGCTCGATCACAGAAACACGGGCTCGCGCCCTGGCCGAACGACGTTTCCCCCTTGATGGCACCAATTTTGGCTGGCGTAAGCTGGTCCAGCTCCCCTCACTGTTTGCCAATGCGGTGGAACCGATGAGTGTGGGGCAAATCGAGGGCCCCATTGAAGCCGGCAACGGATTTCACATTATTCAGCTGCGGGACAAGCGCGGCGGAACGGAACAGATCGTCAAGCAGACACACATCAGACACATCATGCTGGCGCCCAATGAAATTCGCGACGAACAGCAGACTATCGCACTGATTAATGAGCTCAGGCGGCGCATTGTCGATGATGGCGAAGAGTTCACGTCGCTGGCAAGGCAGAATTCTGACGACGCCACATCAGTAGTGGCCGGCGGGGATCTGGATTGGGTTTCTGAGGGTGGCATGCCCATTGAAATGGAATCGGTTGTCGATACGCTGG
>Ga0160423_10004836_pt1 | contig 11049 bp, 8 predicted proteins | sample CRUFie14St8metaG_FD_108191 | JGI IMG/M metagenome (GOLD analysis project Ga0160423, IMG submission 108191) | Marine microbial communities from the Costa Rica Dome - CRUD Field 142mm St8 metaG | ecosystem: Environmental > Aquatic > Marine > Oceanic > Photic zone | place: Costa Rica: the Eastern... | reverse complement strand
GTCGTATCGGAGCGAACCCCTTCATCTCGATTTAGGACGATTGGATCGCCGCGTCGTTGTGGAATTGAAACAGGGAACGTTTCCCAATCGAACCATCCCTCATCCCATGCTTTGGAGGCTTTGAGATGGCTCTGTGCTGCGAACTCATCGGCTTGTTGCCGATCGATGGAGCACTCCTTGGCAACGACTTCACCGGTGTTGCCCATGTGCATGTTGTTGTACACATCCCAGAGTCCATCATGAATCATGGAATCAATGAGTTTTGAATCGCCCATTTTCTTGCCATTTCGTTGCCCCATGAGAAGCTGAGGCGCATTAGACATGCTTTCCATGCCTCCTGCAATCACAACGTTGTGTTCACCTAGACGGACACTGGTTGCGGCTTGCATGACGGCCCGTAGAGATGATCCACAGACCATGTTGATGGTCACACAAGATGTCGTCACCGGCAAGCCTGCTCCAAGAGCAACTTGGCGAGCCGGTGCCTGACCAACGCCTGCTTGCAATACCTGCCCCATCAGGACCTCGTCGACGATTCCAGACGATGGCTCAAATCCAACACGCTGGCATAATTCTTTGACTGCAGCGACGCCGAGGTCCACCGAGGAAAGAGAAGAGAGCGAGCCCATGAATCGGCCAATAGGCGTTCTTGCGACTCCACAAATGACCGCCTTGTTTTTTGCCATGATTACCCCATTTTGAGAGGCCTCTTGAACATACGCATGCTTACGTTTCATGCTAACAAAAGGGTTGATGAACTCGACCTCTTGGGAACATCATGGCCAAATTCAAGACCGAACTGACCACGTCCAGAAACGCTGATGAAATGCGAAGTGTCGAAGTCGAAATTGACTTCACAAGCAACGCACTTGCCTCGATTCTCTATCGACAAGGCGAAACCGTTGTCCTTGCATGCTGCACTAAAGAGGCACGTCTACCCGGTTGGTTCCCGAGAGATTCAACCAAGGGCTGGGTTCACGCTGAATACTCGCTTCTACCCGGTTCAACAGATTCACGGTTCCGACGAGAGCGTCGAGGTGCTAAGGGACGCACACAAGAAATTGAACGGCTTGTTGCTCGCTCACTTCGAGCCGCCGTCGATCTCGAAGAACTCGGTCCAATCGCATTGAACGTCGACTGTGACATTCTCAACGCTGATGGAGGTACTCGATGTGCTTCGATTACAGCTGCAAATCTTGCACTCCGACTCGGTGTACGACGCCTCATCGCTGCTGGAGTTTGCTTGCCAAAGAACATGCGGCCAACTGAGGAACAACGCCGCTCAGGATGGAGTCCTCCTGTTCTCTCCGAAGAGGAGCAAATGGCTCATGAAATGCGCGTCATGGAACACGATGTTGCAGCGATTTCCGTTGGCCTCATCGATGGGAAGTCCTATCTCGATCTCGATTACAACCTTGATTCGAATGCTGATGTTGACATGAACGTGGTCAAGGTAAGTAACGGTGCATTCGTTGAAGTTCAGGGCACTGGAGAAGAGTCAACCTACCAGCGTGAAGAGCTTGATGCCCTCCTTGACATGGCCGATATTGGATTTGAGGCGCTCTTTGAGATGCAAAAAACCATTCTTCACGGTCAGCAATAAGCAGCGAAGGCTTGAAATCATGGGCTTCGTCGCAAGGATACAAGGGTTGGTAGCTTAGTTGGGAGAGCGCGGCACTGAAGATGCCGAGGTCGCCGGTTCAAGTCCGGCCTAACCCACCACAAATGCATCAATGGGTTCATTTGCTACCCTTGGAGTAGGCTTCTCATGGGCGACGCTGCAATTGGGGACGAACTGCCAAAAGAGCAGTACGACTCCGATACCAAGAGCGACCCATTGCTCAAAGAATTGAACAACATTCGCAGACGTCGAACCGATGGCGACAAACGAAGCATGTTTACCAAAAAAGAAAATCCAGTCCTCTTGATGGGAATTGCTTACGGTATTCTGTACGGTGCGCTGATTCTGTCCATGTCCTCTGGTCTATTGGGTCAATCAACATCGCTCGATCACTCTGCCTCAACCACGTTCCTCGATATCGGAGATGAATGTGTTGAAATTGATGATGAGCCATGGATTCTTATTTTCCCGAACGAAGACGATGAGAAGTTTTCATTGAATGCTTACAATCTTCCTGCGGGGGTAGCTGTCCTCGAGTACAACATCGAAGAAAAAGATGCAACTGACGTCTCTCCTGGAACGCAAGTCCAACGTCTGCTCGATGATGAGGTCAATCGTGTGAATGAACAGCAAGATTACAGCACTCTAGACGAGGGCAATTATGTCGTTACATTCACTGTGACGCTCTACAACAATTCGGACGATGCTAAGAATGAGACCAACGTCACAGAAGCCTTGTCAAAGTCGCTCGAGTTTGAACTTGAAATTGGTACCAAGGGAGGTATCCTTCCATTCCTTGGAGGAGAAGAACACCGAGAAGTACGCATCACTGACTCAGGCGCTCGCTCCTGCTGGTCCCTCCAAGAGTTGGGTAATTGGGGGTACATCCTCCTCGTCGCTGAACTTGGTGGTGGAAGGGAGACCGCTATGCTCGCTGGAGGGGCTGCTGGTATTCCTGCATGGTGGATGGCGTTCAATTCGCTTTCATTGTCGGTCTTTTCGTTGTTGATTGCCTATCCAATCATGTACAAAGTCTACCACCAAGAAGCGGATGATATCCTCTCTCGAAACCACATCATTCGGCTTGTTGATGACATTATCTCCCGCTGTGAACGTCGCCTTGGTATTGAGGTGGATCACGATTTGGCCAAGGTGGAGCCAAGAGAACTCTCTGTGGACATCATGGTACCCTACAAGAACACAGAGAACACCTTATCCGATAGTAAGAGCATTCGCGATGAAATCCTGAAGGAGGTCCTCGAAGAATTTGCATTGTTCCGTGTCTTCAAGCCTGTTCAGTTAACTGTGCGAGCGATTGGGGCTGGCCAAGCCATTGATTTCGATTCAGGCGTAGGTGTTGGTGTTGGAGATCGTGATGATGAGGCGCCTCCTGAAAATTACACTTCGTTCTTCGAAGAACTTCACTCGCTCTCAAGAATTGAAGATGAAGTTCGAGATTCGCTCGATTTGTACTTTGTCCGAGACAAAACGCTCGATTTGCAAAATGCCGTAATCACCAGCGATGACCGCATTGTGTTTGTTTCGATCATCTTCAAGCCAACAACCCGCCTTGCGTTCTTCCGGTTCAAGCGACAAGCCTCTGAAGTTGAGGACGAATTAAGGAAATACATCTCGGAGAGAAACCAAGATATTCTTACCTCTCAGGAATTGATTGTCAAGGCGCGTAATCAAGTCTCAACTCTTGCAGATCGTTCAGGTGCCGGCCGTGTCGAGCGCAAAGGCGACAAAGACGAGCGAATCGCTGCTGTTGCTCGACAAGATGGATTTGGTGGACGAATGTTGCAGACGAAACTGCTAGGTGATATTCTTTCAACGGTCGAGTACACGGCCAACGAGAAGCGCGAAATGATCAACAAATGGGGATTCTGGGGGCTTATTGTCTTCGTATGGATTCCGTTCATGGCTTCTGGTGTATTGGTCGGAGCTATGCTTGGTCTTCTGTCGCGTATGAAGTTCATGCGTGTGTTGATTGCAACGATGATCGGTGGATTCATCGCATCGATCACATGGGCCTATACTGCAGAAGGTATCATCAAAATCATGCACAAATACAAACTCGAAGCGGTCATTCCAATCATGATCATCGTCTTCGTCTTCGGAGCAATTCTTCACATTCGTTCGACCAAGATTCGTCGACAGACGGAGTTGTTTGAAGACACACTCTTGGACAACTTCCACAACGATATCAAAGAAAAGTACGGTTCTTGAGGCCTTTCTATGGACGCATTTACCTCCATTGATGGTCATTCGGATTCAGTAGGAGAGAGAGCGGTTATCGGTATTCTCGTCGCCTCGGACCGAGCATCTTCCAATGAATACCAAGATGAAGGCGGCCCGGCTATCCTCCAATTCCTGAACGAGGCGATTCAATCACCATTGGACGTTCATTATCGATGCATTCCTGATGCACAGGAACGTATTGAATCCACCATGATCGAACTCGCTGATGATGTTGGCTGTCATGTCATCGTTACAACGGGAGGTACAGGGCCTGCAGAGCGCGATGTGACACCTGAAGCGACGGAGCGTGTTGTTGAGCGAATCATGCCCGGATTTGGAGAACAGATGCGAGCCATATCGTTGCAGTACACGCCTACAGCCATCTTGTCTCGGCAAACCGCAGGTATTCGGGGTTCATGTCTTATTTTCAATCTTCCAGGACGACCAAAATCGATTCGAGAGACCATTGATGAAATTTGGAAAGCCGTTCCGTATTGTGTGGATTTGATTGGAGGGCCCTACATCGATTGCAACGATGAAGTATGCAACGCTTTCCGTCCAAAAAACGCAAGGCGCGGATGAGAGCATTCATTGACTTGTTTCACAAGGAAGAACCGATTGAAGATGTCCAACCTCCTGATTCAGAATGCTACGATGCTTTTACCCGAGACAACCGTGGTAGGTGATTTGCTCATCGAAAATGGAATTATTTCAGCCATTCAACCAGGAGGTGGTCTGGTAGCAAACGATGATGTTCGTACCATTGATGCGACAGGACTCCATCTTCTGCCTGGTTTGATCGATCCACAAGTCCATTTTAGAGACCCTGGGCAACCAGAGAAGGAAGACCTCTACACCGGATCATGTGCTGCTGCAAGTGGAGGAATCACTTCCTTCCTCGACATGCCAAACAATGTTCCTAGCCAAACAACCCTTCAATCAATGCACGAAAAAATTGCTACTGGAAATCGACGATGTGTCACAAACTTTGGTTTCTTTATTGGTGCGACAGAATCCAACGTTGATGAGTTGAAAAAAGCAGTTGGAAGCCCAGAATCGCCGATCGCCATACCTGGAATTTGTGGAATCAAGATTTTCATGGGCTCATCGACAGGTGATTTACTGGTCAACGATTCCGATGCATTGCATGAAATTTTTACCAATACAGCTGGCCTCATCGCCGTTCACGCTGAAGATGAGACGCGAATGGATGAGCGAAAGAAGTTGATTGAAGGCCGAACCGATATGGCTGCTCATGCTGAATGGCGTGATGATGAGACGGCAATGATCGCTACAAAGCGTGCAGTGGCTTATGCTCAAGAAACAGGTCATCGCTTGCACGTCCTCCATCTCACATCAGGTATTGAGGCCGACTGGCTAAATGGCATCACATCGTTGCATGGAAACGGAGAAGATGCTCACATTACAACCGAAGTCTTACCACAACACTTGACCTACGATGAGCGTGATGTGGAACGGCTTGGGACTCGATTGAAAATGAATCCCCCTATCCGTTACCAAAAGGACAAGCAGACCCTATGGAATCGACTCCATGATGGAACCATCGCATGCATCGCCACCGATCACGCCCCACACACCCTCGAAAGCAAAGCAAAGGGATTCCCTGCTGCTCCGAGTGGAATGCCTGGTGTTGAAACATCACTTCCAATCATGTTGACACACGCATCAAAAGGCGCATGTACCATCGAACAAGTTGTCAAATGGATGTCGTTCAACGTAGCAGAATGCTATGGTATGATTGGAAAGGGCCGTCTTGAGGAAGGATACGATGGCGACATTACCCTTGTCGATATGACGACAGAACGCATCGTCGATGATGCCAACACATGGACCACCGTTGGATGGAGTCCATTCCACGGCATGAAGCTCGTCGGATGGCCAACCCTTACTGTCGTTGGTGGCGTTCCAGTGTTTGAGCGAAACGATGCAACGGGTCCGAAAGGTTCGATTCTGGTCGAAGAAGGCGAAACAGGTTTGCCTTTGCTGATGACCCCTTGGAATTAAAAAAAATTGAAAAATTTTGCAACCTTATTTAAGTACTTGATGACAAATTTCCCACTGGGAAACATGAGTAGCATGGAAGAACAATTAGGACAAGGATACCAACAAATGATGATCGGATTGATTATCTTCATCTCAGGGGCAATCTGGGGTGGAATGGTCGCCACCGATGGCATGGTGCCAGAAGATATCTACTGGCCAGCGGTGATGATGCTGTCTGGGGCAATGATCACTTTGCTCGGCACAACCTTTGGAACTGGACATGAGGATGATCGTAGCAACGACTTGAACGATGCCATCATGGAATTGACCGACCGCATCAACAAACTTGTTGGTTCATCAAGTTCGGATGATACATCCGATGAATCAGAGTGAGTAAATCGCTCCGTACTTTTCCTCTACGTACCGAAGGAACGGTTCGCTCGAAGGAGGAGACCCTGTCGCCTCTTCGATCAAATCAGCAGGGAGAAGAGCACTTCCTCGTTTGTGAACTCGCTCTCGCAACCATGCGAGCATCGAGGACCAATCTCCTGATGCAATTGAATCTTGAATCGAGCCGAGATCGTCGCTCATCGCTTCCAATAGTTGAGCAGCATACAGATTTCCGAGGGTGTAGGTTGGGAAGTAGCCAAAAGCAGCCATCGACCAGTGAATATCCTGCAAGCAACCCAGATCATCGGAGGGGACAGTGAGTCCAAACCAATCAGAAATCATCGAATTCCAGAGATTAGGAAGTTGCTCAAGCGGGTAGTTCTCATTGAAGATTTTCTTTTCAATTTCATACCGCAACATGACGTGAAGATTGTACGTCACTTCATCGGCTTCAACGCGAATGAAACCAGGCTCAACTGCGTTTGCTATGCGATTAAGCGTGGAAGAATCCCATGACGGAGCATCAGGGAACGATTCCTGGAATTCATCCATAACAACGTTCCAGAATTCTGGTGTTCGACCAATTTGGTTCTCCCACAACCGAGATTGGGACTCGTGAACGCCAAGCGAGACAGCATCGCCGCGTGGTGTAAATCGGTGATTTTCATCCAATCCTTGCTCGTAAAGAGCATGGCCTGTTTCGTGCATAACTGCATAGAGGCATGAGAATGGGTCGAGTTCATCGTAGCGAGTTGTAAAACGCGTATCTCCTGGCCAAATTCCTGCAGAGAATGGATGCGTTGAAGCATCCATTCGGCCTGCTGCAAAATCGAAGCCCATTCGTTCACTGACTTTTGTGCAGAATGCTTCCTGCTTCTCTACTGAGAACGTCAGTCCTTCTGGCAACGTTGGGTCAGGGTTTGATTTCTTGGCCTCTAGAATTCGCTTGAGTAGAGGAACGAGCCGGTCACGCAGGCCTTCAAACAGTGGGTCATAATCCTCGACGGTCATACCAGATTCGTATTCATCGAGAAGGGCGTCGTACGGTGTTTTCTCATATCCGTATGCATCAATCTTCTTTCGAGTTAAATCGACAAGGTTCTGCAAATGTGGTAAAAAGGCAGCAAAATCAGCATCTTTTCGCGCTTTTTGCCAAGCAACCAACGCTTCGCTTCGAGCTTGTGCAAATTCTGAAACAAACTCTGCAGAGAGTTTGGTTGCCTTATCGTAACGCTTCCTGAATTCTCGCACGTTGGCTTGCTCGCTCTCATCAAGATCATCTCGCTCTTCAAGTCGTCCAAGCAATTCACCCATTTCAGAATCCGTAACTTTTTCATGAGCCAAAGCAGCAAGCCAAGCCATGATTTCACCTCGTGATTTGGCCCCTTTCTCTGGCATGAGGGTTTCTTGATCCCATCCAAGATGTCCTTGGATACTTCCAATTCGATGGATGTCTCGTACACGGTTCAAGAAGGATGCTTTGTCGCCCATGTTCTCCGCTCAACATCGGTTCTTCATCAAGACTCGTATCGTTCTCTTTGCTTGATTGTAGCCACACATTCAATATGGAGGAGTGTATGGGATACCATGGTCCTTCCCTTCCGTCGAAAAGACAAGGATGAGAAGGTGATTGCGAACGATGAAGACGAAGACATCAATGCTCTTCTCAATGCAGAATCGTTCGAAGACTCGCAACCAACGGAGCGCCTTCCTGAACCATCGACCGATGAAGAACGGTTGCATGCCATCTCAGACATGGTCGTTCAAACATGCATGGACATTCGTCGAGGAGAAAACGTCCTCATTGTCTGTGACCCAACAACAGCAGAAATCGGTCAATCCTTGCATATTGCCACACAGAAGCGCTCGGATCGAGTCCTGCTCATCGTCATGCCAAAATCTCGCCACCATGGAGAGGAGCCCCCCTCACCTGTTGCAGCATTGATGCGACAACAACAAGTCGTTATCGCACCGACGAAGTATTCCCTTACCCACACAAGAGCCGCACGTCAGGCATTGAAGGATGGTGCTCGAATTGCTACAATGCCAGGAATGACCTTTGAATTGTACACAGAAGGTGGAATGACAGCGGATTTCCAAGATGTGAAGCGGCGAATTTCCAACATTGCCAACTTCCTGAGGCGACGACGAATCATCAATGTCAAATCGGAGTCAGGGACCGATGTTACCTTTGAAGTGAACTGGCGTGATTGGAAACTCGATGATAACGGAATATGCAATCGTCCACGGATGTTGACCAATCTTCCTGCTGGGAAAGTGTTCATTCTACCAAAAGAAGGAACCATGAATGGAATCATCGTTATCGATGGGTCTTGGGATTCGACACTGATCGATGAGCCTGTGGAGTTCATCGTGGAAGATGGAACTGTTGTCGATGTCAAAGGTGGAACTCTTGCTGCAACGATTCGTCAATCCTACGGAGAGGTTGCAAAGAAACTCAAAGCAAAAGACCGAGAAAGTGTCTGGACAGTGGCCGAATTTGGGTTTGGAATGAATCCAAGCGCCCGACTGGTCGGAAATGTACTCGAAGATGAGAAGCGTATGGGCAGTTGCTACTTTTCGATTGGAGATAACACTGGTCTTGGTGGAACTTCTAGTGCCGGAATTCACGTTTCTGGTGTCCTCGCAGAACCGAGTGTCTGGTTGGACGATTCGTGTTTGACCGAAGCTGGTGAGTTCAAAGCCGATGAGAATTAGCGATGCGCACTCATGTTCATGTTCCCACAAATTGGACAGAAGCGCCAATTCGGATCGAGACCAATCCCACACCCTCGACAATGAATGCCTGAACGAATGGTTGGTTGTATGTTCATAGTCGGTTGCTGAGGCATCATTGGCTGTTGCATTGGTTGACGCATTGGCTGCTGTTGAGGAAGCGGTTGTTGCCAGCCCATTTGAGGAGCAGCGACACCCGGAGAGGTTGGCTGCTTGCGAACTGGTTGTTGTGGAGTCTGCTGTCGGGAAGGTTGCTGAGACTGAATTGGTCTGCGGACTGGAGCAACTGGACGAGGAAGCGATGACATCTTTTGAGCTGCTTCAGATGATACGAACTCGGAAAGAGAGACTTCTCCATCCCCGTCGGTATCTGCTGCGGTGTGCAACTCTTCGGCTTCTTCGATGGGCACGTTTGCAGCAACTGCGAGTTCTTCGACTGAGAGACTTCCCGAATCATCAACATCCGCAGCAATGAAGCGTTCAGCATCACTAACCCATTCCTCCTCTGATTGTTCTTCAACCACGGGTTCTGGTTCGCTCACAACAGGTTCAACAATCTCAGGAGCGACTTCTTCAACAGGTTCTGGAACTACCTCGGGTTCAGGTACAAGTTGGGATCCAAATGCACCTGCAAAGGCATCCTGAGCCGCATGGTTAACCTCGACTTCGTTCTTGAATCCTGTTTCCTCAACTGCCTTCTCTTTGCTTGGTAGCGGAACCGAATCGACAGCTGGAAGAGGAACGGACTCTGTTGGCAGAGGTACTGATTCAACCTCAGGTTCCGGAGCCGCAACCTCTGGTGTTGTTTCTGGTTCTGATTCCGCCGAAGCAGGTACAGTTTCTGGTTCTCTTCTCTCTATGATTGTGCCCACTTCGATCTCGGCAGGTTGTGCCTGATCGCTTGCAAAGAGCAGCATAGGGAGGGCATGTCCCGCAACATCGAGCGAGGATTTGAGTTCTTCAGCCATCGTCTGCATCTTCTCCACATTGTCTGAAGGTGATGCCATGATGGCTTCGATCGATTGCAAGTATCGCTCGACCTCTGAGGTTCCACCCGTTGCATAAGCAATAGCGAGAATCTTCAGGAATTGCATCGGGTCAAACAAGGGCGTGAGTGCTTGAACAACATCCTCCGTAGCGAATGGATGCGCTGCATTCGCTGCGCCTGTTGAATCGGGTTGACCTGCAAATTGGAGCAAGGGGTCAGGAAGTGCCATGAGGTTCAGATGTCCAAAAATCAAGAAGTAAATCTCTCCACCTTCACACTGCAACCGTTCGCTTGCTGCTTCAAAATCGAATTCACCTGGACGGAGGATGATGTCAGCCAAGTGTTCAAGCGCCTTTGATAGGGCTTGTTTCGATTCCATCGACATCATCTGTTGAAGGACATCGGACGAATCGACAACACCGAAGTAGGCTGCTGCATCATCGACTTCAATACCATCAGGAAGAGAAGCTCCTTCTGGTACACCTTCAGACATATCTCTTGCTCCTGTTTTCGCCAATCACGTGGTGTTTTTGAGGTTGCTGTTAATGCTCTATTGTTGGTTTCGAGCCATATCGTAAATGGCTCTAGATTGTTGAGCAGACCAACCTGTGCCTTGAAGTTGCATCAAGAGGGTGCGCTCTTGCTCACCCTCTCCAAGTTCACCGACCACCCATTCAACAGCAGCATCACGATCGTCGGCTTGCCAGTCTTCGAAAAGGGACATATCAACTTCGATTCGTGCACGTCGGACCTTCTTTTGTGGACTTGAAACCTCGCTTGGTTCGGGCTCATCTGCCTTCGAGACAAGTGTTCTAAGAGCGGGGTTGGATGAACGAGCAGGTTGTGCTTTTCCAGGCGGCCCCGCTCGGCTGGGTGGACCGGATGATGGGGCTCTTGATGGAGGTGGTCCACCAGTAGGGCCGCCGGACGAAGGTTGACTTCGAGGTGCAGGCGTCGAGCGGCTTGGCATTGGTTTGCTTTGGAATGAGGAGAAGAAATCATACTCATCGTCATCTTCGTCATCTTCGTCATCTTCGTCATCATCGATGTCATAATCACGGTTTCGAAG
>Ga0160423_10004835_pt1 | contig 11049 bp, 14 predicted proteins | sample CRUFie14St8metaG_FD_108191 | JGI IMG/M metagenome (GOLD analysis project Ga0160423, IMG submission 108191) | Marine microbial communities from the Costa Rica Dome - CRUD Field 142mm St8 metaG | ecosystem: Environmental > Aquatic > Marine > Oceanic > Photic zone | place: Costa Rica: the Eastern... | reverse complement strand
TTCTTATATGAATCAAGTTATGTTAGGAAATCACATTAGTAGGTTAGAAGACCAAGAAGTTTTGAATGCAGGATTGTTAGATGAGTTCACTTGGTATGATTTATCACATAGTTATAACTTTAGAGACTTCGCTAAAAAGGGTGATTGGAATGGATTCAAAGATGCAAAAATAATTCATTGGAGTGGTGCGATGCCTAAATTAGGAGAAACGGCTATTCCAAAGCCTTGGCATGATAATGCTTTTGACGATGAAGCTACTGATATTTGGAGAGAATATAATACTAATATGAAGAAAGAGTTTGAAGTATGATTGATTGTGTAAATATAACTTGGAGAAATGGATTTGGTAATCAATTATTTCAGTATGCTTTAGGTAGACTTATAGCTCAAGAAAATAATTTAAATTTAACATATTCCTCTGAACTTGGTAAAGGATGTGCTAACTCATTAATAAATCATAAATTTATCGATGAACCCAATCACATAGTTAAATATGATTCTAATCAACATCAAATCAAATATCAAATAAATTATGATGGTGATATGATTTATGATAACTTAGAAAATCCTGATACTTATAAAAACTATTTAAGTGAAATAAGAGACTGGTTTCCAAAAGTTAAAAAAACAAATTTAAAAGATTTAATAGTTCATATTCGAAGAGGTGATAATGGTGATAATATTAATACATCTATAGATTGGTATTTAAAAGTAATGGGTAATATAGAATACGACAAAGTTATGTTAGTTACCGATGAACCAAATCATCCTAATGTTGTAGAATTTTTAAATAAAACTAATGCTGAGTTATTTTCAACATCAACCATAATAACATTAGAAGATAGAAAAAATAATCAAAGTGAAACTATGAAAGATTTTAATTTCATAAGAAGTTTTGATAAGATTTTATTTTCTAATAGTACATTTGCGTGGTGGGCATCACTTTTAAGTGATGCTTCTGAAATATATTTTAATAGTGATTGGCAGTTAAGACATAAGAATGGTAGAGTACAATTAGGAAAAACAAATTATAAAAATTGGAGGGGGTACAGTGAAACCTATAATTAGAGAATATAATTTAAATAAATATAAATTTAGAGAGTTAGTTCAAGAAGTATTTGGATGTAAACAACTTGAAAATCTACACCTAATAAGAAGAGATTTATTTCCAGACGAAAAAGTTTTATCAAAACCTTGGCCATTCAATGAAAACACTAGTGCTTACCATAGAGTTTTTTATGACAAATTAGATGATGGGTGGGAAGACATAGAAAATAGTTATGAATTATTTGTAGAGAATGAAATAAAACCATTGTTTGACGAGAGTTTTTTATATCAAAAGTTTCCAACATTTAGAGTTCACCTACCTGATTTAAAATCTGTAAACAAGTGGCATAATGACTCTGATGAAGACCATAAACATCCTGATGGTGAAATAAATTTTCATTTTGGAGTTACTGATTGTTTTGACACAAATGCAATTTGGGTAGAATCAAAACCTAAAAAAGAAGATTTTCAACCAATAAATATTAAATATGGTGAATTTGCTGAGTTTGATGGAAATAAATGTACTCATGGTAATAAAACAAACAAAACAAATGTTACACGAATTAGTTTTGATTTTAGAGTTTTACCAATATCTAAATATAAAGCTGGAAAAAATAAAACATCTGCTACTCAGAGCAACAAATTTGAGGTTGGTGAATATTATAAGGAGATGATTGTATGAAAAAAATATATTCAAAAATAGAACCTGATAAATTATTGCATATAGTGTATAGGTTAGATGAAATTACTGAAAGGACGAATATAGCACCTGAAAATGAATTTTTACAATTAGCTTCGTTGAAGATGAAAAAAAATACTACTTTCAAACCTCATAAACATATTTATAAACAAGGTGAAAAACAAATCATCGCTCAAGAATCTTGGGTTGTTATAAAAGGTAAAGTTAAGGTTATAATGTACGATTTAGACGATACAATTATCCACGAACCAATATTAAATCCAGGTGATATATCAATGACATTCAGAGGAGGGCATAATTATGTTGCCCTTGAAGAAGACACAATTGTTTATGAGTATAAAACAGGCCCTTACACAGGACAAAAAAATGATAAAACTTTTATAGGAGAAAAAAATGAAAAATAATAGAACTAATGAATGGATTAAAATGCATAAGAATCCTAAAGACTCTGGTACTTACGTGCATATTTCACTCTCCAAAATGAATCAATTGGAAAAAATAATGAAAGAAATCGATTTTCAAAAATATGTTGACTTAAAAGACACAAATGGAGTTAGTAAGGGTGTGAACATAATAGAGTTTGGACCTGCAGATGGTGGGTTATGTAAGTTAATGATTAATCATCTCAATATTAATAGGTATGTATTGGTTGATGATTCAAAAGTATTATCATTAGCTAAAGAAAACTTATCAGAGGAATTAGAGAAAGGTAATGAAATTCAATTTGTAAATATAGAAGACATTGAATCAATTGAAGGTTCTTTTAATTTATTTATTTCTTGTAATTGTATGACGGAAACACCATATGAGTATCAAGAAAATGTGTATGATTTGTTTTTAGATAGATGTGATGAAATATTTATATCTGATAGATGGGAAGGATATAAGTTTGAAAGAAATTGTAACAGATTTCATGAACTACTTTTAGAAAAATTAAATAAAACTCACGAAAAAATTAGAAAATGTGAACAATTGGATGGTGACAGACCAGGTCAATGGATAATACATTCTGAAACTTTAAAACAGGGGAACAATAATGAATAAAAAATATAAATCTTGGCCAATAGGTAAAATACCAAAAGAATTTCAAAGGCCTGAGTTAGATATGGTAAGAGAAGCTGGTTATGATTGGAATGATGCTTGGGATGTTGTTAATATGTTTGAACAAAAAATGGCTGATTTTGCTGGTTGTAAATATGGTGTAGCAGTAGATAATTGTACAGATGCTGTGTTTCTGTCATTAAAATGGATGCAAAAGAAAGGATTAGATTTAGGTAAGAATATAACAATACCAAGACATTCTTATTGTTCCATTCCAATGGCTATAAAATTAGCTGGTTATGATTTAAATTTTGAAACTGTAGAGTGGAGTGGATATTATCAATTAAAACCATATCCAGTTTATGATGCTGCTGTTAGGTTTAGAAAAAATATGTTTGTTGGTGATATGGATGATGAATACAGTTATCATTGTGTTTCATTCCAGTTAAAGAAAAGATTACCTATTGGTAAAGGTGGAATGATATTAACAAATGATAAAGAAGCGGTTGAGTGGTTTAGACTTATGAGATATGAAGGTAGACATTTAGATATTTATTATCCAGAAGATAAATTTGGTGAGTTAGGTTGGAATATGTATATGACACCTGAAGATGCAGCTAGAGGTATATTGTTAATGGACCAACTACCTGAAGAAAATGAAGATACTGGTAATTGGAAAACTTATAATGACTTATCAAAACAAGAGGTTTTCAATGGTTAAGATAAATATGGGTTGTGGTTGGAGAGATTTTGGTAAAGACTGGGTTCACATTGATGGTGGAGATTATCCGCATTTAGATTCAAAGGATATATTTAATTTACCATATGAAGACAATTCAGTTGATTTAATATACGCTTCACATATAATTGAGTATTTCAACAGAGAGGAAGTTAAAGATGTATTGAATGAATGGATAAGAGTATTAAAACCTAATGGTAAACTAAGATTAGCTGTTCCTGATTTTGAAGCTATGATTGAATTATATTATTTAAAAAATAGGGGTGAACGATTATATCCCCTTGACAAATTTTTAGGACCTTTGTATGGACAGATGACTATGGGTGATAAAACAATTTATCATAAAACCACTTATGATTATGAAAGTTTAAAAAGTCTGTTACTAGAATTAGGTATGAAAGACATCGAAAAATGGAATTGGAGAAAAACATCACATTCAGAATTTGATGACCATTCACAGGCGTATGTTCCACATATGAATAAAGATAATGGAACATTAATAAGTTTAAATTTGGAGGCAAAGAAATGAGAAAGAAAAAAGCATTTATAACTGGTATAGCAGGACAAGATGGTAGTTATCTTGCAGAATATTTGTTAGAACAAGATTATGAGGTTCATGGTATAGTTAGGAGAAATTCTGTTCCTGAGAACCAAGAATGTAGAATAGACCATCTTCAACAATCTGGTCAAGTCCAAAGTTACTATGGAGACTTATTGGACTTTAGTTCAATTCAACATTTGTTACAAAAAATTAAACCAGATGAAATTTACAATATTGGAGCACAATCACATGTTAGGATTAGTTTTGATATACCCATATTTACTGTGAACACAAATGCTATGGGAACTCTAAATATATTAGAAGCTATGAGATTGGTTTGTCCTAAAGCTAAATTTTATCAAGCTTCATCATCAGAGATGTTTGGTAACAATGTGGATGAAGATGGTTTTCAAAGAGAAACAACTTCTATGAATCCTGTATCACCATATGGTTGCTCTAAAGTTTTTGGATTTAACATTGTAAGAAATTATAGAAAATCATATAATTTATTCGCTGTAAATGGTATATTATTTAATCATGAGTCTCCAAGAAGAGGAACTAATTTCGTAACGAATAAAGTTGTAAAAGCAGCAGCAAAAATTAAATTAGGATTACAAGACAAATTGGAATTAGGTAACATGGATGCTTATCGTGATTGGGGTCATTCAAAAGACTACGTTAGAGCTATGCATATGATAATGAATCACGATGTTCCTGATGATTTTGTTGTCTCTACAGGACAAACGCACTCTGTTAGAGAATTGGTTGATTACTCTTTTTCAAAGTTGGATTTAGATTATAATGACTATTTAGTTCAGAACAAAAGATTACTTAGACCGAATGAATTAGAGTATTTAAAAGGTGATTGTACAAAAATAAAAGAAACACTAGGTTGGAAACCAGAATACACATTTGAATCAATGATTGATGAAATGTTAGACCATTGGTTGAAAATATATGGTGAGTAAAGATAAGGATTAAACTATGAAAGTATTTCAATATAGAGATTACGACCACTACATAGAGGGTCAAAGACAAAAAATGAATTTTCAAGACTTATGGGCTAAACCTGATGTTATGTATCAGTTAGCTGAATATATTAAAAATAATGTTCCAAATCCAAAATTTGGTTTATGTCATGGGGTTAGAAGAGGTGAAGAGGTAAGTCATTTAGAGGGAGCTTTTGAAGATTTAGATGTAAAAGATATTAAAATTGTTGGAACTGATATTTGTGATTTTTCAAGTGAAGAAAATAATAATGCTTATCCAATACATCCGAATGTTATTTATCCATTTGATTTTCATCAAATAGAGGATGAGTGGATAAATTCAGTTGATTTTATTTATACAAATTCATTTGACCACACCATAAATCCTGAAAAACTTTTAGATAAATGGATGATGTGTTTAAAGAAAGATGGTGTGTGTATCATAGAATGGCAAGATGAAAATTCAGGTGGAACTGGTGTTAATGCGGGTGAAGGTGATGTTGATTGTTTTGGAGCGACTGTGGATGAAATGCGAGATTTAATAAATAAAAAATATCAAGTAGTGGATTGGTTAGAGAATAAAACAAAACATAAAACTTTAAGTAAAAATGGACAACAAAGACCAGATGATAATATGCAACACGACCATTTTGTTGTAAAACATAAATGAAACAATTCTTTTTAAATAATAATGAAATAGAAAATGTTTTTAGAAGTAAACCATTACAATATGAGTCAAAATACACTATTGATGAATTAATACAAAGAACTTTTGAATTAAATAAAATAACAAAAACTATTGATAAAAGTAATTCAATAGCCATAGTTGGAAATTCAGGTAAATTAATGAGCGAATCACATGGTAAATTAATTGATTCACATGACTTTGTATTTAGATGTAATTTAGCTCAAACTGATAGTTATGAAAAACATGTTGGAAGTAAAACTGATTTTAGGTTCATAGCTGGTAAATCTTTTTGGAGAGATTTATCTGAACACTTTTCAAGTTATGATACTAATTTTTTGACAAATTTAAGAGATGAACATTTTATAATAAAGGCTAAACCATTGTATCCAGCTATTCAAGGTGTGATTAAAAACTTTAAAACTAAATCAAACATATTATATCTAAAACAACATTTAGTGGATGATATAGAAAATAAACTTAATATTTCAGACCCATCTACAGGATTTGTAGCTATAATGATGGCTCTACAATGGTGTGAGAATGTGTCTATATTTGGTTTTGGTTTTTTTGAAGAGGATTGGAGTAATCAACATTATTTTGAAAACATAAAACCATATGTTAGAGGGCACAATCCGATGAATGAAAAAAATTATATTGAACAATTAATTAAAAGTAAACATTTGAAAATGTATTAGGGGAAGTTATGAATTTTGTAGTTTTATATTGTAATAAGAATCAGTATGAAATGTTTGAAGAATTTTTCTTTAAATATTCACCTGTAAATTTTAGTGATGTGGACATTATGGTTTTTGATGACAACTCATCTTTAGAACAAAAAGAAAAGTTAAAAAATTTATGTAAGAGATATGAAAATATAACTTGGATAAATCCTGACGTATGTGAAGATTCAAAAGCTCCTAATCTAACTTGTGTTAAAACATGTGATGAGTATTTAAAAAAAAATAATATTGATAAAAAATGGATATTGTTTTTTGAAAATGATGTTTTCCCATTTCAAGAGGATTTTTGGCAAAAATTAAATACTAAAATTATTAATAACAAATTTTTAGAAAATAAAGTAGGCTCATTCGGATTCAGTAGTTATCAAGATTTTAAAAGTGGTGTAAATAGAAATGGTGGTAGTCCTTTGATGGGTAGAGGTAATTTAGTAAATGAAATACTAAATAAACCTCACTCTGGATGGTATAAAAATTTACCTGATGGATATTATGAATCTAAATATTTTGTCGTAGAAGGAGTTAATTGGCAATCTATTTGTATCAACAGGAAACTATTTAATGAGTGTATTGACATTGATGATAGATATGATAACAGATTGTTAAACTTTGATGATATGTCTCATCAGTTTTTGTCTAAAGGTTTTTTTAACATCGTTTTTCCATCTTTAGCTATTTACCACGACAGTGGAGAGTTGAAACAAAACATTAAACTAATGATAGATAATAATTATTCTCGTAGTAATAATTCTCACAGTATATTTACAGACAGGTGGGGTTGGAGTTGGGGATATAGAAATCTTTTATTAAGAGAGCAATTTAAATCAAACTTATCATTTTGGAGTGATAAAAAAGATTTATATGAAAACTCGATACAAAAAAAACTATTTGAAACAAAAATAAGTGATGGTCCAAAAACAATAGAGGATTTTAATGAATAAAAATGTAATTTACACGGCTATTTTCGGTGGTTATGATAATTTAACCGAACCTGCATTCATTCCAGATGGTTGGGATTTTGTATGTTTTACAGATTCAGATATAAAGTCTGATGTATGGGATGTAAGAAAAGTCACACCATTATACAAAGATTCAACAAGAAATGCAAGAAAATATAAAGTACTACCTCACAGATTTTTATCAGAATACGATGTGAGTGTTTGGGTGGATGGTAATATTTTAATCAGAAATAATTTAAATGAATTAGTTGATGATTATTTACAAGATTGTAATATTGCGATGATGAACCACAATAAAAATATATTAGACCCAAGAGATTGTATTTATGAAGAAGCACAAACCATACTTTATTTTGGACAAAAAAATAATAGTTATAAAGATAATCCTAATTTAATTATTAGTCAAATGGAAAAATATAAAAATGAAAATTATCCACAAAAAAATGGATTAGCTGTTACTATGGAGGTATTACGAAGACACAATGAAAAAGATGTAATTGATACCATGAACATTTGGTGGGATGAAATTAAATATGGTAGTAAAAGAGACCAACTTAGTTTTAATTATTCTGCGTGGAAAACTAATTTAAGTTTTAAATGGATGGATGGTGACTCAAGAGACAATAAATATTTTTTACACATGGGTAAACACATAGGGAAGTAATTTGTATGAAAAATGTAGTTTTTATGTTAGACATAGATTTAAAGGGTGAAGGTGGTAAAAGATACTCATCTGAAAGACGTAAATCTTATCAATATTCTATAGATAGTTGGAGACAATGGGCAAATAAAAATGGCTGTGAAATGTTTGTTCTCAACGATTTATTATATGATAACAAAGAAATAGGGATTTGTTGGCAAAGGTATTATATATTTGATGTATTAGAAGCTAACAATATTGATTACGACCAAATTCTAATGGTTGATGCTGATACGATAGTTCATCCTGATTGTCCAAACTTTTTTGAAGAAACAAATCATAAATACTCTGCCGTAAAGGCTGAAGGTTGTCACGAATGGGTTTTAAGAAGTGTTTGGAACTACAAAGTTCATATTTTTAAGGATATGGAAATGTTAAAACCATGGGAGTATGTTAACGCTGGATTCCAAATTGTAAATTCAAAACACAAAGAATTTTTTAAATCAGTTATAGATTTTTATTGGGATAATAAAGAGGATATTCTCTACGCTCAAAAAGAATTTAGCGTTGGAACTGACCAAACTTGCATAAATTATTTACTTAAAAAACATGACATAGACGTAAATGTTTTACCACAATGTTATAATCTGCAAGATTTGTTTAAAAAGAATTTATTATTTACTCCAGGATATAGTTGGTGGCAAGATAGTTTAGTTTATTTATTTAATTCAGGTTATGTTTATCATTTTAATGCTATACCACCTGATGTGTCTAATAAAAGAGATTCTCATTATTGGATGGAAAGAGTTTACAAAGAATTATATAAGGAGCAAGAAAAATGAGAGTAGCTTTTTTTAGTGAGTCTGGTTTTGATGGAAAGATACCAAGAGACTTTGATAATATGAGAACAGAATATGCTTGGTATGTTGGTATTGACGCCACACACCATCATATTGGTAGTTTATCTAATATGGAAGAAAATATGTATGATGTAGGAATAGTGATAATACCAAAAACAAAGATTGAAGATTTAATGCAATTTGATTTAATTAGTCAAATGAAAAGAGTTTGTAAAAAAATAGGAACTATGCAAGAAGGTCCTCATTGGTATTTCCAAGATTATCCATTACACCAACAAATATGGTTTTACAATTGTTTAATGGAAATGGATGTGATATTTGCCCACAATCAAATTGATGTGGAATACTATAAAGGATTAACAGGAAAAGAAAATGTATTTCAAAATAAATCATTAATGATTGAAGATAAAATAGAATCACACATTGTTAATCCTGATGCTAGAGATGGTGTAATCATTGGTGGTAATATGGTGAGATGGTATGGTGGTTTTGATTCTTATATTGTAGCTCAAGAATTTGAAGAAGATATATTTGCTCCATCGATGGGTAGAAAGATAGAGAATGAAGAACAGATGGAAAATTTGACTCATTTACCATACATGAATTGGTTAAGTTGGATAAATAATTTATCAAGATTTAAATACGCGGTACATTTGATGACTACTCACGCTGCTGGAACATTCGCACTTAATTGTGCATATCACGGGATACCTTGTATTGGTTACAAAGGTTTAGATACACAAGATATTTGTTTTCCACATTTAAGTGTTGAAATGGGTGATTTAAATAAAGCTAAACAATTAGCTAATAGACTGAAACAAGACAAATTATTTTATGATGATTGTGGTAAGATAGCAAAAATAAAATATAATGAGTGTTTTAGTGAAAAAGAATATACTTATTATATGAATAAGGTTATTGAGGAGGTTATATCTAAATGAAAAAAGAAATAGTTGGATTTACAGCAGGTAATTTCGACTTGTTACATCCAGGTTATATAAATTGTTTCAAAGACGCTAAACAACATTGTGATAGGTTTATCGTATTCTTACAAATAGATCCTTCACTTCACAGAAAAAGTAAATACAAACCAGTAATTTCAGTTTATGATAGATATAAAGCTTTAATGTCTATTAGATATATTGATGATGTATATACCTACCAAACAGAAGATGAATTGTATGAATTGATAAAATTCTTTAAACCTGATATAAGAATACTTGGTGAAGATTATATTGGTAAAAAAGATTTTACTGGTTCTGATTTATCACCAGAAATTATTTATACAACTCGTTCACATGGTTGGAGTACAACCAAATTAAAAGATTTAATTACAAAACAAACGATAAAACAAAATCCAGATATAGTGGAGAAAAAATAATGAGACCAATTAGTTTTATTCAACCGAGTAGAAATAATTTAAAATATTTAAAATGGAGTTACAACTCTATTAGAAAGAATCTTGGATACATACACGAAATATGTATGGCTGATGATTTTTCAACTGATGGTACTTGGGAGTGGATGCGGAAGATTGCTGAGATAGATAAGAATGTTAAGATACATAGAAACGAAGGCCCTACAAGATTAGGACACACAATTTTATACGATACATTGATTAATGATTATGCTACCAATGATATTGTTATGATATATCACGCTGATATGTATGCTTGTCCAGGTCTTGATGTAGAGATAAATAAACACATCAAACCGGGTGTTGTGGTTAGTGGAACAAGAATAGAACCACCACTACATCCAGATGGTCCTGAAAAGATATTGGCTGACTATGGTATTGAACCTGAGGAATTTAAAGAATTAGATTTGTTAAGAGATTTAGATAAGTTTAAAGATAGTGGAAAAACAACAGAGGGTATATTTGCGCCGTGGGCTATAATGAAAAAAGACTTTCAATCAATAGGAGGACATGATAAATTATATGCACCTCAGTCAAAAGAGGATTCAGATATATTTAATAGATTCCTTTTGAATGGATACAAGTTCGTTCAAACTTGGGAGGGTTTTGTATATCATATGACTTGTAGAGGTTCAAGATTTGCTGATGGGGCTAAAAGAAATCCTAATGGTGAAGTGTTTATGAAGAATAG